>ODAI014172857.1_pt1 | contig 17679 bp, 15 predicted proteins | sample 1539321 | NCBI WGS metagenome assembly ODAI01 (sample SAMN02144231, study PRJEB22623) | gut metagenome | biome: sheep rumen | host: Ovis aries | place: New Zealand | reverse complement strand
GATCCGGGAGAGCGCGGCGGCATTGCAGTCCGTGTGCAGGCCGGAGGATTTTGTCATGCGCTACGGTGGTGATGAATTTCTCGTAATCACTTCTGCCGGAAGAGAGGGATTTGAAGCGGATCTGGAAGACGCGCTGAGACAAAAAAATGAAACGGGCAGCCGCCCGTTTGCATTAAGCATGAGTGTGGGAATAATTCCGACAACAGATCACGCATCCCAAGAATCACTGGAGGGGTTGATCCAGGAAGCCGATGCGCTCATGTATGAAAATAAAAAAGCAAAGAAAGCATTCACACACAAGTCATTGATTGACAGGTCATGACTTTACAGGATATTAGAAAGGCGGATCGCTTCGGCGGCTGCCTTCATTTTTTCCGGAGGAAGGACGAGTGCCATGCGGACGTAGCCTTCTCCCAGTTTCCCGAAGGAGGCGCCGGGGGTGACGATAACGCCGGACTTCTCCATCAGCTCCATTGTAAAGGCGAAGGAATCCCGCCGTCCGCCGGGAAGCGGCGCCCAGACAAACATGGTTCCCTTCGAATCCGGTACATCCCAGCCGATGTCCCTGAGGCTCTGGCATAAGGTCTTCATGCGTTCTTCATAGTCAGCGCACTGCTTCCGGACACTGTCCTGGGAACCGTTGAGGGCGGCGGCGATCCCATACTGAAGGGGCAGGAACATCCCGTAATCGAACTGGCTCCTGACATCCCGGAAGACCTTGACGATCCGCCTGTTTCCCACCACGAGGGAGGTTCTGGCTCCTGTCATGTTGTAGGATTTGGACAGAGAATAGAATTCCACCCCTACATCTCTGGCACCCGGATAGGAGAGGAAGGACTTTCCCGTGCGGCCTCCGTAGATGATGTCAGAGTAAGCATTGTCGTGAATGACGATGACATGATGCGCCTTCGCCCAGTCAATCAGGCGCAGGTAAAAAGCGTCATCCGCTGTCGCGCAGACCGGATTGAGGGGATAGGAGACCAGAATATACTTTGCCTGGTCCGCGATTTCATTGGGGATTTTGTCAAGATCCGGAAGGTAATCATTTTCAGGAAGCAGGTCATAGGAAATGGCCGTGGCCGAGCACAGCTGCGGTCCGATTGAGAAAATGGGATATCCGGGATCCGGAACCAGTACAAGATCGCCGGGATCACACAGCGCAAGCGCGATATGCGCCATGCCCTCCTGGGATCCGTTGATCGTCATGATCTCTTCATCCTCCAGCGTGACATGGAACCTGCGCCGGTAAAAGTCCTTTACCGCATTCAGCAGGAAGGGGCGGTCGGTCAGGGAATACTTATAATTTTCCGGATCCTTTGCAGCCTCACTCACCGCCTGGACGATGTGGGGCGGAGTCGGGAAATCCGGGGTTCCCACCGACAGATTGTAGATCGTTTTTCCCTCCTTCAGAAGCTGGCGTTTCTTTTCATCCAGGATCGCGAAGATACCGGCCTGGAAGGTCATTGCCCGTTTCGAAAATGTAAGCTGTTCCATTGTATTTCTCCATTCTCATTCAGATTCTCAGCAGCACGATAAGATCAGTTCCATGATCTTATCAATGGCATTCCCCTGATTGCTCCTGGACATTGCGGCGATGTATTTCTCCTTGTCCCGGTACAGTTCCTTCAGGGAACTGAGCAGGGACTCAGGCGTCATGAGCTCTTCCTTGAGTACGAGGCTGTATCCCTGTTTCCGGTAAGATTCTGCGTTCAGGATCTGGTCTCCTCTGCTGGAAGAGGCGGGCAGCGGGATCAGGAGATTCGGCTTTCTGAGCGCCAGCAATTCACAGATCGCGTTTGCCCCGGCGCGGGACAGGACAAAATCAGACAGGGCAAACAGGTCTTTCAATTCATCGGACACGTACTCCAGCTGGACATACCCTTCTTTTCCCTGCAGGGAATCATCAAGGTTTCCTTTTCCGCACAGATGAATGATCCGGATCTCTCTCAGAAGGATGTCGAGATCCTGCCGGAGGGCCTTGTTGATCGCGGCGGAGCCCTGGCTTCCTCCGATCACAAGGAGGGTCGGCCGGTCCATGTCTTCCCAGCCCAGATAGTCAAGCGCGGCTTCCTTGTTTCCCTGCAGAAGCTCCTGCCGGATCGGCGATCCGGTCAGAACTGCCTTATCCGCAGGAAGCTCCTTCAGGGTTTCCGGGAAGGAGCAGCATACTTTGCTGGCAGCGGGAATCGAGAGACGGTTCGCAAGCCCCGGCGTCATGTCCGATTCGTGTATGATAGCAGGAATATGAAGCGTGCCTGCAGCGCGGACGACAGGGACACTGACAAAGCCGCCTTTGGAAAAGATCACATCCGGCTTGAGCTTTTTGAGCAGTGCGCGTGCCTGGGAGAAGCCATGGATCACGCGGAAGGGGTCTGTGAAATTCTTCCAGTCAAAATACCGGCGCAGTTTTCCCACAGAGATCCCGTAGTAGGGAATATTCTCCTTTCGGATCAAAGAGGATTCGATTCCGGAATAGGAACCGATATAATAGATTTCAAATCCCTTGTCCCGGAGGGAAGGGAGCAGTGCAATATTCGGTGTCACATGGCCGGCAGTTCCCCCGCCGGTCAGAACGATTCGCTTTCCCATGGTGAATCTCCTTACTTAGAAAAAATATAGCACCAGCACTGTAACAAGTCACGCCCCCATCAGCGGGCCGACCTGTGGGTGTGACTTGTTACCCGGCATTTCAAAATAAAAAAAGAGTTTACATATTTTTCATGAATATTCTGAAAGAGTTGTGCTATAATGGACTTGCCTGAACATGAATGTGCCGCGGCTCACGGTTCTGCTGCCGGGTGCCCTGACATGTCACATGGGACGGCCGCAACATGAGTATTATAACATAGAAAAGAGATTTCAGCAGAAGAAAGGAGGAGAGGCAAAGCAGAAACGTAAAGGGAAAGGAGGAACATGAAACCTGCAGGAAAAATCCTAGGGTTTCGTGAAGAAGGCCTGAGGGGACTTCACTTCTACATCAAGGGACTGGAATTTCCGGTCGTTGCAGCCGAATACTCGGAACGGGATGCGATGCTCTTCAAGTATCTGGATGAAAATGTGAAGAAGGGCCTGATGACCAGCGAGACGATCTGTCAATGGTGCATCAGCCATGAGATCTACTTCACCCTTCTGTACGGGATCCGCCTAAGTCATATTTTCCTTTATCCGGGAAAAACATGGAGATTTCTACAAATGCGGGTGAGATTAAAGAATTACGCTGTCAGATGAAGATCGGTCAGCCACCAGTATGTAACGAGGTGTTAAGTTGAACATAAACCTGAACATGATGAGGGAAAGCTCAATTCCCGGGTAAGACTGCGGTTTGTTGTCCGCAGTCTTATTTTGTTCCGGCATCCTCAGAACCTGCCACGAATTAACTTATGCGTATTGTTTGTCCGGTTTTCCGATATCTGCGTCAGAAAGCCTCGTCGTACATCAATTCTGCTCCCGCTGCATCTGCCTGACAAAATTCCCCATGCTGCCGTACATCAGGTCATCGAGGAGGGAGGCACCGAGGCTGCGGACGGTGACAGAGGGAAGGTACAGGCGGATCAGCTTCCGGCGGACGTCGTCGAGGGAAAGAGCATCCAGGTTTTTTTCAAACTGGGAGACTTTGGAGCGTGATACTGGATCGGGAAGGATGGGAAAGAAGACGGTGCTGCTCATTTTCAGAAGGTCAGGGATGTCCCGGATCTGGTCTCCGATGTCAAGGACGATTGCCTGATATCCGCCGTCCTGAGCGAGGGAGGCAAAGAACCGTATCCATTCCGGCACGCTTGTTTCCCGCAAATCCTCCGGGAAGAATGGAGGCGGGCAGATATCAAGATTCCCATAGCTTTTGACGATGCTCTCGAGCCTGGAACCCAGATTCTCCGGTTCCGCGCGTGAAGCATGCATCAGGTCTGCCATGTCTTCGCGCCAGCTCGCTTTGAGCAGCCCTTCCAGGCCGCTGCAGTTTTCCAGGTTCAGATAAAGAGTCTTTTCAGATTGCGAGATGTCCTGTGCAAGCGTGAGGGAAAACAATGTTTTGCCGCAGCGGGCAATGGGAGAGTACACACTGATCAGCCGGCAGTTTCCCAAAGAATCCTTCAGCCGTTCATCCGCCTGTCCTGCAAAGCTGCAGACCAGACGGGCAATTGTGTCGGAATCCTGGTATTTGTCAATAAACACGTCATCCTCTTCCAGGTTTGGCGCTTCCCCGTCGGAAAGAATGATGGTCCGGTGAACATTCAGGGAGCGTACCTCATCCGTCATCGCATCGACGGAAATCAGCAGGATCTCAATCTCATGGCCCTGCGCATATTCAATCAGGCTGTCCAGCCTGGTAAATGCCATCACCCGGAATGGAAGATCCGTTTTCTGGTTAAGGTAATCTGCAAGATGGACGACATAGGCTTCCTCCAGGTCGCAGATGGCAAAGATTTTCTTTTCTTTTTTCATTCTCTGAAACCTCCTTCTTTATCGTAGGTATTTTTGTTGCAAGCTATGTGCAGCTGGCAGGGACGTGACTCAATGTCATTCAGTTTCCGATTTCACAGCTTTCTGAACACCTCCTAAGAGCCCGGGGAAGCAGAAGCTGTATGACATCGGGCATGTAATTTTCTTTTGTGACAGAACCTGATTGATCATTGATCATATAAGGAAATGTGGAAGATCAGTGAGAACAAGGAGAAGGGCACATAGTATGGGGACAGCGAAGCAGAATTCTCCTGAGGAATGATCACCGGAAACGGGCCTTGATTTTGAGGTGCGGTAGGGCGGAAGTGTTCCCGTCGTGACAGCTTTTTGCACATACTGGTACAGATGGCTCATCCGCCAGGCCAGGCTTTTGTGTCTGATCATGATGAATGCGGACCAGGCAGCACCGATCAGGAGAGAGTACCACATGACAGTCATGCAGCATTTTGCGCCAAGCTCAAGTCCGATGACAGAAAGAAGCTTCACATCACCGCCGCCGATCATTTTCAGGGCGGCAAGCATTCCCAGACAAAGCCATGGCAGCAGGAATCCGGCCAGGCCATCCGCAGCGGGGGGCAGGACATGCGGGAAGGACCGGCAGACCATCAGGATGCGCGATAACAGTGTTCCTGTAAGACCGCAGAGGATCAATGAATTCGGGATCCTTCTGGTGTTCAGGTCGCAGAAGGCGCAGGCACAGGCAAAGGGAAGCAAGGTGACCAGATTCATGGGAAGACTCCTTTGCAGATCGGGATGAATCAAGATGGAAGAGAAGGGCGGAAAAGCAGGAAAAGCCAGGAAAGCCGGAAGAGACTGAGAGCAGGGTTTGAGAAGGAAAAGAAATGGGGTCTGTTCAGGACAGGTTCCAAACGGTTACAGAAAATGATGCGCCGAATGAGACGTAGAAAGGTTACACAAGATGTGATGCAAATGATTGTTGTTTATATGCAGCATCTGAATTGACTCTATCTTATCATGTTAAAAAAGAGAAAGCAAGTATGGGTGATCTGCAAATTTCACTTGATGCCATATACCGTTACAAGTCACCCACTGGCCCGCGGGGGGCGGGACGCACACTTTTGAAAGGATCTTCCCTGGCTCACATCTGTCTGTGAAATCAGAAAGGAAATGACACCCCGCCCGAAGGGGTGTCATTTCCTGAAAATAACATTTGTGCAGCTGTTCAGGACAGGTTCTGAACAGTTACACATTTTTTATTATGCCGCAGCGTCGTCCGTCTTTTTTCCAAGAACCAGCGCCACAATGATCATAAGAAGAACCGCGAACGGAAGGGCGGTGACTGCCGGTATATGGTTGACTGCAAGGATTCCGGCAAGCAGATATCCAAGGGCGGAGACACATGCGCAGGTCATTGCATAAGGAAGCTGGGTCGATACATGGTTGACATGCTCACACTGGGCACCTGCCGAGGACATGATCGTTGTATCCGAGATCGGACTGCAGTGGTCTCCGCAGACTGCGCCGGCCATGCAGGCTGCGACGCATACGATGGAGATCGGATTGCCTGCCGACCATGGGAAGGCTTCCAGGACAATGGGAATCAGGATGCCGAAGGTTCCCCAGCTGGTGCCGGTCGCAAAGCTGAGGACACAGCCGATCAGGAAGATGACAGCAGGAAGGAACATCTGCAGTCCCTTTGCGGAACCCTGGATGACGCCTGCCACATAGACATCCGCGCCAAGGTAAGATGTCATATTCTTCAAGGACCATGCGAAGACCAGGATCATGATCGCAGGAACCATCGCCTTGAAGCCCTCCGGTACGCAGCCCATCGCTTCCTTGAAAGAGAAGGCTCTGCGGGCAACGTAGTAAATGATCGCGAAGAGAAGTCCGAAGGCGGAGCCCAGCATGAGACCCACCGAAGCGTCGGAATTGGAGAATGAATCAATAAAGTTCGCGCCGCTGAAGAACCCGCCGGTGTAGATCATGCCGATGACGCAGCAGACGACGAGAACAATAATGGGAAGGATCAGGTCGATGACCTTTCCCTTGCCTTCCGGGACAGTGTCTGCCTCGTTCGCATAGGGATTTGCACCGGAGAACAGGTCACCGGCTTTTGCATTTTTCTCAAACTTCATCATCGGGCCATAATCTACGTTCTTGATCGTGATCGTAAGCATCATGACGATGGTCAGGAGGGCATAGAAATTGTAGGGGATCGTCCGGATGAAAAGAGCAAGGCCGGAACCGTCCGGAACGAAGCCTGAGACCGCAGCTGCCCAGGATGAGATCGGCGCGATAATGCAGACCGGGGCTGCTGTCGCATCGATCAGATAGGCAAGCTTTGCCCTGGAGATCTTGTGCCGGTCGGTCACGGGACGCATGACAGAGCCCACCGTCAGGCAGTTGAAATAGTCATCGATGAAGATCAGGATGCCAAGCAGGATGGTGGAAAGCTGGGCACCGCGCCTGGTTTTGATATGATCATCCGCCCAACGGCCAAATGCGGCCGAACCGCCGGCTTTGTTCATCAGCGAGACGATGGATCCCAGCATGATCAGGAATACCAGGATACCCACATTGTACGGGTCTGAGACAGAGGCGACAATGCCGTTGGTGAAGATGTTCCCCAGTGTTTTCTCAAAGTTGCCGTTTGCCGCCAGAACCGCGCCTACCGTGATCCCGATAAACAGGGAAGAATAGACCTCTCTGGTGATGAGTGCCAGGATGATTGCTACAAAGGACGGAATCAGGGCCCAAAAAGTATTGTAGAAATGAGAGCTATTGGCGATCTCCTGCGCTGCGTCCTCCGCCAGCACGTTCATTGCCGGAGCCAGAGCCAGGAGAAGTCCTGCGGGCAGGACAAGTGCCAATCGTTTTTTTGCTGATCGATTCATACTACCTCCTCCTTGTAATTTATAACTTTAATCAGCAACGCTTTGCAATGTTAAAGTGCATGTATCAGAATTATTATCTCAAATCGTCAGAGGTTGTCAAGATAAAAAAGAAGCAGGTTAACTGTTCAGGACAGTCCGAAGCACTTGCAAAACAGTCAATTTGCACAAAAAATCCCCTCTGTCTGTTCAGAAGGGATTTTTCCTGAAACTGTTCAAAGCAGTTTCTATTCCTTTTCATTCAGGTTTTGATCCACGCTGCAGTATTCTGAAATCTGCGGTCATGACCTGCGGTACTCCATCTCAGAACGCGGTGCGCGTGTCATCAGGAAATGTACGGTTTCCCTGGGGTCGGCACCGTGATTGACCACTGCATCGATTGCATTGACCAGGGGCATCTCCACGTTGTACTTTTTCTGCAGCTCAAGGGCAGCAGGAATGGCGTTGATCCCTTCGACGACCATGCCGATCTTTTGGATAGCGTCGGCCGGTGCCATGCCTTCACCGATCAGATGCCCGCAGCGGTTGTTCCTGGAGTGTACGGAGGTTGCGGTCACGATCAGGTCTCCGATCCCGGCGAGTCCCGAAAAGGTTCCGGGCTCACATCCCATTGCGATGCCGAGGCTTGTGATCTCGTGCATCCCCCGGGTGATCAGTGCAGCCTTCGTATTATCCCCATATCCGAGCCCAAGGGCGGCGCCGCTGGCAAGGGCGATGATGTTCTTCATCGCGCCGCACAGTTCAACCCCCGTGATGTCGTCATTGGTATAGACACGCATCACGTCATTCATGAAGATCTGCTGTACCTCCAGTGCCGCATCCTCGTCGCTGCTAGCGGCAACGATAGTCGTGGGAAGATCCTTTGCGACTTCCTCCGCATGGGTCGGACCCGAGAGTGCGACAAGGCGGGCAGCCTTTCCAGCCTTTCTCAGTTCATCCGCAATGACCTGAGTCAAGGTCATGAGTGTTCCCCTTTCAATGCCTTTTGCAGCATCTACAATCAGCTGTCCGTCGGGGATGAACGGAGTAGCCTTTGCCGCGGTCTGGCGGACAAAGACAGAAGGCACCACAAAGAGCAAGAGGTGCTTTGATGTACAGGCCTGCTCGAGGTCATTCGTGAATGTAACCTCGTCGGGAATCACCATGCCCGGCAGGTTCGGCTGCCTGCGTGTCTTTGCATATTCTTCAATCTCTGCAGGCAGGGCAGACCAGACCGTAACATGATGCCCCATAAGAGAGAGCATTCTGGTCAGCGCCATTCCCCATGTGCCGGCGCCAAGCACGCCAATATCAGCCATTTTGTTGATCCTTATTGCAGTCTTTTACAGATGATGATGTTATTCTTGCCGTCCTTGTATTCATAGTACATGTGATCCATGCTTTTTTTGACCATAAAGATCCCAAGCCCCCCGATCCGGCGTTCCTTTGCAGACAGTGTGATATCCGGATCATCTTTCTTGAGCGGGTTAAATGGGGTTCCTTCATCAGAAAGAGTGACACGGATCCACTTTCCGGACAAATCCTCCTGCGTCATGCCTTCACGGCTGTCTTCCGGGATCGGGCAGGTGTCCAAGGTCTCGATCAGGATATCGGCATCTCCGATATCAGGTGAATAGGCATAGTGAGCAATATTGACGAACAATTCCTCCACGGCAACATCGATCTGCATCCGGGTCTTCCTTGGACACCCTTCTGCGTCAAGCTGTGCATTCACTTTCTTGAGAACCTGTGAAAGATTATCGACCACTGCCAGAATCTTAAGACTCGTTTTATCCATCGGGACAGATCCTCACCTCCTCCGCATTCTTACATGATACTCAGCCCCGAAGAGGGACAATGGATGAGGAAACGGTCACTCGATGGTGAGGATATCGGAGAAGCCGGTCACTTCAAAGATCTCGTTGACATCTTCCTTGACATGGATCAGCTTCATGCTCCCCTGCCTTGTCATGACCTTCTGAGCAGTCAGCAGGACACGCAGCCCGGCGGAAGAGATATACTCCAGCTTCTCAAAATCAAAGATCAGACTGGTAATGGAATCAATAAAGCTCTTCAGATCGCTCTCAAGCTCCGGAGCGGTAGTCGTATCAAGACGCCCCTCCAGGAAGACAATCGCTTCATTTCCATTAATCTGCTTCTGAATATTTAACATGATAAACCTCCTTAAACAGTAATCATACTCTTTGACGTAATCTGTTGATCTTGTCCGTTATAACGTTCCGGCGCAGCTTACTCATCTGCGCGCGGCTCTTTTGAGCGGCGCAGATCCGGAACAGTCAGGATCATGATATCCTTTTAGCATTATACCGAATGTAGTACACGAATGTCGAGTAAAAACCTCAGAATTTGGCGAAAACGGTGTGACAGATCACACTCCGGACTGCGGCTGGGCCTGCGGATGAGGCTTTTGCGGCCCTTTGTACCGAAGTGCCAGCATCGTGATATCGTCAAACTGGGGGACATCCCCGTCAAAGTCATCGACCGTGCGGAGCATGTAGTGAACCAGCTCCTGTGGGTCTGCATTCTGTTTTCTGTTCAGTGCCTGAAGCATCCGCTCTGTTCCGAACTGCTCATTCCATGCAGTGGTTGCTTCCGGTACGCCGTCTGTGTACAGGAACAGGGTCTGTCCGGGAGCCAGGTCGAACTCATAATCCTTATAGCGGACTCCGTTCATACCGCCCAGTACAAAACCATGCCTGTCATGAAACAGCTCGTAGGTGCCTTCCTGGTTCTGCAGAGCCGGATATTCATGACCGGCATTCGAGGCGATGACATGGCCGGTGGACAGCGTCAGGATGCCGAACCAGACTGTCACGAACATATCGGCATCATTGTTCTCGCAGATCCGTTCATTGGACCGCTCCAGGACTTCATGGGGAGCAATGCCAAGCTGCGCGATACTGCTGATGACGATCTTTGCCATCATCATGAACAGGGAGGCAGGAATCCCCTTTCCTGAGACATCCGCCATGACAATGCCCAGATGGTCGTGGTCGATCAGGAAAAAATCATAGAAATCTCCCGCTACGGATTTGGCCGGTTTCATCAGTGCGTAAACGTCAAACTCATCACGCTCCGGAAACGCGGGGAAGGTAGTCGGGAGCATGCTCTCCTGAATCCGGTTTGCGATGCTCAGCTCCGTACCGATCCGCTCCTTCTCCTCCGTAATGGAAGTCAGGTTCTCCATATACTGGATAATGTGCACCTGCATATTCCGGAATTCATAATACAGGTCACGGATCTCATCGTCACGCCGGTCAGGGAGTTCAATGACCTGGGATTTCAGGTTCTGCGCGTTCTCAAGCGTTCCAAAGGAACCTGCTTTGCGTGCCAGAGTGCTGATGGGATCTGTGATGAGCCTGCGGATGTAGAAGTTCCCGCCGATCGCGGCAAAGATAAGAACCGCAATGCTGACAAGGATCATGACAGACATAAACCGGTGCCGCCTGCTCATGACTGCGCTCATGTCCAGATCCGCTCCTACCACTGCGGGATTGCTGCCATCCGATGCCAGAATGGGTTCCGTGCAGGTACACAGCCATCCAAAACTGGAACGGGTCACCACGGCGTCCACCCGGACATTTGCCGTCCTGTCGTGGATTCCCTCCTCATCCTCTTCCCGCATTCCGAGGGAAAACAGGGATTCCTCCGCGTCCAGGAGATACATATCGTCATCATCCCCCAGATCCTGTACATAGAGATACTGCAGCTGTGAACTGTCCTTCAGGATACGGAGCATCCTTGTACTTCGCTTGTACTCCTCATACAGCCCCTTTTCCCTGAGGTAGTCCTCAATGATCTGAGGATCATCCCTGGACAGGGCAGTTTCCCGCAGCTTTTGATATTCTTCGGAGTCTCCGATGCGATTCAGCTCATCAATGAAGTCACCATCCATAAGGGAGGCTGCTGTCACGGAAATCTTCGAGACCTGCTCCTTATAGAGCTGGTCGACATCCCTGTTATGGACAAGATAGCTGCCAGTGAGCAGCACGAGAATGATGATACTGAAGAAAAGCAGAAGAACAAATAACATCTCCCGGCCGATCCGGTTCTTCTTTTTCATAGGCTTAAGAATCCTTATCTGTATCGATCCGGCATGGTCACTTTATTCCTGACTGTTTCGGGCAGGTCCAGAACATCTCCCTGCACTTTTTATTCCTCTGAAAGCCGGCAGACCATCTCCCACAGGCTTTTGGCGGAATTAAAATTGGCAGGGATGATTTCAGTGGCAGGGATCGAGATGTCAAATTCATCCTCCAGCTCGGCAACAAGGGAAAGGATCGCCAGAGAATCCAGATAATGGTCATCCACTAAGGTGGTGCATGTCTCATAATCCACTTCCGGCTGGATCTCCTCCAGTATCTCAATCAGTCGCTCCATATTGTGATGTCCTCCTTCTTAGGATCTGCTCATAAATAACTGCTCATCTTGCCTGTCTGTTTCCACGATTGCAAGGAGCGAAATCGGTTACATAGTCAGCATTCCCCCAGACTGTAGTCGGGGCAGTTCAGGACGCTGGTTTCAAAACGGCTGCGGACCATCCTCAGGCGGCCGTTTTCTTCAAGCAGCATCACCTCAGGCAGGTCACGCGTCAGAAACAGAGAGATCCCTTCTGTCATGCAGTATGCACCCGTATTTTCAAAGATCAGCATATCACCGACGCAAAGACCGCTCAGGCTCAGCTGTTTGACCAGCAGGTCATTCACCGTGCAAAGGGAACCGCAGATGGTCCAGTCCTGTGCCATATCCCCAGGGTGTTCAGGGAACGGCCGGATGTGCGGCTTTTTCATTGCCATGGACTGGCCATAATAGACCAGCTGGTGCATCCCGCCGTCAACGATCGCAAAATTGCCGGCACGGTTTGACTTGATGTCGACAACCTTTGTCAGATAGCTTCCGCAGGAAGCCGTGATGGCCCTGCCCATCTCCAGGGTGATTCTGCCTTCATATTCCATTGCTTCCAGAGCTTCGCGAAACTGTGCCAGAAAGGAGGCTTCCTCATAGGTATCCGATTCAAAATACGATACCGGAAGTCCTGGTCCGAATTCCAGCTCCTGCGCCCTGAAACCATAGCTATCGTACAACTTTTTCAGCAATAAATCCACCGATTCCAGTTCTCTTTTCAGCTTCTTGATGGAAGTTTTCTGAGTGCCCGAGAAAAACTGGATGCCCCGGAGAATCAGCGCGTCATAGGATGAAGCATCGGAAACGGCGGATTCCACTTCTTCCGGACACATCCCGAACTGGCTCCCGGAGGTCAGGCGAAGCAGGACATTGATCCGCCTGCCGGACGAAGATGCTGCATCCTGAAGCATCTTCAGCTGGGACAAGGATTCCGCCGTAAAGATGCCTGCGGTTTTCCCCTCCGCGATCCGGGAAGAAAACAGTGCAGGATCCTTATAGACGCCGGAGAGCACATATTTCTCCGGATCCACACCAAGGGACTCACAGATGGACAGCTCGCCGGGAGAGCAGATCTCCAGGCAGTCCGCCAGGCCGGAAAGCTCTTTGATCAGAAACGGATTCGCTTTGACCGCGTAGCAGATCCGGACGCCATCAGGCAAGGCTGCGCGCAGGTTCCGCATGCGCCCATGCAGTACAGAAATGTCAAACACGTAGGCAGGCGTATGTTCTTTCAATATCGTGAGCAGGTTTTCATTCATTCTCATGTCCTCTGGCTTTTGTAACTGTTCAGAACCTGTTCTGAACAGTTACTGGCTTTTATCATTTTTTGTCCGGGAAAGCTCCATCAATGCTTTCCGGTCAACTTTTCCATTTTTATTCAGCGGAAATGCATCAACCCGTGTCAGTGACCCGGGAACCATAAAGGCCGGCAGCTTTTTGCGCAGAACCGCGTGAAGCTCTTTTTTGTCAAGGGTGCCGGTATAGAAGCCGTACAGCTTCTGCCTGGATTCATCGAACACACACAGGCAGCGGTCCACCTGGCCCACATTTCCTACCGCGCGCTCGATCTCCTCAAGCTCGATCCGGTGCCCCATATACTTGATCTGAAAGTCCCTGCGCCCGGTAAAATACAATTCCCCGCCGTTTCTGTAGCATCCAAGGTCTCCGGTGCGGTAGATCCTTTCCGGATATGCATGGTTCAGGGGATTCCCGGTAAATGCTTCGGCGGTCTGCTCCGGAGCTCTCAGGTAGCCAAGGGCAAGGGCACTGCCCCTTACACAGATCTCACCTTCAGAACCCTCTTTGAGGATCAGGCGGTTTTCATGATCCAGCAGGAAAACGTCCTCATTCGGGAAGGGAATTCCGATGGGAATCCCATCCTCATAAGATCTTTCCGGGTCGAGGATGTGGTAGGTGCAGTTACAGGTGATCTCGGAGGGACCGTACAGGTTCACGAAACGCGTGCCGGGAAGGAAGCTCCGCCAGGTACGAAGATGCCTCAGAGGCATGACCTCTCCGCTGAAAAGAACCTGCCGCACCTTTTCCGGCACACGGTACTCCAGCCCATGGAAGGTGCTGATCAGGCACAGTGCGGAGACAGCCCAGATCATGACGGTAACCTCTTTGTCACAGATCCAGTCCAGAAGAGCCACAGGCTGGGAGAAAAGACCTCTAGGGATGATTGACAGCCTGGCACCTGTTTTCAGGCTGCTGTAGAGGTCTTTTACGGAAACGTCAAAATCAAAGGGTGCCTGGTTGCCGATGACATCATCCTCTGTGATTCCGAACAGCTCCGTAAAGACTTCAATAAAATCGATCACAGACCGGTGGCTGACCAGGATTCCCTTCGGCACGCCGGTGGAGCCGGAGGTAAAGACAGCATACAGGGGATCGGTATCAATCATGCGCGCACGGACAGCCTTGAGAGCGTCTTCATCGATGTCTGCCTCTGTCAGGCAGTTGATCAGCAGGATCTTCGCATCCGGAAAGAGCTCCTTCGCCTTTTCCAGATGCGCGTCATCCGTGATGATATTCCGGGCCCTGAGAACCTCCTGGGTCTTTTTCAGACGGTCATCCGGAAGCTCCGGATTCAGGGGAACGTAAAAACCCCCGGCATAGACACATCCCCAGAACGCAGTAAGGGCAGGAATGCCCTTCTCCATGTAGACACCGGTACCCTCCCTCACAGCAGAAAGGGCCATAAGCCCGCAGGCGGCTCTCTGACAACGGATCATCATTTCCGGAAAACTGCAAGAGCCAGACCCATCTTCCGCAAAAATCCTGTCCGGAAACGCTTCAGCACTCTGTTCCAGATATTCAAGCACATTTCTCATCTTAATCTCCAATGTTATAAAGCGGTTCCCGACGCACTCCTGTTCATGGATTCGGGAGAAGGACTCACTCACACGCCGCTTCGCTGGCAGGGAATGTCAGTTCATTTTCTGGAGCTGCCGTATCTGGCAAGCTCGTAGTCTTCATGCAGCTTCTTCATATCGGGCGTGTCCGGAAGGTTCGCCCGTTTCTCCATCATGGACGGAGTCTCATAGATGTCCGGCGGCGCACCGAGAGAACGCAGGATTGTCCGGCGGTATCTGCGCCGGATGCTCCCGGTACGGTTTTCCGAAGACCGGCTTTCTTTCTTCTTTTTCAGGCTGACGTGCTCATCCTGCGTCCGCGTGATAGAAGATGCACGGAGTGATTCTTCATATTCCGGGCGGAAGCGGAGATAAACGCTTTTGATGATGCGCCAGGTTCCGTACAGGAGGATGGCGGTCATCAGGACCGTCAGCGCATTTTCCACAAAATCGATGAGGGTCACCAGCCACCTGGGCGGTGGTGCCCCTTCCCCGACAAGGCCCATCTCCATCAGTTCACGCAGAAGGGCGTTCTGGCTGGGCTTGACGCTCTCGATGGGATCAGGGACATAGGTCAGCCTGAGTGTCGGAAGGTCGAGGAAATGACGGCCGCCGGATGTCATCACCGCGGTCAGGGCAATGATGGCGCAGGGAACCAGGACTTTGAACAGGGCGGCTCTTTGGAGCGTATGGATGCGCTCTTTGGGAATCCGTTCCAGATGATGGCGGCTTTCCAGAAATTTATCCTTCCCGACCAGCATATGATAAGGCAGGATCAGGAAAAAGTACAGGATCGCGCCGGTCAGGGCAACCTGGGCGAGTGCATTGCTGTGCAGGAAGAGAGCCCCGATGTAGATCGCCGCGAATGCAATCAGTATCGGGAAGGCAGGGAGGGGGAGCAGATAGGCGTCTCCGGTCCATGAATGGTCTTCCTGCGCCCTGGCCTTGCGGCGGCTGTTGTCATTGGTCCGCATCCGGATCGCGTCGAGCAGATACAGAAGGAGGATCAGAAACTGAGGGATGCGCTCTGCCCCCATCAGGCTGATGCCCAGGGCATCTTCCAGAGCGAAGATCAGGGCAAGGGATGCTGCGCACAATGGGAAAGCGCCAAGGAGGAAGAGGACGAGATTCCGGGTCTTGTCCTGGATCACGTACATCAAGGCCGCTGGAAGAGCGAGGGTGAGGGTGAGCAGGTACAGGGGGAGAAAACGTGTCTGCGCAGACGTAGCTTCCGGCGCGGACATGCTCAGGATCGTAATATAGGAAAATGTGGGCGCCATCGTCGCAAGCAGAAGCAGGAAGTGGAGACGGCGGACGGCAATGATATAAAGGGTTGAGATCGTCATGGCTTTCCTGTCCTTCAAAATAGAGTAAGGAACCGTTACACATCAGACTGTTCTGAACAGCTCCTTACTAAAATCCCATCCTTAACCACGGTCCCAGACCGGAAGGATGTGGAGATTCCGTTCGTGCTCTTCACGGCGGTGCTCCTGGGTTCTGCACAGGATGGCAAGGATCCCGGCGTGGTCATTTCCCAGAACAGTGTGAATGGCGGTGCGCAATACGGGGCGGTCCGCGGCGGTGATAAAGACGGAGATTTCATCGCCGGAGCCGGGGAGCAGGGGATCCCCGGAAGGCGGCATCTGCGCGGCTGTTCCGGATGCTTCGCCGGTGACCGGAAGGCGGCCGGCGGAGCAAAGGAGCATTTCTTCAAAGGGCAGGAGCAGGGCAGTGTCAAAATCCGTTGTCAGGAATTCCTCTGCAGCTGTCATGCCTCCGGCAGTCAGGCAGGAGGCCAGGAATGTGAATCGCTCCTTCGCCTTGCCATCCGGTGGCTTGCAGTTGACCAGCAGGGAGGCATCCTTTTGATTCTTTCCCAGGTTCCGGATCAGGGAGGCTGCGATGGAGATCCCCAGTTCACGCAGCGTATCCGAGAAGGGATTGCCGGGGTCTTTGGATACGTCAAGGAAGATCCGCACACGGAGTGCCCTGGTGGACGCATAGGTATTGACCATCAGCGACCCGGTTTTGGCGGTTGCCTTCCAGTTGATGGTTTTCATGGGATCATAGATGGTATATGGACGGATGGAAGCAAACACAAAGGGATCTTCGATCACGCGCCTGGCGCTTTCCTGTTCTCCGAGAACCACCTCGACTGCATGCAGAAGGAGGCGGCAGTCAGCGTGAGCAGGATAGACATACAGGCTGCCTTTGTCCGGATCATTGTCCGGATCAGAAGAAGGATCCGCCGGATCCATCAGGTATGTTCTGTGAAAGAGCCTGGAGGGAGCCTGGCAGGTGAGCTGGCTGACGCGATAGCGGCCTCTTTGGAGCGCTGTCATCGGATAGCGCCGTATGATGCGTTCCATTCCAGCAACAGCGAAAAGATCCCGCTTGTAAATGAAGTCGCTCTCCAGCGTATTCTCGGCATCCTTAAAGTGAAGTCCTCTGGGTACCCGGAATCCGATCTCCAGGATGGGGATCGAGAGCTTTTTGCGGTTTTCAATGACCTCTGTCAGCTCGAACGTTTCCCTGGCATAGACATGGGGCTGCGTAAACCGGACCTGAACAAAGAGCGCACGATACCAGTGCCGTTGATAATAGAATCCAGACAGCAGCAGGATGATCGCTGCGCCGATCAGAAAGACTGCAATCATAATCGATTATCCCCGTTTCCAGTTTTCCGTGGGGACTTCCGTCCGTGCGAGCGCAGTGAGAATGCGGTCCTCTTTTTCCTTTGCAGAAGAAATTCCCTGAAAGAGACAGCGGTGTGCCAGCACCGGGATGGCGCATTCCTGGATATCCTCCGGCGTTACGTATTCTCTGCCCCGCACAAGGGCAAGCCCCTGGGATGCGCGGACCAGGGCAAGGGTTCCCCTGGGGCTGACGCCTTCTTCTAAGCGCGGGATCCTTCCCGGAAAAACGCCGGTGGATGATGCTCTGCCGCCCGCTGGATCTGACGCAAAGCTTCCGCCGGATCCTGTGTAGGCCGGATCTGACACAAAGCTTCCGCCGGGGCCTGCGTAGGCCGGATCGGAGGGGACACTGCCTGACAGCTCCCTCGTGCATCGGATGAGCTGTGTGATGTAGAGGCGAAGATCCGGATG
>ODAI011991515.1_pt1 | contig 17683 bp, 15 predicted proteins | sample 1539321 | NCBI WGS metagenome assembly ODAI01 (sample SAMN02144231, study PRJEB22623) | gut metagenome | biome: sheep rumen | host: Ovis aries | place: New Zealand | reverse complement strand
TCGCGGACGCCGTGTACGTCAACGAAGCGACCGGCAAGCCGTTCATTCCCGATTATCGCGACTGGGACGGCGATCTGCACGTCATCCGCCGCGACTCGTAACGGCAAAGCAAAAGATCCGACGCAAAAGCGCCGGATCTTTTTCGTTTCGGGAAAGAAATCAGAGCATCGTGCTGCGAAGCTGTTCGCGCGAGAGCGGCGAAAGATCCGCCGGCGCGACGTCAAAGACGGTCAGACACCCGGTCTGTCCGCGTGCCGCCATGCGGCCGAGCGCCCGCGCGAAGGCGACGAGCACGCAGGCCGTGAACTCCGGATTGGAGTCGAGCGCAAGGGAGTATTCGATGCGATGCGTATGCTCGCCGTGCAGACCGGTGGTTCCGGTGCGGATCACAAATCCGCCGTGCGGTAGCGCGCTGTGCCGTTCCTTCATTTCCTGCTCGGAAATGAACGTCACCGTCGTGTCGTAGTCCGCAAAATAGTTCGGCATCGTTTTGATCGCCGTTTCGATCGCTGCGCGGTCCGCATCCGGTTTTGCGACGACGTAGCATTCGCGCAGATGCTTCTGCCGCGTTGTCAGCTCCGGCTGCGCGCCGCTGCGCACGGCTTCGAGCGCCTCCGGGATCGGCACCGTGTACTGGCGCGCATCGAGCACGCCGGGAATGCGCCGGATCGCATCGGAATGCCCCTGGCTGACGCCGCGTCCCCAGAACGTGTAATCCCTGCCGTTCGGCAGGACCGCGCTCGCGTACAGACGGTTGAGCGAGAACATGCCCGGATCCCAGCCGCAGGAGATCAAAGAGAGTTTGTGCCCCGCCTTTGCCGCGGCGTCGACCGCCGCAAAATGCGCGGGGATGTTTGCATGCGTATCGAAACTGTCGATCACGCAAAAGTCCTTCGCAAGCTTCGGGGTCAGCTCCGGCAGGTCCGTTGCGCTGCCGCCGCACAGGATCACCGCGTCGATCTCGCCTTTACATTCCGAAATCGTGTCAGCCGCAAACACCTTTGCGCCGGTTTTCGAAACGACCGCCGCAGGATCGCGCCGCGTAAAGATGCCGACAAGCTCCATGTCGGGATTCTGCCGGATCGCCGCCTCCACGCCGCGTCCGAGGTTCCCGTATCCGTAAATCGCAAGTTTCATATTCCATGCTCCTTTCAACTGTAAACACACCGCAATATTATATATTATTTTTCGAATTTGTCAACCGTGTTTGTTCGGCTTCAAAAAAGAGGGCTCCAAAGAGCCCCCGAAAGCCGTTCGGTTTATTCCGCGTCGGTGCCGGCGACGGCGACGTTTCGGAGAAGCATCGCGTACGGTCCGTCGTAGCCGATCTCGGCGTAGCGGTCCGTGGAGAACACGATATCCTTCTGCGCGTCCAGAATGATGCCGTTGACCGAGCCGCCGGTGACCGGCGTCAGTCTGCCGTTTTCGCAAAGATACGCGAGGCGGATCTCGCCGCCGAAGTGACCGGAGAAGGAATCCATCTCAAAGCCGGAGAACGTGACCGCCCAAAGGCAGGGACGCTTCTGCATGTCCGCAAAGGACATCGTGCCCGGGTTGTCGCAGGAGAACTTGCGGTAATCGCCGGTCGGCTCCGCGTCAAGATAACGGCAGAAGCGGTTGCCGCCGTGAACGCTCTGCAAAACGCCGTTTTCGAGAAGCGTCCGGTCGCGCATCGGAATGCCCTCTTTGGAATACGGCGCCAGCGCCCGCAGCGTCATGTTGATCCGCTCGCCGTTCGTTTCGCCCTGCACATTGTCGCCGATCTTCCAGGTCGAATAGCCGGGATAGATCATGCGCGCCGCCGCGCGATCGCCGTAGAACCACAGCGTCTGCATCACGTTTTCGTCAGTCAGGATCAGGTCGTACGTTCCGCTTTTCAGGATCTTCTGCGCCCGCGCACGGTCGCGCACGAACATCAGCGCTTCCTTGACCTTCTCCGTCAGCGCGGCGGTATTCAGTTCGGTATAGGCGAAGTCGCGGTACAGTTCGACGTCTTCCGGTTCCTTTGCCTGTACGACGAACTCACCGTTTACCTCCGCTTCGGTCCAGGAAACGTCCGTTCCGCGCGAACTGATCACCTGCACACGTCTGCGGATGACGAAGATCTCCGCCGAGTTCAGAAACGCGCCGTGTTCGCAATCCGCGGCAAACAGCGCTTTTGCCATGTCGCCGGCGCTTTGTTCGGGCGTCTGCTGCATAAGCGCACCGGTCGCTTCCCTGCACGGCGCGGTGACCGGATCGGGAAGGTCGTAGTACGGGTTCATCGCAAACTGCGCCGCGAAGTACGCGTCCCTGAACGCGTCGAGGATCTCCGCGTCGGTCATCGCGGCAAGCACCGTGACGTTCGTCTGCGCGCGCAGCTTTTTGCCGTCCCGTTCGTCCGTGCGGGATACGGTGACAGCGTATTTTTCCACGTCCTTGATGCGGCGCGTATCGAGCTGCTTTTTCACAAAGAACAGTTCCGCCGTGCGCTCCGCCGTCCGGCAGACGATCCAGTCCGAAATGCCCGCTTCCTGTAACAGCCGTTTGATTCGTTCCATAGCCGTACCTCCTCAACCGAGACGGATGCGCGCCTTCATGTACGCGCCGCCGTCCGAAACTTTGACCCATTCCTTATAGCCCTTGCCGCAGTAGCCGCCGCCCCCGAGCTCGACCCTGCCGCCCATCATGGAAACGGATTTCAGAAGATCGGGTACGTAGCCGGTCAGCACGATCGGGGAGAATACGCGTCCGGTCAGCTTTCCGTCTTTGATCTCGCGCGCGATGTTGACCATGCACTGAATGCCCCAGTTTTTCGGGTCCTCCATGCCGCTGGTCGGCTCTTCGAGCAAAAAGCCGTACCGGATCGAGGCGATCATTTCTTCTTTGGATGAATCGCCGCCTTCGAAATACGTGTTGGTCATGCGCGTATACGCTTTGCGCTCATAGCTTTCGCGGCGCCCGTTGCCGGAAGGCGCGACGCCGAGCCGCGACGCGGACAGCGCGTCGCACATGCCGGTTTTCAGAATCCCCTTTTCGATGATGACCGTATCGCCGGTCAGCGTGCCTTCGTCGTCGAACGCCCATGTCGCGCATTCATCGACCGCCGAGCCGTCGTGCATCGTCACCAAAGGACTTGCAACGTATTCGCCGATGAACTGCCGCGCCTGCGCGCGGTCCTTCACGAACATATCCATCTCCACGCCGTGTCCGAACGCTTCGTGCACGATCATGCCGGTGACCTCCGGATCGCACACGCACTCGTACTCGCCGGGGATCATCGGTTCGGAGTTCAGCAGGTCGTTGAGGTTGCGGATCACATGACCGATGTCGCCCTCGACCTCGTTCAGAAGCTCCGCGCCGCCGAGCAGCGAGTAGCCTTTATAGCTGTTTTTGATCTCCTCGCCGCGCGAACCGAGCGCGCCGACGGACGCGTTGGTCCACATATGGCTTTCGTCGAGATCGCGGTGTTCGGACAGGAAGATCTTGCGATCTGCGGAATAGACCGCCGTGCAGACGATATCCAGCACGTTTTCGGCCTTCATGCCCTTATCGCGGATGCGTCCGAGCTGTTCGAGGATCGTTTCGTCGCCGAGTTCCGCCGGATCGATCTCATACTTCGCTTCCTTTTTGAGCACGGCGGGCGAATCGTCCGGGATCGCCGTCGGCATCGGCGCGATCCCTTCGGGCAGCGCGGCGCGCGCGGCGTCGAGGCGCGTCTGCATTTGCTGCACGATTTCGGGGATCATCTCCTCCGAGAACGCATTGATCGAGTATTCCGCACAGCCTGTTTTGTCGAATACGCGGATCACAAAGCCGTAGCCGCCGTCGCCCTCAGATGAGATCGTGATGCCGCTTCTGGCGATGCGCCATGAACGCATCCGCTCGTCGGTTGCGAGGACGGAGGCGTAATCGAACCGCTCGCGCAGCGCGGCGATCAGTTTTCGCAATGCGGGCTTTACCGCATCCAGTCTGTCAAACATACCTTTCTCCTTCAGTCGATTTTATAGAGCTGGCGGTTGTCGAGCGCCCAAAGCCGTTCGGAAAAACCGTCGGTCGCAACGCCGTCCAAAGCGGCGTCCATTTCATACATCTTGCTGTCCAGCAGGTCGCAGACGGAGAGCACCTCCGCTTCGGGGAACATCGGAAGACGGGGGCTGCCGAACTCCGGCTTGCCGTGATGCGACAGGATCATGTGCTCCAAAAGCATTGCGGTCTTCGGCGAGATCATCGTGATTTCCGCCGCCGAGGCGATCATCGCCATACCGACGTTGATGTGTCCCAAAAGCTGCCCCTCGTTCGTGTATGCGCCCGCGATGCCGAGCGTGTTCGCGTCGAGCTCTTTGAGCTTTCCGATGTCGTGCAGGATCGCGCCGGCAAAGAGCAAATCCTTATGCAGGCTCGGATACAGCTCCGCAATGCGCTGGGCAAGGTGCAGGACCGAAACCGTGTGGTGCAGCAGTCCGCCGCGCGTCGCGTGATGCAGCTTGACACCCGCGGGGAACAGCAAAAGCTGTTCGCGGTTTTCGCGCAGAAGGTACTGCACGATCCGCTTGAGATCCTCGTTCTGAAACGCCGCGGCGACGTTGTACAGCTCATCGTACATGTCCTGCGGATCGAACGGCGCGCAGGGGATGATGGCGCTCATATCGACGCGGTCGTCGGGCGTGACCTTGCGGATCCGATCGATCTTGAACTGCTCGGTATCCTTCCATACCTGCACGGTCCCGCGCACCTTGACGACGTCGTTCGCGTCGTATTCGCCGTATGTCAGGCGCGAATAGTTCCACAGCTTTGCCACGCATTCGCCGTCGGAATCCGCAAGCACCATATCAAGATACTCGCTGCCCTTCACGTCCGTGCGCACGGCGGCGCTTTTGACGAGGCAGAACCCCTCGGTCGTGCCGTACGCGTCTTTGATCAATCGCATTTTTCCCATGGTAAATCCCTCCTGATGCATTCAGTATAGCAGAACACGGCGGAAATTTCCACCATGCATTGTGAAATTTCGAAACATATGGTATACTGTTTTGTCGAAACGGACGGAGAAACCAAACATGCACAACGAATCATTTGACAGCATCATCATCGGCGCAGGGCACGCCGGCATCGAAGCCGCGCTGGCCTGTTCGCGCATGGGTCTTAACACGCTTCTTCTGACGCTCAACCTCGACAGCATCGGCATGATGCCCTGCAACCCCGCGATCGGCGGCACCGGCAAGGGGCATCTGGTGCGCGAGCTCGACGCGATGGGCGGCGAAATGGGGCTTGCCGCCGACGACACGCTGATCCAGATGCGCATGCTCAACACGTCGAAGGGCCCCGCGGTGCATTCTCTGCGCGCGCAAATGGACAAGCGCCGCTATCACGAGCGCATGAAGCGCACGCTCGAACGGCAGCAGAACCTCACGATCCTGCAGAACGAGGTCACCGGGATCCTGACCGAAAACGGGCGCGTTTCGGGTGTTCGGACCGACGAGGGCTTTACTTACGGCTGCCGTGCGGTCGTGCTGTGCAGCGGCGTTTACCTCAAAAGCCGGATCCTGATCGGCGAGTGGTCCAGACTTTGCGGACCGTCGGGACTGACGCGAAGCGAAGGTCTGTCCGACGCGCTGCGATCGCTCGGCATTCCGCTGCAGCGGTTCAAAACCGGCACGCCCGCGCGCGTGAAAAAGGGATCGCTGGATCTCGACAAAATGGAGATCCAGTACAGCGACGAGCCGACGCCCGCATTTTCGTTTCTGAACGGCGAACTGCATCTGAAGCAGGATCCCTGCTATCTGACCTATACGAATCAAAAAACGCACGACATCATTCTGAAAAACCTCGACCGCTCGCCGATGTACGCGGGACGCATCCATGCGACCGGCACGCGCTACTGCCCTTCGATCGAGGACAAGATCGTGCGGTTTCCGGACCACGACCGGCACCAGATCTTTATCGAACCCGAAGGCAGAACGACCGAGGAAATGTACGTGCAGGGCATGAGCACATCGCTGCCCGCGGACGTGCAGGTCGACATGCTGCACACGATGCCGGGATTGGAGCACTGCGAGATCATGCGGCTCGGCTACGCGATCGAATACGACTGCCTGAAGCCGAACGTGCTCGATCGGAAACTTATGGTCAGGTCGATCCCCGGTCTGTTCACGGCGGGACAGGTCAACGGTTCGAGCGGCTACGAGGAAGCGGCGGCGCAGGGCTTTTACGCCGGCGTCAACGCCGCGCTGTACGTGAAGGAAGAGGAACCGTTCCTGCTCGACCGCAGCGACGCCTACATCGGCGTGCTGGTCGACGAGCTCGCCACCAAGGGCACGCCGGAGCCGTTCCGCATGATGACGAGCCGGTGCGAATACCGGCTGCTGCTTCGGCAGGACAACGCCGACCTGCGCCTGACCGAGCGCGCAAGACGGCTGGGACTCATATCCGACGCGCGTTATCGCCGCCTGGTCGAAAAGCGGGAAGGCATTGCCGAAACGATGGCGCGGCTCGGCACGCATGTGCCGCCCCCCGACGCACTGCGCGCCTATCTCGAATCGGTCGGCGAGAGCGTGCCGCAAAGCGGCGCGAAGCTGTTCGACCTGCTGAAGCGTCCCAACGTGCGCTATACGGGACTGCTCGGTCTGTTCGACTGTTTGGAACCGGTCGACCGCGAGGTCGAGGAGCAGGTCGAGGTCATGGCGCATTACGACGGATATATCGAAAAACAGACCGAGCAGGTGCGGCGCTTCCGCGCGATGGAATCGATGCCGCTGCCGCAGTCGTTCGACTATATGACGCTCGACGGTCTGCGGCTTGAGGCGCGGCAGAAGCTGAATGCCGCAAAGCCCGAGAATCTCGGACAGGCGTCGCGCATTTCCGGCGTTTCGCCGGCCGACGTCGCCGTGCTGCTGGTCTTTTTGAAGCGAGGTTTTTGAATGCGTGATTTGCTGAAACAACACATCCCGAACATCACGGAGGAAGCATGCGACAAATTTGTCGCATATTACGAGCTGCTGATCGATTGGAACACGCGCATGAATCTGACGGCGATCACCGAACCGGAAGAGACGGTCAAAAAGCATTTTCTCGATTCGCTTGCGGCGCTCCCGTTCCTTCCCGAAAACGCAAGGGTCGCGGACGTCGGAACGGGCGCCGGGTTTCCGTCGATCCCGCTTCTGATCATGCGAAAGGATCTGCGCTTCACGCTCGTCGATTCGCTCAATAAGCGCATCGTGTTTTTGCAGGAAGTGCTGAAGACGCTGGGGCTTTCGGCGGAGTGCGTCCATGCGCGCGCGGAGGATTTCGGGCGCGATCCGAAGTACCGCGCCGGCTTTGATGCGGCGGTCTCGCGCGCAGTCGCTGCGCTGCCGACGCTTCTCGAACTCACCGTTCCGCTTTTGAAGGTCGGCGCAAAGGCGTATTGCTATAAGGGCGACGTCGGCGGCGAACTTGAGACGGCAAAGAGCGCGCTGCATCTTTTGCACTGCACCGCGGAGGTCGTGCCGGTCGCGTCGGATTACGGCGCGCGCACGCTGGTAATATGTACCAAAAACGCACCAACGCCGTCGACCTATCCGCGCAAGGCGGGGATGCCGTCGAAAAAGCCGCTTTGACGACCGAACATCGATGGGCTGCCGTTCGGGCAGCTCTTTTTTGTGCGCCGTCCGGGCAAAAGATACGATGATTTTACATCTTTTCTCTTGAACATAAGAAAGAAAAGCAGTATGATACACTAAATAGGTATGCGGTTTCGGCATACAAAGGGGGAAACGTGTGAGCGCGACAGGATATTACAACGGAGAGATCGGACCGATCGAATCCATGCGGGTGCCGATGAACGACCGCGCGGTTTATTTCGGCGACGGCTGTTACGAGGCGGGGCTTGCGGTCAACGGAAGGCTGTTCCGCCGAGACGCGCATTTCGACCGGTTCTATCGCAGTCTTGCCGGACTGCGCATTCCGTTTGCGCTTTCGCGCGAAGCGCTGCAAAGGGAGATCGATCGCTGTCTTGCCGCCAGCGGCGAGCCGTACGCCTCGGTCTACTGGCAGGTCTCGCGCGGAACGGACGCACGGCATCACACGTTCCCGGTCGAAACGGTCAGCCCGAACCTTCTGATCACGGTTTCGCCGAAAGCGCCGGATCTTTCGGGCGCGCCGATGAAGCTGCTGACCGTGCCGGACGTGCGCTTTTTCATGTGCAATGTCAAGACGCTGAACCTGATCCCGAACATCCTTGCGATCCAGCAGGCGAAGGAGGCGGGCGCAGACGAAGCGGTGCTGCACCGCGACGGCGTTGTGACGGAGGGTTCGCATACCAACATTCATATCATCCGGGACGGCGCGCTGTTCACGCATCCGCTCGACCGGCTGATCCTGCCGGGCGTGACCCGCGGCGTGCTGCTGGAGCTGTGCAGGGCGCAGGGCATCGCGGTTTATGAGACGCCGTTTACGGTCGATGAAATGAAGCGTGCGGACGAGGTGCTGATCACGTCGAGCATTCTGGGCATTCACCGCGCGAGCATGATCGACGGCGCGCCGGTTAAGAACCGGGCGGACGCGCTGTATCGCGCGCTGGTTTCGGCATATCGGGACTGTTTTTGCGGGGAAATGCGGATATGAAGCGGATCGGGGCAGAAGATAACCGGTCGCTTTGGTATTTGTTCCTCACCGCGGCGCTTCCGGTCTTCGCATGCGCGCTGTCCGCGGCGTTCGTCGCGCTGTGCTTCGTTTACAGCCGGGTGCGTCCGTTTGTCACGATCGAGCTCGGCGAGGAGTCGCCGGACGTCGAGGCGTTTCTGTGCGGAGAGTATGCGGATGCGGCGTTCATCGCCGCGCCGAAGGTGCGGTACCGCGCGGCGGGCGCATACCCGCTTCGCGTGTTTGCAAACGGGCGCAGCGTACTGACGTATCTGCGCGTAACGGACACGCAGGCGCCGCGTGCGGAGGGCACGGAAACGACCGTTGCGCTCGGACAGGTGCTGACGCCGGACAAGCTGATCAAAAACCTGCGCGACGAGAGCGTCGTCAGGGTCGCATACGCATCGGCGCCGGACTTTGACGCGATCGGCGATTACGAGACCGTCGTTGTACTGGAGGATGCGAGCAAAAACCGCACGCGCGTTCCGGTGACGGTACATGTGAGAATCGTTCGCGACGAAGTCGTGATCGAAGCGGGTGAACCGGTCCCCGCGGCGGATGCGTTTCTGATCGGAACGTACGGAACGGTCGACATGGAGCCGATCGATCCCGCCGTTTCGCGCGAGCCGGGCGAGTATCCGGTTCGGATCACGGCGGACGGGATCGAGGCGCAAAGCCGCCTCGTCGTGCGCGATACCGTGCCGCCGAACGCCCGCGGCATCACTTGCGTCGCAGCGCCGGGCGAACCGGTCACGGCGGACATGCTCGTGACCGATCTGACGGACGAAACGGATGTTGCGGCGGTATTTGCGGGCGAGCCGGATCCGCAGAGTCTGGAACCGCAGACGGTTGAGGTATTGCTCACCGACCGCGGCGGAAACGAAACGCGCGTCCATGCGACGCTGCTGTTTTCGAGCGTGAAGCCGGTCGGGATCGAGGCGCGCCGCACGCCGATGGCGGTGTCCGAACTGCTGGAGGACGGAAGCTATACCGAGGCGTCGATGGACGTCACGTTTATTCCGAGCGAACCGGGACTGCACGTGCTTGCGGTCGCGATCGACGGCGTGCGCAATCTTGCGCTGGTCGACGTGCGCGATACGACGCCGCCGGAGCTTGCGCCGTCAAAAGAGGCGCATTATCTGAACACGCCGGTCGAAGCGGGTGCGCTCGTGACCGTTTCGGACATGAGCGAAACGACCTGCAGCTTTCTCTCAGAGCCGGATTGGTCGAAGGACACGCAGGACGTTTCGATCGCCGCAGTCGACGCGTTCGGCAACGGCAGCGAGCTGACGTTTTCACTGACGCTTGTGCCGGACGTCGAGCCGCCGCTTTTGTACGGCGTGCACGACCGGTACTGCTATCGCGACGAGCCGGTGGCGTACTTCTTTGAGGTTTCCGCATGGGATGCGTGCGACGGCGCGGTCGAGGTCGCGGTCGACGCGTCGCAGGTCGATATCTCGCACATCGGCGGTTATTATGTCACGTACAGCGCGACGGACAAGGCGGGCAATACGGCGACGAAGCGCGTCATATTCAACGTGGTCCCGCCGACGGTCGACGACGCGCGTGCGCAGGAGGTCGCGGAGCAGATCCTGGAGAAGATCCTGACGGACGGCATGACGCTGCCCGAACAGGTGGAAGCGATCTACAATTACGTGTTTTATCATGTGCGGTACAGTTCGCACTCGAACAAACAGGACTGGCGCAGCGAGGCGGTGCGCGGGCTGACGAAGGGCAGAGGCGACTGCTTCACGGCGTACGCGGCGGCGCGGCTGCTGCTCGAGCACACGGACGCACAACTGTACAGCATGCAGCGCAGCGGACCGAACACGCACCATTACTGGCTGCTCGTCAACGCCGGAACGGGCTGGTATCATTTCGACGCCTGCCGCGCGTGGACGGGAAAGAAGCGCTGCTTTATGTGGACGGACGCGCAGACGCGCAGGGTCAGCAAAACGTACTGGCAGTATGACAAGACGCTGTACCCGCCGGTCGCGACCGAGCCGTACAACGGAGGAAACTGAGATGAAATCGGTTCTTGCATATCTGAAGCAGCGGGTCGAAACGGGACCCGAACGCGCGATGTTTATCGACGAAACGGAAACGCTGACGGCAGGGGACGTCGCGGCGCGCTCCGATTCGATCGGTTCGGCGCTGATCCGCCGCGGCGCGGTTCGCGAGCCGGTACCCGTCTTTATGCGGCGCAGCGGCGCGATGATCGCGGCATTTTTCGGCGTGTGGAAGGCGAACTGCTGTTACGTGCCGATCGACGCGGAAATGGGAGAAAGCCGCATCCGGTCGATCCTTTCACGCGTGGAACCGCGGTTTGCGATCGCGGACGAAACCGGGACGGCGATGCTCGAACGTCTCGGCTTTGCGGGCGAAACGCTTGACGCCGACGCGCTGACGCGCGAAGCGGCGGACGAGGCGGCGCTCCGGCGCGCGGAGGAAACGATGCTCGACGTCGATCCCGCATATCTGGTGTTCACCAGCGGCTCGACCGGCGCGCCCAAGGGCGTGGTCGGATGCCATCGCGCGGTGCTCGACTATGCGGCGCAGATCACGGACGCACTGAAGGTCCGCGACGACGATGTGTTTGCGATGCAGGCGCCGCTGTATGTGGACGCGTGCCTCAAAGAGATCCTGTCCGCGCTCAGATGCGGAAGCGCTGCGGTGCTCGTGCCCAAGCGCCTCTTTATGACGCCGGTGCCGCTCGTGCGGTTTCTGAACGAACACCGCGTGACGGCGCTCTGCTGGGTCGTGCCCGCGCTGACGCTGATCTCGGCGCTGCACACGTTCGACGAGATCGTGCCGCAATATCTGCGCACCGTCGCGTTCGGCAGCGAGGTCATGCCGCCGAAGCAGCTGCGTATCTGGCAGCAGCACGTGAAGGCACGCTATCTGAATCTGTACGGACCCACGGAGTGCACGGGCATGTCGTGCTTCTATGAGGTCGACCGCGTCTTTGAGGACGGCGAACGCATTCCGATCGGACGCGCGTTCGACAATGCGGAGATCTTCCTGCTCGACGAATCCGGCAGGGAGGCGGACGAGGGCGAGATCTTCATCCGCGGAACGTCGGTCTGTCACGGATACTATCGCGACCCGGAGCGGACCGCAAAGGCGTTCGTGCAGAATCCGAAAAATCCCGACTATCCCGAAACGGTTTACCGGACCGGCGATCTCGGACGCATCAACGCGCGCGGCGAGCTGGAGTTTCTGGGACGCAGGGACGATCAGATCAAGCATATGGGACACCGCATCGAGCTCGGCGAGCTGGAGGCGGCGGCAAAGGCGGTCGAGGGCGTCGATGCGGCATGCGCCGTGTTCGATCGCGAGCGGAGCGTGCTCGGACTCGTGTATACGGGCGCGATCGAGCGTTCCGCCCTGCTTACGGCGCTTCGGACGCGCGTGCCGGACTATCTGCTGCCCAAGATGAGCAGACGCGTCGACGCGCTGCCGCTCACACAAAACGGAAAAACCGACCGGAAGGCGGCGACGACGCTGCTGTTCCGATAGGAGGAAAACATGGAAACATTGCTGGACATTTTAAAAGAACTGCATCCCGAAACGGATTTTGAAACCGAAACGGCGCTCGTCGACCGCGGCATTCTCGTCTCGTTTGACATCGTCATGCTGATCACGCGCATCGAAGAGGAGTTCGACGTCGTGATTCCCGCAAAGGACATCGTTCCCGAGCATTTTAACAGCGCAAAGGCGCTGTACGCGCTGATCGAGCGGCTTTCGGAGCAGGACGACTGATGCTGTTCACTTCGTGGGCGTTTCTTCTGTTTCTGGCGGTACTGGTGCCTCTGTACTATCTCGTGCCGAAACGGGTACAATGGATCGTGCTTCTGCTCGCGAACGCGGCGTTCGTCGCGTATGCGGGCGTTCGCGGCGCGGTCTTTTTGGTCGTGACGATCGTTTCGACGTACCTTGCGGCGATCGGGATCGATGCGCTGTTCGCAAAACAGAAAGAAACGATCGCCGCCATGAAGGCGACGCACACGAAGGAGGAACGCAAAAAAGCGCGGCTCGGCTTTGAGAAAAAGCGCCGGGCGGTGCTGATCCTGTGTCTTCTGGTCAACGTCGGCATCCTGTTCGTGCTCAAGTACGGCGCGGCGATCGGACGGCTCTCTGCGGCATGGTTTTCGACGCCGGCGTTCGGCGCGGACCTGACGCTCACGATGGGCATTTCATTCTACACGTTCTCGTCGATCGGGTATCTTCTGGACGTGCACCGCGAAACGATCCGCGCGGAGAAAAACCCGTTTAAGCTTGCGCTGTTCATTTCGTTCTTCCCGCTTCTGGTGCAGGGACCGATCAGCCGCTTCGAGGGGCTCGGCAGGGAACTGTGCGCGCCGCACGACTTTTCTTCGGAGCGCTTTCTGTCGGGCGCGCTGCGCATCGCGTGGGGATATTGGAAAAAACTGATCGTCGCCGACCGGCTGCTGGTCGCGGTCAAAGCGCTGTGCGCGCGGCCGGACGTCTATCGCGGCGGGTTCGTGTTTCTGGAAATGATGCTGTACGCCGCGTGCCTTTACGCGGACTTCACGGGCGGCATCGACATCACGATCGGCATCGGCGAGTGGTTCGGCGTGACGGTCGAGGAGAATTTCTTCCGTCCGTATTTTTCGAAGAGCATTTCGGAATACTGGCGGCGCTGGCACATCACGCTCGGCGAATGGTTCAAGCGATACGTGTACTATCCGCTGTCGGTGTCCAAACCGATGCGCACGCTCTCGCAGAAAACGCGCAAGCTCGGCGTCGGCGTTTCGCGGCGGCTGCCGGGGTACCTTGCGACGCTGCTCGTGTGGGCGCTGACCGGCGTCTGGCACGGCAGCAACCTGACCTTCCTCGTATGGGGTCTTCTGAACGGCGCGATCATTCTGATCTCCGAGGAGCTGAAGCCTCTGTACGCGCGTTTTCATGCGCGCTTTCCGCGAGGCACCGAAAGCGCGTTCTATCGCGGCTTTACGGTGATCCGCACGGTCCTGCTGCTGTCGAGCCTGCGCATTCTGGACTGCTACGGCACGGTCCGGGAAGCGTTCTCGGCGTTCTTCTCGATGTTCACGACGTGGAATCCGGGCGCGGTGGTTTCGGGCGTTCGCTCGCTCGGGCTGACGGGAACGGATTATCTGATCGCATCGCTCGGCGTGATCGCGATGTTCGCGCTGTCGATGGTGCAGCGGAAGGGACCGATCCGCGCGCGCATCCGAAAACGCGGCACGGTCTTTGCCGTGTCGGCGCTGCTGGTGCTGATCTTTACGATCCTGCTCTTCGGGCGGTACGGATTCGGATTCGACGCCGCACAGTTTATCTACAACAGGTTCTGATATGAAACGAAAGCTTTTGACCGCCGGCGGCGTGCTGCTCGCCTGCATCGTGTTTTTCGGCGTCCTCGCCGCCGCGTCGCGCCTGGTCGCGCCGAAGTATCATGATGCGCTCATCGAGGGGCACCTGACCGGGGAATACTACGGGGAACCGTCGCCGCACGACGTGCTGTTTGTCGGCGACTGCGAGGTGTTCGAGCATTTTTCGCCGGTCGTTCTGTGGAACGAGTACGGCATCACTTCGTTCATCCGCGGCGGCGCGCAGCAGCTCGTCTGGCATTCGTATTATCTTCTGGAGGACGCGCTGAAGACCGAAACGCCGAAGGTCGTCGTGTACAACGTGCTTGCGCTGAAATACGGCGAGCCGCAGTCGGAAGCGTATAATCGGCTGAATCTCGACGGCATGCGCTGGGGAACCGCCAAAATCGGCGCGATCCGGGCGGGCATGACGGACGGCGAGGATTTTATGAGCTACGTGTTCCCGCTGCTGCGTTATCACGACCGCTTCGACAAGCTGACGCAAGAGGATGTGCGGTACTGGTTCAAAGACGGCGGACCGGTCTCCTTCAAGGGATACGTGATGCATGCGGGCGTGAATCCCGCAACCGAGGTGCCGTCCGATCCGCATGAGACGCAGCTTCCCGAAAGCAGCATGGCGTGGCTCGAAAAAATGGCGGCGCTGTGCGAGGAAAAGGGGATATCGCTGGTGCTGATCAAGTCGCCGTCGATCTATCCGCAGTGGTATCCGGAATGGGACGCACAGATCGAAGCGTTTGCAAAATCGCACGGTCTGCGCTATGATAATATGATCGAGAAAAGCGATGCGATCGGCATCGATCTCAATACCGACACCTACGATCAGGGACAGCATCTCAACGTGTACGGCGCGGAAAAGCTGAGCGTATGGTTCGGGCGGGAGCTTCAGACGCAGTACGATCTTCCGGACCGCCGCAGCGATGCGGCGCTGGCGGAAGAGTACGCAAAGCTCTCGGACCGCTATGAAGCGGAAAAACAACGATTGATCACGGAGGATAACTGATATGAAAAAGATTGCGATCCTGCTGCTTGCTGCGGCGCTCCTGTTCGGCTGTGCCGCAAAGGACGATCCGAACGCGGTGTTCGTCGATCCGAACGCGATCCAAGGCGGCGGTTACGGCGAGCTGTATTTTGAAGCGGACGGCGTGCGCTTCGGCATGTTCGACGAGGCGAAGCCCGTGCTCGAAGCGCTTCCGGCGTATCGCTCCACCTTTACCGAAGAGTCCTGTGCGTTCGACAGCGCGGACGTCAGCTACTTCTTCTCGGGATACCGCATCATGACGAACGAGATCGACGGCGTGGAGCGCATCACGGCGATCGTCTGCACGGACGATACGGTCAGAACGCCGCAGGGACTGTACATCGGCATGCCGGAGGCGGACGCCGCCGCGGCGTTTCCGCTGCTTCAACAGAACGATTGGAACCTTGTCGACGGCACGGCGCTGCTGTCCGTGACCGTACAGGACGGATCGATCGTTTCGATCGTCTATTCGCCCTCGAACGCGGAGGACTGACGTGAAAAAACTGGTTTTGATTTTGCCTGCGATGCTGCTGCTCGCATGCGCGTTCGGTCAGGAGCCGACCGAACCGGTCGTTATGGAAACGCCTGCTGCGGCGGAAACGGAAGAGATCGTTGCCGCGGTGACGATGCCGCCGGCGACGCCGATTCCGACGCCGGAACCGACGCCCACGCCGAGTCCGACCCCCACACCGTCGCCGTCGCCGACGCCGAGCCCGAGCCCGACGCCTTCCGGTCTGTGCGGCGGACGGTATCCGGACCGGTTCACCGAAACGCCGGTGCTCACGGAAACGAGTTATTCGGACGACGAGCTTTCGATCACGATCACGCGGTACGAGGACAACCGCGAGATCTGCCGTCAGGATGCGGTCTATTACGTCGCGGACGTGTGCGTGCAGGACCTCCATCGCTGGCTGACTGCCGCCGCAGGGAACAATTTCAAGTCCAACAAGATCGGCAAGGTGAGCGATATGGCGAAGGAGCATGACGCGCTGTTCGCGCTTTCGGGCGATTACTTCAACTATCAGTCGAAGGGGATCATCGTCCGCAACGGCGAGCTGTACCGCGAAAAGTACGACAAGCGGCGCGATCTTTGCGTGCTGTATCCGGACGGCGTCATGAAGACGTTCGAGGCCGGCAGCTATACGGCGGAGGAGATCATCGCGGCGGAGCCGTGGCAGACGTGGCAGTTCGGTCCCGCGCTGCTCGATGAGAACGGAGCGGCGAAGGACGAGTTCAATTCGTCGCTGACGGGTCAGAACCCGCGCTGTGCGATCGGCTACTTCGAGCCGGGGCATTACTGCTTCGTCACGGTCGACGGGCGGCAGGAAAACTACTCGTACGGCGCAACGCTTCAGGAGCTTTCGCGCATCATGGAAAAGCTCGGCTGCACGGCGGCGTACAATCTGGACGGCGGTCAGTCCGCGCAGATGTATTTCAACGGCGCGTTCCAGAACCGCACGCACGGCACACGCCAGATCGGCGACATCATTTACTTCCGGGCAAAGCCGGAATAAGAGCAGCAAAAACCCGCACGGATGCAGATCCGTGCGGGTTATTTCTTTGGCTTAAACGTGCGGGACTTCGATCGGGATCGGCGCGGGATCCGCCTTTGCCGCCGCGAGGAAGTTGTCGACCGGTTCAAGACGGAACGTCAGGTTCGGTACCGCAAAGTGCATCGGCACGACGGTCTTCGGCGCAATGCGCTTCGTGATCTCCCATGCGGTTTTTCCGTCGACCGTAAAGACGCCGCCGACCGGGATCATCAATACGTCCGCGCCTTTGAGCGCTTCGATCGTCGCGTCGTCCGGTATATGCCCGAGATCGCCGCAGTGCACGAATCGCTGACCGTCCGCTTCGATCAGATAGATCGTGTTCGGACCGCGCTTTGCGCCGCGCTGTTCGTCGTGGAACGCCGCAAAGCCCGTGATGCGAAAGCCCGCGATCGTTTCGGGATCCGTCGTTTCCTTGATGACGGGCGTGCCGCCGATGCGCTCCGTTGCGCAGTGGTCGAAATGCCGGTGTGACAGCGTGATCACATCCGCCTCAACGTGCGGCAGATCGAAGCCGCTGCCCGCGTCCACGGGGTCGGTGACGAGCTTCGCGCCCGCGTTCGTTTCCAGCAAAAAGGTCGAGTGTCCGAGATAAGTCCGTTTCATGGTCTGTCCCTCCGTTCCCATAATAAAATCTTTGCAAACCGCGCCATGCGTTGCTCAACCTGCACGCGCGCCGTTCCGTCGAGGCGTCTCGGCGCTTCCGAAAACAGCCGCTCGCCGTCCGGAAGACCGAACAATGCGGCAAAGAAACCGTGCAGCACGAAAAGATCGTCCGGTACGGGCGCATCGTCATGCCTTGCGATCATCCAGAGCCGCCGCGACATATAATCGTCGCCCGGTTCTTCGGCGTCCGGCAGACGCGACGCATACGCGTCGACGGCGTCCGTCCGGAAGAAAAAGAGCAGCCAGCCGTGCTCCGCTTTGACGGAATCGAGAAGCGGTACGCCGTACAGCGTGCATTCGTGCGCATGCGCGTTGAGCATCTGCGCCGTACCGGCGGCGTCTTCGCGCAAAAATGCGCTCGAAGCAAGGTGTGCCTTCTTCGAGGGCTTCAGTGCAACGCATACGCCGGTCAGCCGTTCGATAAAATCCCGCAGCGTCCGTTCGATCGCAAATCTCAGCGGTTCCATGCTCCTATCGTA
>ODAI014330889.1_pt1 | contig 17685 bp, 27 predicted proteins | sample 1539321 | NCBI WGS metagenome assembly ODAI01 (sample SAMN02144231, study PRJEB22623) | gut metagenome | biome: sheep rumen | host: Ovis aries | place: New Zealand | reverse complement strand
CAAACCTTTTGTGAAATTTTCTATTTCAGACCTAGCCACAAAAGGTGACTTCCAATCTTCCATTAATTTTTTAAAATCCATTTCCTAAAACCTTCAAAAAATAAAAAACATGACATAAAAACTCAAAAGAGCAACCACTTTCCCGGGAGGTTTTTTGATAATCGGTAGTTGCATTTTTGAGAAACCATTACGAGAGATTGACGGTCTCAAAATTGCCTTCCTCAAATTTGAGCAAAAAACCAGGCAACCGTCAGTATTACACAATACTGACGACTCACCCAAAAAATCCTTAAAAAACAATGTTGGCAATTTGCCTATACAAAATGGAAAGTGGGAACAGTGGGAACAAAATTGCCTATTTTTTAAGCATGTGGGAACAGATAACATATTGTTTTGTAATGCTTTTTTGTGTCGGTTCCCACTGTTCCCACTGTTCCCACTCCAAAATATAAGAGTATATATTTTTTTATTTGATATAAAATTTTGATTACTTAAAGTTGCATTTTCTAAGCCAAGATATAATATATATATATTTATACTTATATAATATATACTACACTCCCCCAGTTTAGATAATAATTCTGAATTTGTAAAAAGTCTAGTCATTTTTTATTTCCTTGGTTGGTTCTTTTATTAAATCATAAGCATCATCTGCTAAATCTCTGATTTGTTCTAAATCTTCAGACCAAATCCAATTGATATGATGGGTCAGTTTTTGTGATATCTCCCTTAACGTTATCAAAGCGTAGTTGATTTTTTTTTCTGCTTTTTCTAAATCTTCAGTCATTTTCTTCCTCTCCAAAAATTTTGCCGTTAATTACATAAAGTCTTTTTGTTGTTGCTCCTATTCGAACTTTTTTATCAAAACGTTTACGGTCTTTATCAGTTTCCAGAATTCCTCGGTCCCTGAGCAGATTCTTAACATGCTTGATATCTAATCCTCTGGCTACAACCTCTTCGAAATAGGTTTTGAAGACGTAGAAAACTGATTCACCGCCTCGATTAGTTCTGTAACCCGCTCGTTCATTGATTTTTTCCGCCCATACAGAGCCGTTATCCATAAATTGAAACTTGCTGTCTCCGTATTTTTCAAAAAAGATTCTGATTTGCTTCAAAGCTTGTTTATCTTCCTGGCTTCCCACTCCGCCTTTATTTTCGAGCCAAGATGTGAAGTTTTTCATGACGGATTCCATGATGTCGACGTTGTTCCAGCCTGTGATGCCGTACTTGGTCGCGAGCAGTCCGCCGATTCCGCAAGTTGCGAAAGACTTAAACGCTCTGTAGTCTTGTCCTGTTGCGTTGGGTGGTAGAAACCGGCTCTTTGCGACTTCCATCTCTTGGCTGTAGAAATCTTTGATGTTGTCGTAGTCCGCGATCGCCGCGCGCGCAAACGCCGGGAAAGCTGTGCCGTGGTATTTTTGAGCTGCTGCTTTGATGCTGATTGCGAAAGCCGCTGAGTTTTTGAAGTCGTGAATGTCTTCAAACAGTCCGTAACCGCCTTCGGGAAGTGCCGGAATTGAGAGAATACGTAACAACTGCCCTGCCTTTGGAGTTTTTCCTGTGGTTTTGATTACATCTGCCAGCTGCTCTTCGCCCGTAGACACGCCTCCGAGAGTCCAGCGCATAACTTTCCTGGCTAGCCCTGAGGTTGTCGCTCTCGTCTTTCCTGAGCCGTTTACCAACATGTAAGCCATTGCGCCTATTTTGAACGGGTCGCATTCAGATATTTCGTCGAGGAATAAACACAAATCGTTATGTGCCATGGCTATGCCTTCGAGACCATTGTCAGTCATGCGCCAGGTGCGAGTGTAGCTGTGATCACCGAACACCGAGGCTGCGACATCTAACATCGTGGTTTTTCCCTGAGAGCTGCGTCCGTAGAAATGCAGAAAGAAGTTATCGGCTTCGCACGGCGTTAAAATCATACTTGCGAAAGCTGCGGATACTGCAAGCATAAGTCTGGAATTGTTGATACATAGTTTCGCAACGTTGTTTTTCCAGTCTTCGAGCGTGCCTGATATCGATAACTTTGCAGGTTCGGCTGCCGGAATGTGGATTAAGGTGCCGTCGGATTTTCCGTAAACCTTATTTGCGGTTAAAAACGACCGTCCGTGCCAACCGCTTCGCATTGTGTAGCAAATAGTTTTCTCTGGATTCACTAAGTTTAAATATTCGTTTAATTTTCTCTTGGTTTTGCTGTCGGTGCCGATGTCGAGTCCGTGTTTGTACAGAATATCGTGGATTTTCGAGCCGTCCTTTGAGAGCCATGAGTCGAATATTTTCACTTGCTTGATTTTTCCTTGGCGGTCTTTGAATTCGACCAGTCTGCCGACATTTTCCTCTTCGAGTTCGAGTGTCAGTGCGATAACATTTAATGGCGAGCTGATTTTGATGTGGCGTTTTAGTTTTTCATCGTAGTAACTTAAAGCGTTTTCAGTAACCTGGAATCCGTCCACGCCAAGGTCCGAATTGCTCTCTAAAGTGACTTTTTCACTATGGCTGTCTCCTTGAATTTGCGATATTACTGCCTCTTCGCCCTCTAAAATGAATAAATCATTAAAATCTGTAGGTTTTGAAGAAGTGTCTTTAAACACTGGAAAAACTACTTTAGCGTTGAAATGTTTTGCTGCGTTTTGAGCTTTTATCAGCCCTGTGTTTTTCGGACCGTAAGCATCGTTATCCGCGCAAATCACAATTTCGACCTTCGGATATTTCTTCCTTATGGCTTCGGTAACCGCAAACAAATTGCCTGCGTCAAACGCCACCACTGCCACTAATGAGAAAGTATTATGTGTTAGTGCATTGAGTGTTGCAGCAGTGGCGTATCCTTCGCAAATGTAAATTGTCGAAGAATTCTGTAAATCGCCCAGAGGGTAGAAGCATCCGTTCTTGCGTCCTCCTGAGCGAAAATGTTTTGCTCCGTTGGGGGAGATATATTGAAACGACCAAATTTTGCCGTTGATGTCTTGTGCCGGGATAACTAGTTTGTCCATGAACAGTTTGAGACCGAAACTTTTCACTTTCTTCTTGGTTAAATATTCGTGAGTTTCGACTGGAGACATGTTTTCCCAGTAGCCTTCGCAGCTTTCGCTGATTCTCTCTTGGATTTTTCTTTGATCCCGAACCAAATTTCTCTTGGCTTCTTCGATTAACCTGCGATTTGGTTTTTGATTGTTGTTGTTAAACACAACTTTTCCGGAATTGGCGTCCTTGAAGTTGCCGTAATAGTAGCCGCTTCCGTCGCTTAATCGGATTGCGTAAAACTCTTTGGACTTCCCCCAGCGTGTATACCTGCCGACAACCACTTCCCTTGGTGGGTGTGGTATACCGGCGTCATCCAAAGCTTTGAGTAATACTTCCATGTTTCGTTCTCTATTTGAAGCATTAAGCCTTTTTCTTAGAAAAATCCTCAATTAATTCAGTTAACTTCTGTTCTAAGAGAGCAGAGTTTTCCTCTATCTGTTTTTCATATTCGATAGTAAATTGATGTAGTAATCTAAAACCGTCCAAATTAAGAAAATAAGTAGGAGAGTTATCGAAAGGACAATACCAGCGGTAATTCTGAATTATTTTTATCACTGAATCCAGGTTTTTATGATAAAGCTTGGCTATGCCCAGACTACATGCAGCTTCATATAGAGGTATTAATGTACGCTCATTTAAGTCTTGCTCCAAGAGTTTAAAAGTTTTATCTATTTTTTGTTGGTCCATAGTTTTCTCCTTTCTGATTTACAAATAATTCAAACTCTCCTGAGCATCCTCAACTTGCACTAAGTTTTCGAAATAATTAGTAAAGAATAACTGCCCCTTGCCCGTTAGTTTCACGTTTCTTTTAAGCGAGATATGTCCGTCATCGTGAGTGACTACAAGTTCCTCTATTTTGAACAGACCTTTTTCTATGGCTTTCTGCGTCGGAATGGTATGACCTTTGAAATTTCTTTTAAGCAAGTAACCGTCTTTTTTTAACTGATCAAATAAACGGTTTTGCCCGATCTCAATTCCGTTTTGACGCAGCATTTTTGCAAACTCTCCGAGATAAACCGTGGCATCAGAAGCGTCGACAGCCTCAGCGAAAACGACTTTTGGGCGATCTCGATCTATCTGGCTTTGCAACGCAGTGTTTTTTAGGTGCTCGTCTCGAACTTTTTGAAGCAACTCTATCCAGCTCTCTGGCTTCGACATATACTCTTGTATTGCTTCGATAGTAATGTATGCACCATGTTTACGGATTGATGGGAGAACTTCGTGGGTTATCCAGCGTTTGAATTTTTTTGCTTCTGGTTTTCTTGAAAGCATTATGACGTTATACAAACCAGGTTCGTTAATAATGGTTGAGTTTTGCTGTCTTCCAAGGCTGTCGGTGACCGGAATACTATTCCGCTCATCGTTATCCAATCGTGATGCAACTTTATGAGCATCACTTAGTTCCAAAACATCGCAAACATCCTTCAGAACGAACCAAGGCTCGCCGTCCTTCGTTATTGTTCTTACCTGGTTGTCACAGTAATCAAAAATTTGTATGTCGTTGTTCATTTTTGCCTCCTTTTCTTACTTCCAACACACATCATAAAAACCGCACATCTTGCAGATGAAAAAGTTTGGATCCATTGCAACACGTGGCAGTAACTCATTGTTTTCTATGGCTTTTAATATATCGACCGCTCTGTCAGAGTATTTCTGCGCTGTTTCGGCGTCGAATTCAATGATTTCGAAGTACAGCTCAGATGAGTCCTTGTTTAATGCGGTAAACAGGCACACATCCAAATCCAGATACGCCATATACAACTGCACCTGGACGTAATATTGAAATTTGGTTGCGAAAACTCCGTGTTTAGCGGTTTCGCCCCAGCTTCGATGATTCAAGGTTTTGTTTTCCCACAAGACAGGACCTTGAGACTCCATTTTTGCTGCGCAATCCAATTCTTCGGGAAAGGAAAAAATGATTCCGTCAACGTGTCCGCTGATTTTGCCGTCGGCGGTTGAGAACCCGAACTGTTGATCGTTTTCGTCACGAGTGCGCAGCCCAAAACCTGAATCAACCATCCACTGTGCGACCAAGTCTTCGAGGCAATGCCCGATGTCGAAAGTTCTTATTGTGGTTGCCTTGATTTTCGGCTCCTTGTGCATGTATTGATATTGGATTCTCCGAGCGCATTCGTCGCCCAGCCCTGAAGCTCCTAGGTAGTCTCTCTTTTCTTGGCTTCGATACTTTTCAAGCAATTTGCGGTCGATTAGTTCGTTAATTATCATTGTAACCTCCTTTTGATGCTATAATTTTTGAAGCAGCCGAGCGCGCGTAACGTTCGTGGAATTTAATTTTTTTCATATGATTTTCGCCGCCTATTCGAATAAACAACATATGCCAGTAGGCTTCCATTATGTCTCTGTCTCTTTTTGACAAACAAGGCAGGCCAACCAGATGATTCAGTAATCTGCAAAGTTGCTTCCATGTTCTGCGATACTGATGCAGTTTTATGTTATCCAGCAAGATTTCTTCGATGTTTTTATGCATTTTTGTCCTCCTGTTTTTCGAAATAATTTTTGGTGTAATCTAAATAGAATCTTTGTAATAACTTTTCCTTGGCTTCTGCGTAAGTCCAGAGCTGTTTAAATCCTTCAAAGTTAACGAACCACAGGCCGGGCTGGTAATTTTCTCTTGCTAAATTCCCATAATAGTAGGCGTTATTTCTTAGCAGATCGAAAACAGTGTTTCCGTCATCTTCTGTGGACAGATTAAAAAGTGTAAATAAATCTGTTAATGTGCACGAGGTACATATACCTTTTTCGTACATGTTGTATATTCTCTGCGCTTGACCGCGACCAAATGTTTTCATTGTTTATTCTCCTTTACCGGCTGTTTTGATTTGATATAACCTTTTCGGTATAATTCCTGAAAAGTGGACAAACATTCTTGCTTTGCGAAAGCATAATTTGCGAGGATACGGCAGCCTTTTTTATCGACATACCACGCGAATTTTGTTGAAACCGGCTGTGGCTTATCGGAATAACACAAATTCTCAGCAAGTATCGAAAAAAGCACATCTCCGTCGTCTTTGATTGAAAGACCGAAAGCATTGCATAAATCTTCTAACGGTATAGTTTCACTTTTATGTATAGAAGAAAGAGAATCAAAAAGGGCTTGCGTTTTTTCGGAATCAATTTTCTTCATGAAAACCTCCTATATTTAAAACGTTTTTTTTGAATTTCTCTATTTGCATTGGTGAGAGAGGCGTTTGGTATTCGTAATTTTTATACCAACCTTTGTCAATAAGCCGTTCAAAATCGAAAAACATTTTTGCGTCTTTAGCAAAGTTTTCTATTCCTGTTTTCATTTCTAATTGAATTTGGAAAAGCTTGTGTATAAAGGTTTCAAAGAAAGAGCAAAGAGTGCATGTATAAAATTCTCGATGTGAGAAATGGCTGCCATTTTTCTGATATGCGTCTAAAAACCAATTGAGAAAAACTTTGGTATCCATGAAAAGACACGGTTTTATTCTTGGCGTCTTATATTTGGTTTGATATATGTGGAGTGTTATTGTGTCTTCGGGGATAGGTCCATCAAAAAGAGAGTGTATATCCATAACGCTCCAATATATGTGACCATTATTTAGTCCGGCTAATATTTTCTCTCGAATCTTATTCGGATCGAAAATTGTTTGAAAAAATATCCAGTTTTCTTCTGTGCTAAGAAATTTTGAATATTGGTAAGGTAATAAGTAAGCCATGTTATTTTTCTCCTTTCTGTTGCTTAGTTAAATCTTGTTGTAATTCTTTCCGGAATTTATTTCTTTTTTCGGAGTATTCGACGAGTCGCAGAAACCCTTCGTAATCTGTCATCTGATCGAATTTTAACAAGTGATCGAAACAGGCGCCGGTGGTGAAGTCATTATTAAGGTTTGGTGTATACACATGCTCTCCGAGAATTGCGATTGTTAAATCATCTACGGGCAAATCGAGGTTGTAACAAATTGTTTCGATATAAATCAGAGGGTTTTGAGTACCGTCATTAAAAGCCGCATAAATTTTCAGAATATCCACTTTTGGCTCTGTTCCGTCAAATTCCATATATTCGTAACTCATATGATTTTCTCCTTTCACTGTTTATTTAATTCTTCCTGTTGATTGAGCGTATTTCAGCAGAATTTTAAACCCGTCCTGGTTGGTCATCTGGAAAACGCACGGACGACCTATGTCTCGATAATATTTAAAGAAATCGTTGCAGAAATCAGGCGTAAAAAGATTGCTTTCAGGAATGAGGTTGTACCCTAATTCATGCGGCATATCCAAGCATTTGCAGATCTTTTGGAGGCTTAGCAGAGGATTGGGCGTAGCGAGGAGGTTAAACGCTGCCTCAATCTCTGTAAGCACATTTTTTGTGTTGCGTTTCATATTAATTTTCTCCTTTCAAATTTTGATCAATGTTCATAAGACTTTCCTTTTCGATTGTGTATAAATAAAGAAGTTTAAAGCCCGTTTGATTTGTTAAAATTTCAGTTCTCACGGAAAATAAATAACCTTTGATTACTCTCATGGCTTCGGTTTCGTCCAGATCAAGAACCTCGCAGGCATAGCTGAGATTAATCAACGGATTCTTTGTTGTTGCGTTGAAAAATTCATTATAAATTTCGGTTATTTTATCCTTGTTTCTCATTTGTTTTCCTCTTCAAAAATTTGCTGCTGTTCTTTAATCCATTTGATTAATTGATGCTTCATCTCTTGATGTTTCTTTTTTTTGATAGATCTGGACTCTATGATTTGAAGAAACAAGTCAGATTGAACCATGAATTGACGTTGTTTCGAATTCAAATACACGTAGAAATGTTTGTTTTCCTGTTGAGCTTCCTTTCGGGTTGTTTTTTCAGGCAGCGGGAAAAATTTTCCGATACTTGAAAAGTGCAGAAAAAGTCTTTTTTTATGTAGCCATGCCAAGATAGCATTACCCTGGAAGTTTAGATAGAAAAAGTTAGTATCTTCCAGCATATGGTTTTTATAAATCCCTTGATTGATCCAATCAGCGAATGAATTTAAATTCTGATTTTTAAAAGATGCGCCTAATTGATAAATTCCCTTGAGGTTCGCAAAAACATCAGGATCTTGAGTTTTTGATTTTGCCAAATTAAAGGCACTGATATACGTATCAAGATCAACTAATCTTACGACTTTGCCGTATACGAATTTTAAGATGCCGTTTAAATGAGTCAAATTGAACCATAGAGTTTCATTTTCGACATAAACATGAACTTCTTGATTTTCAAAAATAAAGCTTATTGGGTCGGTCAGATTTATGCGTTTGATTGAGTTGTGAACAAGAGAAATCTTTTTTGGCAGAGGCTTTTTCAGCTTCTTTGTTAACGCCTTTTCGATTATTTTCGGATCCGTTTCGAAGAGTTTGTTTAAAACACTGCGTCTTAATTGTTGAGGCGAAATCTGCGCCCACTCGCATACTTTGTTGAAATATTTTTCATCTTTTAAAAACCATAAGATCGCTTCTCTACTAACAGATTCGTCTTTGGAAAAAGCGTCGGATACTGCTTGATTCACAACCTTTCTCCAAAGCAAAATGCAGTCTTTGGCGTCAATTTTCGGTAACATCGCTCGGGCTTCTTGCATGCGTTGCTTAAGTTCGAGTTCTGTTTTAGTCGGAGCCTTTTTCATTTGATTCACCGTCCAAAAATTTGATGATTTCAATAATATCTCCGAAATTTAATTTGCCGATTTTTGTGTTCGGATCGAAATTTTCCAGCAAAAAATTGAATAAAGCTCCAGCCCTGGAAAGTGTTGTATTTTCCATTTTCTTCTCCTAAAAAATAATTGTTTAATTTAAAGTGACGGACGAGCCGTCACTTCAGTAATTTTCACCAAGGGATTTCCATCATCTGTTTGTACAGAGGATTCTCAGCGGTAATAACTGCCAGCACCTTGTTTTTGTCTGGAAATTCTCCGCCTTCCTCGATGCCGATTTTAATTAAAACATCGAGACCGTCCAGGTCGCCCCAGTTTTCGAGTCTTCTGAACTTCTCAGAATCAGGACTTTTATCGTAACGGCTCAAACCATTGGCGGATTCAAGCAAGTTTTTAATGAATCGCCTGGAGATTTCCACCCATGTCGGGTTGCCGAGTATACCGATTTTGTGAAATATTTTTCTTTTTGCGTATTCACCTTCAGTGACTGTAAATTCACAGTCAAGATAAGTGCCTCCGTTTTTGGATGTTCTCAGATACGGGTCAGTAGGTGAATCGCCGGGTTTTAATGTTAATCTTGCTTTCACTACTGTATTTGCAGGGATTAATGCTGCTTCTTGTACGTCATTAAAATCAAACATTCTTTACTCCTTTCGCTTTAATTTTGTTTAAAAGTTTTCCTAAATCTGCGTCTTCCAGTAGATCTAAACAGCCCGATCTGTCCTTGGCTGGATATCCTGCTGGATTTAAAGTCTGGCACACGAATTTTCTTGTTAATTCTCCGTTTTCATTCTTTTTGATAATCATGGAAATAACCTCATCAAGAATGCCCGGCAATTCGAGAGATGTTTTTGCGCCCTCAATTTGCGGAACCCAGGTTGTTTTGTTGAATTCATCAGTCTTCTGATCGAGCAATCCGACAAACACAATATCTTTGTCAGGAATGTGCTGAAACTGATGTAGCCATTTACTCATTTCTGTGGCTAACAATCCGTAGGTAGCTCGGATGTCCGCCCTTGCCCCTTCAGGTTGGCTCTTGCACCATTCGAAACAAATCTTCGACGCGAAACTGATTGAATCGATGAAGACACACTTGTATTTGGAAAAGTCTGAGTCTTTGAACTTTGCTTTTGCTGCGTTGTAATGCTGTTGTCCGTAAACGGATTTAGATGCAGGGTTTACTCCTCCGATCAGGCAAGCTAAATCGCGAGCATCTTCCCAGGTACGAACCGAAATTGAATCGCCTGTCCAGTCTTGAACAGCAAGCATTCCTGCCTCGAAATCCAAACACAGAGTAGGTTCATTCAATGTACGCAGCAAGCTGGTTTTTCCGACGCCGTATACGCCGAAAATAACCATCTTGACGCCTGTTTGTTGTTTTAATCTTTCTGATGCGCTGATTATCTTCATTATTTATCCTCGTTTTTGTTGATTGAGACTTTAACCTTTCCGTATGTGGTTGACCGTGCCGGAGTGACAGCATCAGTCATGATTTTTCCTAACTTCGCAAACTGTTTTTCATCGATTGAGAAACTGACTTTAAAAATTTCTTTTCTTACGTCAAAATCAAGTCTGTTGTAAAGTGTTTCCAAGATTTCCTGATTCCATTGGACTTTTTTCGGCAACTGAACGCTGACGACAAATCCGTTTCTTTTGAGCTTGCAAGTTCCGAAATCGGTGCCGTTTTCGTGCAATTTCTTCTTGGCTTCCTCAGAATATTTTGCAACCAAAGCCATGTCGAATTTTTCAACCAGCTGTTTAATCCAATTGTGAGTTTCGGCGATTTTCTCCGACAAATCGTGCAGATCAGTCTCGCTGAGTCTGGATAATTCTTGAACAGATAACGTTTCTATACATGATATGTTTTTCATTTTTTTTACTCCTTCTAAATTTACAACTGTCGATAATATTTTTTTTATTGTATTAAAGGTTAAAGTATTTGGATGTTTAACCTTTTTTCTCAACCCCTCGGGAAGGGAATCAAGTAAGTTATTGATTTCAGCTGATGCGAAAATATTTTGTTCAGTACCATATTGTTGAATTGCTTCGAACTGATAAGTGTTTAAAAAAGTCTTCCTCTTTTGTCTGTGGAGATTGCGCGCTATTTCCCTGGACTTTATCAATAAACACCTATTAACAAAGTCTTCTATAAAACCAAGGCGTGGATTGAATTTTTCAAGAGACCGAATCGTTGCAATCATTAGATCTTGCTGAAAATCTTCTAGATCTATTTGACCATCGAATTGACAGAACAATGCTTTGGAATATTTTTTAACTAAGGCAACAATAAAAGGACTGATCCCTGGGTAGCTATTCATTAACTACCTCTCTATTATAAGGGGATTGATTGTTATTTATTGACTTGTTAACACAAACTTTTTGACAAATGGGGGGGGTAGACAACTTTTTTATTTGGCAAAATATAAATAATCGGGCAATTATTTCCATTTCCCCACCAATAACTACTAATTTCACTATTATCCTAAATATAAACATAAAGCAAGAATAAATATAAAATTATTTTAAAATTATTCGTTATTTTTTTTAGTTCCTCCGAAAATTAATAGAAAAACGGCATATATATCTATGTGAATATATGTAGTTTTTGTATATGAGCAATTGTTTATCTTTGGATCTCGGAACTAAGACCGGTTTTTGTGTTTTCAGATTTGAAAACAACGGTATCAAAGTCATCAAAAGCGGCACAAAGAACTTTAGTCAACCGAGCAAGACGCATCTGGGGCGGAGGTTTGTTTGCTTTCGTGATTGGTTAATTCGGATTCTCGCAGAATGTGAAATAGGGGCTGTTTACTATGAGCAGGTTTACGGTCACACAGGAATTCAAGCTAGTCATGTTTACGGCGGATTTTTATATCACATGGCCGCTGCGTGTGACTCAATGAATGTGCCTATATACGGGCTCGGTGTCGGGACTATTAAGAAGAGCGCAACGGGCAACGGTCATGCAAGCAAAGAAGAAGTCATTCAGACGGTGCAGCAGCTGGGATTTAGCCCAATAGATGACAACGAGGCGGATTCAATAGCTATTGCGGTAACAGTTAATCAAATTAGAGGAAAAAAGTGAATTTTTATTTTTTTGCGGAGTGTGTAAGGTTACGGAAAGAAAGGAATTTTGTTAAAATTTTTTATACTGGCGTGTTAAAATTACAGCAACGGGTTTTGTTGAAATCTGTTTTTTATTTTTGAAATTAGCTGCCCTCGTAACTTTGTTGCGGGGGTTATTTTAGAAATATATCTAAATACTTTGTATATGCAAATTTTTTGTTTCGAGAATTTCCCGTAATTTCTTGTACAATGTCCATCTCTTGTAGCTTTTTTAACATACGAATAACAGTTTTATCTGATAATTGCGTCTCTTTCGCAATCTGTTGAGCTGAAACAATAGGCGAATACGTTACAGCCTGATACACCATTAATAGATTAATAGAATTGCTTTTTCCTTTTGTTAAAAGCAATTCTTTGTCTTTACTAAATAACGTTAAAACCCTGTTAGTAACTCCTATCGCATTCTCGCATATATGGGTAATCCCGTTCAAGAAAAACTCAATCCAAGATATCCAATCTTGTTGTGTTCTTACTCTCTGTAACAAATCATAGTAAGTTTGTCGATGTAACTTAAAATATAAACTTAGATACACAACCGGTTTTTGTATCACATGTTCGCAGTATAGCATTAACGAAATAAGTAAACGTCCCATTCGTCCGTTACCATCAAGAAATGGATGAATGGTTTCAAATTGAGCGTGACATATCGCTATTTTAATTAAAGAAGGTAAATCTTTTGAATGCATAAATAACTCAAAATTTCCAAGGCACTCATCCAATTTTTCAGGAGGAGGTGGGACATATATTGCGTTACCAGGTCTTGTGCCTCCAATCCAATTTTGTGATGTTCTAAATTCTCCAGGTAATTTGTTTTGTCCTCTAGAATGGGTAAGCAAAATTTTATGTGTTTCGCGAATTAATCTTAAAGATAGGGGTAAAACTTGAATGCGATCTAAAGCATATTTAAGGGCTTCAACATAATTCGAAACTTCTACAACGTCGTCTATAGTTTCTATAGGAGTATCTCCCGCTTCGTATTTTAATAAATCTGATAAAGAAGACTGAGTCCCTTCTATTTGAGAAGATAACACTGCTTCTTTTTTTACGTACATGAATATAAATAAATTGATATCTGGTAGAATAGAGCTTGCACCATCTAATTTCCCTAAAGCTACATTCGCCTTATCTAGCAAATGACGTATACCTGAAATATCGATGTCGACGGGTAATTTGGGCGGAACGTAAGCCTCATATGATTCTCCAGCATAACTTTTTTTCGTATAAAAACCCATTTTTTTTCTTTCTGTTATGTTAAGGACTAATCTGTCTCTTAAAAGCAAACATCGGACAACTTTGTTCTCTATTAAAGATTAACACTGGTATATCAGAAATTCAAGCTGTCCATTAAATAAATCTATATGGCTCGTAAATATTTTAACTCCGTGCATAATTTAAGAGTGCTGAAATTTGAGGAAAGCTAATCTGCACGTACCGTGTAAATTTAAGTTGTTGATTTGTAACGATATTTAGCTTTGGAAGATGCTTCTAGGTTTATAGTTTTGATTATTCGCAACTATAAACCTTGCACACAAAAAAAATTATTTCTTAAAAATTTAAAAACCTAAATCAAAATGAAAAAAAACGGCATATATACATTATGGAGGAAATAATGACTGGCTTTGTATTGTGTTGCGATTCGAAGAAGGTTTTGATAAAAAATTCGGAACGGGTCCTTCCTAGCTTTGAGCGATTGCGGATGCCAAGCCCCCGCCATTTCGCTAGCGTCAGAATTTTTAAAAACAGGTTGACAGTTGTATATAAGGGAGGCGAAATATGGCGTTAATTACACAGGCTGAATGGGCTCGTAGACAGGGAATTTCAAGGGAAGCAGTTCGCAAGCAAATACAGCGCGGACAGTTATGTTTAGTTGACGGGAAAGTTGACGAAATTCAAGCTAAAAAAGATTTGTTGAAAAATAATCGAAACAACAAAGTTTCTGCCTCTATCAAAGAACTTTTGTTGCAAACAAAATTGGAAAACGAAATTGAGCGCGGTAAGATTTTAAAATTGGAAAGACAGGAAAAAGAGCAATCCTTGATTCCCGCCGACAAAATGAAAGAAACATTATTTAGAAAAGGCCGTGTTATCCGAGATGCTATGTTGAACTTGCCGGATCGAGTTTCATCCTTGGTAGCCACAATGCAGGATGCTGGAGAGATCCACATGCTGTTGACCAATGAGATTCGGTCAATTTTGGAAGAATTGAGCAATGGGTGATATCTGTGACGAATTTCTTTCCTCTGGCTTAAAACCCGACTCAATCATTTCGGTGTCGGATTGGGCGGATGCAAATCGTATATTGTCACAGACCGCATCATCAGAGCCGGGCAAGTTCAGAACCTCTCGAACTCCGTATTTGAAGGATATTATGGATGCGTTGTCTCCCTCTTCTACCTATGAGAAAGTGGTGTTCATGAAGGGTGCGCAGATTGGAGGAACTGAGGCGGGCAACAACTGGGTTGGATTTATAATCGATCAGGCACCGGGACCGATGTTAGTTGTTCAGCCGACTGTTGAGATGGGAAAACGTTGGTCGAAAGGTCGTTTAGCTCCGTTGATTCAAGACACCGTTTGTTTGCGCGATAAGGTAAAAGATCCGCGCAGTCGAGATTCGGGAAACACTGTTCAAAGCAAGGAGTTTCAGGGCGGACAGATTGTTATAACAGGGGCAAACTCTGCTGTCGGGTTGCGCTCCATGCCTGTTCGTTACTTGTTTCTCGATGAGGTTGATGCTTATCCGCCTGATGCAGATTCGGAAGGTGATCCACTTACCTTGGCTATTCAACGAACTGCAACATTTGCTCGACGAAAGATTTTGATTGTTTCGACTCCGACCGTAAAAGGACTTTCGCGAATCGAAAAGGAGTTTGAAAACACCGATCAGCGTTACTTTTTTGTGCCGTGTCCGCACTGTGGACATTTTCAAGTTTTAAAATGGGAAGGAATCCATTATGACTCAGATCTTACTGAAGTTACTTATGTGTGCGAAAATTGTAAAGGAGCTATTCGGGATCACCACAAAACCGAAATGCTCTCGAAAGGTGAATGGCGAGCGACAAACAAAGAAAAAGTCTCAGACAAAGTCATTGGATTCCATTTGAACTCACTGTATTCGCCTGTCGGATGGTTGAGCTGGGAGGCGTGTGTTCAGAATTATGAAATGGCGAAAGATAATGAGCAGTTGCTGAAAGCCTGGACAAACACTACTCTTGGCTTAACCTGGGAGGAAAAAGGAGACTCTCCTGACTGGGGCGTCCTGTTTGATCGTCGAGAACATTACAGAATTGGCACAGTGCCTCAAGGGGCATACGTATTAACAGCCGGAGTCGATGTTCAAAACGACAGATTAGAAGCGGAAATTGTCGGCTGGGGGCAGAATCTCGAAAGTTGGTCGATTGATTACCGAATAATCTACGGAAGCCCGACGGATGCGGAGACCTGGCAGAAATTGTCGCGAATTCTTGAAGAAGACTTTGAATCTGAGGACGGAATTGCGAGGAAAATCAATATGTTGGCTGTTGACACGGGATTTGCGACTCAGGAGGTGTACAACTGGGTTCGCAGTCAGTCTTTCAACAATGTTATGGCAATTAAGGGTGTCGATAACTCGCTTGTGCCGCTTAACTCTCCGACCAAAGTCGATATAAATTACAAAGGTAAGAAAATATCGGGCGGTGTGCGGCTTTGGAAGCTCGGAGTTTCGATTTTAAAAGGTGAACTCTACGGATGGTTGAAGAAAACAAAACGTGAGGACGGTTCAATTCCTCATGGCTATTGTCACTTTCCAGAACACGCGACCGAATATTTCAAACAACTTACCGCCGAACAGTTGGTGACCAAAATTGTAAAGGGCTATCCAAAACGAGAATGGCAGAAAACGCGAGACAGAAACGAGGCTTTGGACTGCAGGGTTTACGCAAGAGCTGCGGCAATTGCTCTCGGATTAGACAGATGGAGCAAAAGGAAATGGGAAATACTGATTAACCAACAAAAGGGAACATCGATAAAACCAAAAGAAGAATCACAGCGATCTCGTATAGTTCGAAGTCGGTGGATGTAGTTAATTGTCATCGTAATGTCCCCAAATAGATATTATTTTTACAGTCTTTTCTTCAGTTATGATTTCATAAACCAACCTGTGCTTAATGTTAATTCGTCGACTGTAAACATTTTGAAATCCTAGTAGCTTCTCAAAACTAGGGGGAGTTGCATATGGATTCTTTGCTATTAAATCTAACAATCGTTGAACTTTTTTCTTTAATCCCGCTCTCTTTACTTTGACAGAATCGACGGTTACCTGCTTCGTATACTTAATGGACCACTTTACCATGGCAAGGTGTCCGAACATTCATCCAACGGAGTTTTTAATCCTTCAATGATATCGTTACGTGTTTTGGGGTTGGACATCAGAAAAGAAGTTTCTATTACAGAGTTCCATTCCTCTTCAGAGACCAACACGCAGTTTCCCGCTTTAGATGTAATCAACATAGGGTCTCCAGTGGAAGTGCTAGCTAAAATGTTAAAAAAATTCTGGCGAGCACTCGAAGCATTGACTGTATTCATTTCATATCTCCCATAACATTATCTTTAATGTACCATATATTGTACAACAAAGCAAGCATTTTGAAAAAAAATCAAAAAAATACAATCCGATCAAAAAAAAATCATAAAAACGGCATATATACATTTGAAAGGGAATTTTAATGTATACGAGTGAAGACTTAATAGCGATTGAGCGCGCGATACTGGATTTGCAGTCGGGAAAGCGAGTGACGTCTGTTTCCTATGGAGACACGCATGTTCAGTACGCTGTGACTAACCTAGATGATTTGCTGAAGTTGCGCAATCAAATTATGGCAAGCATGTCATCTTCGACGAAACGTCAGGTGATTTTTTCGACATCAAAGGGTTTGAAATGAAACTTTTCAATTCGATTGCAAATCTGTTCAAGAGGAAAGCTCAAACTCCCTATGACGGAGCTGGTCACGGGAAGCGTTTGGGGAATTGGTATCCGTCGACGTCTTCGGTTAATTCTCTTTTGTCTTCGAATATAAATACCTTGAGGACTCGATCTCACGACAAAATCAGAAACAATCCCTACGCAGCAAATGCTGTTGAGGCAATCGTTTCTAATTGCATAGGCACAGGAATTAAACCTCAATCCAAAGCTCAAAATGCGGAATTTCGGAAAAACATTCAATCTCTATGGCTCCAGTGGACAGACGAAGCAGATGCAATGGGGACTTGTGATTTTTACGGTTTGCAGGCCCTTGTGCTTCGAAGTGTCATTGAGGCGGGAGAATGCTTTGTCAGAATCAAAGTTGATAAGAAAAACTCGACTGTGCCTCTCAAATTGCAGGTGTTAGAGGCAGAACACCTTGATACGTCCAAGGATTATCAGTTGTCGAACGGAAATGTCATTAAAACAGGAATTGAGTTCGATAAATCCGGTAAGAGAGTCGCTTATTATTTATACAAAGAGCATCCCGGTGATTCATTCATGGGAGCGACTATAGATTCCGTACGTGTTCCTGCAAACGAAATACTTCACATATACAAGCAGAACCGCCCCGGACAGATCAGAGGCGAACCATGGTTAAGCAGTGTGTTGTTGAAACTTCACGAACTTGATCAATACGAAGATGCCGAGCTTGTAAGAAAGAAAACTGCAGCAATGTTTGCGGGATTTGTAACTCGACTAGATCCTGAAGCTTCAATGTTCGGAGAAAAAGGGGTAAACGAGCAAGGCATGGCGTTTGCGGGGTTAGAACCGGGGACAATGCAATTTTTAGAACCGGGAGAAGATGTCAAATTTTCCAGTCCTGCAGACGTTGGAGGAACTTATGAGGCCTTTATCAGACAACAACTGAGAGCAAT
>ODAI013075830.1_pt1 | contig 17686 bp, 13 predicted proteins | sample 1539321 | NCBI WGS metagenome assembly ODAI01 (sample SAMN02144231, study PRJEB22623) | gut metagenome | biome: sheep rumen | host: Ovis aries | place: New Zealand | reverse complement strand
GGGCTTGATCCCGAAATAAAAGCTATGGGAAGCCTGAAGCTTTCCATGTCGAAAATGACCTTTCCGCATCAGCTCGCAAGGGTGATGCTGCTGGAGCAGATATACCGCGCATTCCAGATAAACAGCGGGGGAAAATACCATAAGTAGGATAGAACGGGACGCCTGAGGGCGTCCCTTTTATGTTTTGCCCTGCGTTTCGGCTTCCTCATCACTGAGGTCGTCAATGGCGTATTTAAGGCATTGTATAACGAGCTGATTCAGTGAAAGGTGATTGTTGAAGGCGATTTTTTCAAGCTGGTCAACTGTTCTGCTGGACGTTCATCCCTGCTATAATCGCATTTGTCGAGTTCATAGCAGCGCTCTGCAAAAAGGCAGATGCTAATGGCTTGATACTTGTTTAGTTCTCACTTTCCCTTGAAAAGCTGTGCGGCTTAATGCTGCACAGCTTTTTGCTTGTAAGATACAGTTTTTCTCCGTAATGTCGGCATATTTCGGCAATATTACGATTGACAGGCGGGGTATCATATGATATAATTAAAAGATACAATGGAAAATTGTGCGTATTTGAAGGAGAGACAAATGAATACGATAAAAGAACTTTATGCCTACAGGCAAATGATATTCAGCCTTGTCAGGAAAGACCTCAGAGGACGGTACAAAGGCTCTGTTCTGGGATTTTTGTGGACGTTCATCAACCCGCTGTTTCAGCTGATAGTCTACACCGTGGTCTTTTCGTTCATACTGAAAACAACGATCGAGAGGTACTACCTTTACCTTTTCGTTGCGCTGATACCGTGGATATTCTTCTCGTCAGCGATAACAGTCGGCGCAGCTTCGGTCGTGGCGCAGAAGGATCTTGTTAAAAAAATATACTTTCCGCGAATGGTCATACCAATATCCTATGTCACAAGCTGCTTTGTGAATATGCTTCTGTGCTTCATAGTGGTATTCGCTGTTGTGGTCTGCACCGGTGTCGGGGTGAACTTCCTTGCACTGCTCACCTTGCCTGTGATAATGATAGTTGAGTACATCCTTGCGCTGGGAATGGCTTTGCTGACCTCCGCAGTAACAGTATATTTCAGGGACCTCGAACACATCCTTGGCATAATCTCAATGGCGTGGATGTATATGACACCTGTTATGTACGACAAATCAATAGTTCCGGACAGGCTTCTGCCGGTGTTCAACCTCAACCCGATGACCCATGTTATCGAGTGCTACAGGGCAGTGCTCTACAGCAAGAAGGTGCCTGACCTCACCTCGCTGCTTTCGGCTCTTTCACTGGGAGTATTCTTCCTGCTGATCGGCTGCCTCGTGTTCAATAAGCTGCAAAGGCATTTTGCGGAGGAGTTATAATGGTTCAGAATGAAACTGCCATAGAAGTAAATAATATTACCAAGCACTTCAAGGTCTACCCCGATAAGGGCGCTCAGCTCAAGGAACGCCTCCTGTTCCGCAAAAGGAACAGGTTCGAGATAAGAAACGTCCTCAAGGGCATAAGCTTTAACGTCAGAAAGGGCGAAGCAGTAGGACTTATCGGGCATAACGGCTGCGGCAAGAGCACGACCCTGAAACTGCTCACAAGAATAATGTATCCCGACAGCGGCACTATAACGATGAACGGCAGAGTTTCGAGCCTTATCGAGCTCGGAGCAGGCTTCCACCCGGATATGAGCGGAAGGGAGAATATATACACGAACGCCGCTATCTTCGGCCTTACCAAGAAGGAAATCGACGCCCGGCTTGACGAGATAGTCGAGTTTTCGGAGCTGCGCGAGTTCATCGACAACCCTGTCCGCACCTATTCCTCGGGAATGTATATGCGCCTTGCGTTTTCAGTAGCTATCAATGTTGACGCGGATATACTGCTCATCGATGAGATACTTGCGGTCGGCGACACGAACTTCCAGACAAAGTGCTTCAACCGCCTGCGTGAGCTGAAAGCTTCCGGTATTACGATAATAATCGTCACCCACGACCTCTCCACTATCGAGAAATTCTGCGACAGGGCGATATGGCTGAATGATGGACTTATCGTCAAGGAGGGCAGGTCGCCTGAGGTCGTTGATGCTTATTTCAACTTTATGAATCAGAAGCGTATCGAGGCTGAAAAGTCTGAGGAAGCACCGCAGGAGACTGCGCCTGAAACCGGAAACGACCCTCAGCAGCCTGAAAATGTGCCGGAGGAGGCTCATGATGAGCCTGACAACGGCGGTATCGACTATTCTGCAAACCGCTTCGGACTGAAATATATCGAGATAACAAAGGCGCGTATGATCGGCACATCCGGCAAGGACGGCCGTATCTTCTCGACAGGCGACAAGGTGACTATTGAAATAGATTACAAGATCAACAAGCCGCTCGATGAGTACATCTTCGGATTCGGATTCTACACCCTTGAGGGCGAGTGCCTCTACGGCAACAACACTCAGCTTGACCGTATGACGGTAAAGACGGACAAAACCATAGGGACGGTTGCTGTGGATGTTATGGGGCTCCCGCTTCTTGCAGGGAAGTATGTGCTGAATGTGGCAGTGGTCGACAATAACGGAACGCCAATGGATTTTTACCGGAATTACTGCGATTTCGAGGTCGTATCGGATGACAGGAGCACCGGTTATTTCAGCATTGAACATAAATGGAGGATAGCAAAGTGAGTATCAGTAAGGACAGGCTTGTAAGTGAGGTAATACTTGAAAAGCTCACCGGCAAGGGCGATAAGCAGGAGCTGAGAAGCGGTGAAGTAAATACCGCTATGCTCGATTCGCTCGATAAAATGAACAAGACCTCAGTGAACCGGAGCTACCGTGAGATACCGGCAGCCGGCTTCAAGGGGAAGGTCTCACGCCTTGTCAAGAGGCTCATGCGCCGGCTTACCTTCTGGTATGTCGAGCCGTGCATGATGCAGCAGACGGAGTATAACTGTGCAAACAACGTATTTTCGGCTCAGGTCAACAGTGAGATAAACACGCTTCGCTCCGGAATGAAGAGCATATCCGCACACGATGAGGCTATCGGTGCGATAAACGGCAATATCGCGGCAAATTTCGCTGAGATGTCGAGGACGAATCTGCGCGTTGACAGCCTTGAGAGCCGCAATGCTGAGCTTGAAAATGCCGTAAGGAAGCTCAGGGAGAAGATGAGTGACTTTGAGAAGATGACCATTATCAATTCAGGAGGTGCAGGTATGCTCAGCTATAAGGACAGCAGCTCAGTAACACTGTCGTTCTCACAGTCCGGTGAGGACGCGATAATACGCTATATTTTCCGTACTATGGGCATTGACCCCTCTGAGATACGCTATCTTGACCTCGGCGCAAATCACGCTGTACACCTAAGCAATACCTACAGCTTCTATATGAACGGCGCAAGGGGAGTGCTCCTCGACGCAAATCCTGTTCTTGCAAAGGAACTCGAAGAAAAGCGTGAGGGCGATGTTGTCATAAACAAGTGCCTCTCCGACAAGCCCGGTACTAAGCTTGAATTCTACATTATGAGCGGCGACGGACTTTCAACAATGGACTACGATGCCGCACAGTCGTTCATACGTGAAAATCCTTCCCTCAGCATTGAAAAGACCATAACCGTCGATTCGATAACGATCGACGAGATTATAAATGAGCATTTTGCAGACAAAGCCCCTGAAATAATGAACATCGACATAGAGGGTATGGAGCTTACAGTGCTCAGAATGATAGATTTTGCGAAGTTCCGCCCACTCGTTATCATATGCGAGATGATAGAGTATAAGAACGGACTTACTGTCGGTGAAAAGAATCAGGAGATAATGGACTATATGAAGTCTGTCGGCTATGAGGAATTCGCATTCACCGGCATAAACTCCATTTTCATTGATAAAAACCGCGGGGAGGAAAGAGTATGAACATCGCTTTTGACGCATACGCTATCCTCGGACCTATGAGCAAAAACCGCGGTATCGGCAACTATGCCCTCAGTCAGTTCACAGGTATGGTGAACCGTGACAGGAACAACCGCTATTTCTTCCTGAATATGGTCGAAAAGGGCTATAAACTGGGTGACCTCATCACAAATGACAACTTCACAGAGGATTTTCTCGACACAGGCGCTAAGAACGCGCTTCTTCGCTCGGAGGCTTACAGCGACGCTGTCGGAGCTGCCATAAAGCGCTATATAGCTGAGAATGACATTGACATATTCTATATCACATCGCCGTTTGAATCAAGCTTTATCCGCTATAAGAAGGAATGGTTCGAGGGCTGCCGCGTAGTCGTTACGGTATATGATATAATCCCGTATGTTATGAAGGAAAAGTACCTTGCCGACAAGACGACATACGACTGGTATATGAAGTGCATCGACGATCTTCGCTGGGCGGACGAGCTTTTCGTAATTTCCGAGAGCGTAAAGACTGACCTCGTGAAGCTTCTGGATTTTGAGCCGGATAAGATAAAGATAATCTGGGGCGCTGTTGACGATAAATACGGCATCGTTGACATCAGCGAGAGCGAAAAGTCGGCGCTTCTCAGCAAATTCGGCGTAACTAAGCCTTTTGTAATGTGTACCGGCGGCGAGGACGGACGAAAGAACCTCGACGGACTTGTCCGTGCATACAGCCTTATGCCGGCTGAGATACGCAGAAAGTATCAGCTTGTGGTCGTATGCAAGCTTTCTGAAAACGGCAGGAAGAAGCTTACCGATGAGGCTAAGCGCTGCGGTGTTGAGAAGGACGTTGTGTTCACAGGCTTTGTCACCGATGACGAACTGCTGAAATTCTACAATCTTGCGTCGCTTATGGCATTTCCCTCGAAATATGAGGGCTTCGGACTGCCTATCGTTGAGGCGTGGGCTTGTGGAACACCGGTACTCACAGGCGATAATTCGAGCCTCCGCGAGATAGGCGGAGATGCCGTAGTCCTCGTGGATGCGGACAGCGACAGGAGCGTTGCTGATGGTATGGCGAAGATGCTCTCCGACGAAAATATCCTTAAAGAATATACCCAAAAGGGTGCAGAGCGTCTTGAACTCTACCGCTGGGACAAGATAAACGATGATATAATCGCACTTCTGAACGGAATAACTCCGCTTCAACGCGCAGAAAAGCCTCAGCCGAGAGTGAAGATAGGCTTTTTCACACCGCTCCCGCCGGTAGAATCGGGAATTTCTGATTACAGCGAGGACATAATCAGCGAACTCTGCAAATACTGCGACATCGACGTTTTCATCGACGATGGCTATGAGCCGACTTCGGTATTTCCGGAGAATGTCCATATATTCAGCCATAAGGAATATACCTCAAAGCACGGCGGATATTATGATACTGTCTTCCAGATGGGAAATTCGGATTTTCACTACTATATGTACGACTATATCCGCAAATATCACGGCACTGTTGTCCTCCACGATTACAATCTCCACGGCGCATTCTACCACAAGGCTGTGACCGTTGACAAGGGCAACTATAAGCTCTACCGTCAGTTCGTTGAGGCTGACTATCCCGATAAAAGCGGCTATCTCACCGCCATTGAGAGCGGTTCGGCAAATCCCGACCTCTACGGTATGGAGCTCAACAGCTATATCATAAGCTCAGCCGACAGGGTGATAGTCCACAGTCAGGAAGCGCGTAAAAAGCTGCTTCTCCGCGATATTTCGAGAAATACACAGGTCATTGCCTCCTATGCGAAGATACTTCCGCTTGCGGACAGTGCTCCGATAAAGCAGAAATACGGCATATCGCCTGATACAGTCGTTATATCGGCATTCGGCGGCATCCACCGCACAAAGCGTGCAATGCCCATATTGAAGGCATTCGCAAAGCTCAGACAGGACCACACCAATGTTAAGCTCATATTTGCCGGGAAGCCCTCGGATGAACTCAGACCGGAGCTTGAACGCTTTATCGCTGATAACAAGCTTTCCGAAAGCGTTGTGATAACCGGCTATATCAGCATAGAGCAGTTCAAGGAATACATTGATATGACCGACATCTGCCTCAATCTCCGCTATCCCTCGAACGGCGAAACGAGCGGAAGCCTTATGCGTATCCTCGCAAAGGGCAGATGTGTGATGATAAACGACATCGGAAGCTTCGCTGAGATAGACGACAGCATATGTGTGAAGCTGCCCTCAGTTGAAGCAATGGGTGAAGTCCGTGAGCCGGAGGAGATATTCTCCGCACTCAGGGAACTTGTCGAATCGCCGGAAAAGCGCAGTGCTGCCGGACTTGCTGCAAGAAAATTCGCCGAGGAGAACCTCGACCTCCGCATTGTTGCAAAGAATTATTACGACTATATCCTCTCCGGAAAGGCTGAGCCGGCACTAAGTGAGCAGCTTGTAGCCGCGCTTGCTTCCGACGGAAATGCAGCGCCCTCGGACTATCAGGGAATAGCGGATACACTTTCCTATGCGAAAGGCTACAGGTGCTGATATGGGCTTAAAGATAAGAAAATATGACATTTTCGGCAAACACTCTGATACGGTCTTCATGATAATGCTCTATGTCATCACGCTTACAGTTCACCTGAGCGTTGCGGTGAGGATGAAGATGCTGCATATGTCACAGGACGAAATGGGCGTTCTTGCGACGGCTGCCTATGCCGTCGGCGAGGACTGGAGCGCAGTAGCGTCGAAGTTCGGCTATTACGGCTATGGCAGCTCGCTGCTCTATATACCGATATTTGCAATAACTAAAGGTCCGGTCCTCAGGTACCGGCTCATCACATCGCTGAATTCCTGCCTCATGGCGCTTATACCGGTGATCGCCTACCGTATCGCGCGGAAATACTGCAAGACTGGCAAAAAGACCGCTTTCACAGCCTCGCTCATGGCGGGGCTTTACCCGGGGGATCTTCTGTTCAGCAAGGGGGGGTGGAACGAAACGCTTATGTGTTTACTGCCGTGGGTGGCTGCACTGCTGCTTTTCAGGCTTTATTATGAGCAGAACAAGCGGCTCCGGATAGTATTCTCAGTGCTCATGTCGCTCACACTGGTCTACAGCTACGCAGTACACGGAAGGGCGCTCGGACTGATCGCGGCGGTGATGCTCATTATCGCGCTGATATTCATATTCCAGAAGCGGCTGATAGTTGAACCGGTCAGCTTTGCGGGCTCGTTTGCGGTTTTCTATATCTGTGACCACTTTATCAAGGAGTATGTCCAGTCACACGTCTGGCTCGTCGGCAGCGGCTCCGAGCTTCGCAACACACTTGGCAGCAATACCGGCAAGGTGCAGGATTATTTCTCGGTTGAAGGCTTCCGCGGACTTCTCAGGATCGCCGCAGGACAGCTTTCCGCAGCCTCGGCTTCGACATACGGTATACTCGTCATAATGGCGGTTCCGGCGTTTCCGTGCATTATCGGGGGACTTAAAAAGAAGATGAGGCTCCGTAAGGACAGACTTCCGGACGACAAGCACGCCCTCTGGCTGCTCATGACTGCTGCGGTGACGTTTTTCGCGGCAGCCTATGCGATAAGCGTGCTTTTCCTCGGCAATGAGGGCGTCAACAGCGAGACAAGAGGCGACTATTACGTTTATACCCGCTACTTCTCAAATATGCTGGGACTGGCTGTTTTTGCGGCGTTCATCTATTTCTCGCGCTGCGAGATGAGCAAGGTCATGACGGCAGTAACAGCAGGTGCGTATGTGCTCGGGACAGTGCCGATACTGCACTATGCAGATTTTATAAACAGGCAGAAAAACAACTCTAATGCAACGATACTTAACCTCCTTGCATACCTCGGAGACAATCCTAAGGATTATGTTTCACATTTTGATTTCAACAACCTCCTGCTTATAACGACTATTGTTTTCGGAGCCTCACTCATCGGTCTTTCCGGGAAGCGGCAGGGAATGCTCGCAGTGCTGCTGAGCTGGGTGTTTCTCGGCTCATACTATACCACCGCAAATGACGTGATACTGCCAAATTCCCGCACTGACCTCAGCTATGTCCGCCCGGCACTCAATGCGCTCGAGGACGTGGACGGGCTTGAGGATAAATACGACGATGTTTACTATTACAATGTACATCAGCGCAAGCCGTGGAGCGGCTCGGCAATGCAGTTCGCGCTGCCGGAGTATGAGCTCACGGAGTTCGATTTCGAGATAGCTCCCGATACCGACCCGCAGAGGATATTCGACTTCATCAAGCCTGACAGCATAATCATCAGCTCGGAGGACTTGCAGCTCGAGCTTATCAGCCCGGACTTCTACCGCCTTGAATATGAGTCGATAAACTATGGAAATGAGTACATCTGGGCTTACGGCGCGGATGTCAGGGACTATATCGTTGACAACAGCGGCATGGAGCTTGCGGAAGGAGAAAAATAATTATGACCATGAACACAGAGGAGATAATGGCTCAGATAAGACAGGATATCCGCGAAAAGGGCCTTTCGTCCGATATGCTGAGCTTTGAGGACATACCCTACCGTAAGCCTGCGGGTTCCGAAAGCGCTGGCAGAGTCGGCAGCGAGGAATACGGCAGAAAGCTGCTCTGGCTGAAGGCGCACAGCTATATTCAGCCCTACAAGCAGCTTTGCGGCAATGCGGTCTCGGTATTCGCCAAAAAAGTGATCCGTAAAATGGCAAAGTTTTACATCGAGCCGGTTGTTTTTGAACAGAACGATTTCAATGCAAACGTGGTGAGCGTCATAGATTCGCTCAGCGAGGCCAACAAAAGGCTTGAGGAGCGCATCGACGCGCTTGAAAAGGAAAACGCTGAGCTTCGCGGAAAGCTCGAAACAAAAAGGAGAAAGCGCAAATGAGGGTAGTTCAGCTTCTTCCGACTGTCTCATGCGGCGATGCTGTGAGCAATGACGCTCTTGCACTTGAAGGGGTGATCGCGGGAATGGGGCTTGAGACCGCCGTTTACGCCGATATCATAGATAAGCGTCTGCCTGCCGGGAGGGTGCAGAGCACCGGAAAACTTGGCAGACCTGACCTCAGAGATGTCATAATTTACCATAAGTCTACCGGAACTGACCTCGACAAAAGGCTTGCCGGGCTTGATTGCCGCAAGCTCATGATATACCATAACATAACACCGCCGGAGTTCTTCCGCCCATATAATACGGAGGCTGCGGCGCTCACGGCTTACGGCTGCGAGGGGCTCGACAGGCTGCGCGGGAGAGTGGATATGTGCCTTGCTGTCTCAGAATTCAACAAGCGCGGGCTGCTCGAAAGGGGATATACCTGCCCGATAGAGGTCAGACCCATACTGATACCCTTCAGCGATTACGATAAGGAGCCTGACGAGAGAATAATGCGGCACTTCGGCGACGGCAGGACGAACATCCTCTTTGTCGGCAGGATCGCCCCGAACAAGCATCAGGAAGACGTTATCAGGGCGTTTTACTTCTACAAGAAGCACGACCCGGATGCAAGACTGATACTTGCCGGTTCGTGGGCGGGCTTTGAGAACTATGCCGACCGGCTGAAGACCTATGTCCGTGCGCTCGGGCTGGACGGAGTTGTGTTCACGGGACACGCTTCATTCCCCGAGATACTGGCTTATTACCGCACTGCAAGCGCTTTTCTCTGCATGAGCAGGCATGAGGGCTTCTGCGTGCCGCTCATCGAGGCGATGTACTTTGACGTTCCTGTCATAGCGCTTGATGCAGCAGCAGTAGGTGAAACCCTCGGCGGCAGCGGTATGCTCCTGAGTGACAGCGACCCTCTGTTTGCGGCGAAGGTGCTTGAAAGAGTGCTGGAGGACGGAGAGCTCCGCAGCAGTATCATCGAGGGTCAGCGCAGGCGGCTCGGCGATTTTTCATACGATAAGATAAGCGCACTGTTCAAGTCACAGTTCCGCACGTTCATCTCCGGAGGCAGGTCATGAGGCCGCTGGCATTTGTAGCTCCGTGGTTCGGGGAGAACATTCCCGGCGGAGCAGAGGCTGAGCTCAGGGAGCTGACCGCGCACCTCCACAGCGCAGGAGTACCGCTCGAAATACTGACTACCTGCGTGCGGGACTTCAATTCGGACTGGAGCAGGAGTTTTCACCGTCCGGGTACTGAAGTCACTTCCGACGGCATGATAATAAGACGCTTCCGTCCGAAGAAACGCGATAGATCGGCGTTTGACAGGGTGAACGCGAAGCTTATGAAAGGGCTTCCGGTGAGCCGGGAGGAGGAGCGCGTCTTTCTTCACGAAATGGTAGGCAGCCCGGAGCTTTGCCGATATATAGCCGGAAACATTGAACGCTACCGGCTGTTCGTATACATTCCCTATATGTTCGGGACGACGTATTACGGCATGAGGATATGTCCGGAAAAGTCGGTGCTGATACCCTGTCTGCACGATGAGCCTTACGCTCGCCTTACGCCTCTGAGGGAGCTTTTCCCGAGAGCGGCAGGTGCGGTTTTCAACGCAGCGCCGGAGGCTGAGCTTGCAGAGGAGCTTTACGGCTTCTCACGCTCAGGGACAAGAACTTCCGTCATGGGCATAGGAATGGACACGGATATAACGGCTCAGTCCGGGGAATTCCGCCGGAAATTCGGTATAGATGAGCCGTTCATACTTTACGCCGGACGCAAGGATGCCGGCAAGAATACAGGTACTCTTGTGAGATACTTCCGGGAGTTCCTTCAGAGGCACGAAACCCCGCTGAGACTCGTGCTTAGCGGTGGGGGAGAGACTGCACTTCCGGAGGAGCTTGTCAGGAGCGGCAGGATAACTGATCTCGGCTTCGTTGAAAAGCAGGACAAGTACAACGCTCTTGCGGCGGCAGAGCTGCTCTGTCAGCCGTCACTGAACGAGAGCTTCTCGCTGGTCATCATGGAGAGCTGGCTCTGCGGGCGTCCGGTACTGGTCCATGAGGGGTGCCCGGTAACGAGAGGCTTCGTGAGTGAATGCAGCGGAGGGCTGTATTTCGGAAATTATTTTGAATTTGAGGGCTGTGTGGAATACATTCTCAGCCATAAGGATACCGCTGCTGCAATGGGTGCAAGGGGCGGAGAATACGTCAGATCGCACTTTGACTGGAACGTCATTGTCAGTAGATACAAGGAATTTTTTGAGCTTATCGGAGGAGAGCGATGATATGAAGCTGATAATTCAGATACCATGCTATAACGAGGAGGAAACGCTCGAGCTTGCCTATAACGACCTGCCGAGGCAGATCGAGGGCATCGACGAGATAGAGTACCTCGTGATAAACGACGGCAGCAAGGATAATACCGTTCAGCGGGCAAGGGAGCTCGGCTTCCACCATATTGTCTCCTTCAAGCAGAACAAGGGACTTGCAAAGGGCTTTATGGCGGGAATTGACGCCTGTCTGCACCTCGGAGCGGATATTATCGTCAACACTGACGCCGATAATCAGTACTGCGGCGAGGACATCGAGAAGATAGTCCGTCCGATCCTCGACAGCAAGGCGGATATCGTCATCGGTGAGAGGCCTATCGACGAGACCGAGCATTTCTCATGGAAGAAGAAAAAGTTCCAGCACCTCGGAAGCTGGGTCGTAAGAGTTGCGTCCGGGACTGATATTCCCGATGCGCCGAGCGGCTTCCGTGCATATTCCCGCGAGGCTGCACTCAGGCTCAATGTTGTGAATGAGTACACCTACACGCTCGAAACTATTATTCAGGCAGGCAACAACAAGACTGCCATGACATCAGTCCCTATCAGGACGAACCCCGAGACCCGTCCCTCCAGACTTTTTTCAAGTATGTGGAGGTATATGAAGCGCTCGTCAACAGTAATAACAAGGTCGTTTGTTATGTACAAGCCGCTCAAATTCTTTATGACGATCGGCTCGATACTTATGCTCATAGGCACGGCGCTTGGCGTGAGGTTCCTCATACTCATGGGAATGGGTGAGGGCGCAGGTCACATTCAGTCTCTTATACTTACCGCAATATTCATAATGATGGGATTCCAGACGCTTACCATCGGGCTTCTGGGAGATACTATCGCATCTAACCGGAAGCTGCTCGAGGATGTTCAGTACAGGGTGAGAAAAATGGAGTGCTCGCAGGAGGATGCTGAAAAAAAGATCGATGGCTATATCCCCGGCGGAAGTTCTGAGCAGGAGGAGAAGCAATGAAAAGCTTCGGGGATATCAGGAACAAGAGAGTGCTCTATGTGGCCACAAAAAACAGCGACTACCTCAGGGTCACTCAGGAAATAAGGCTGCTGCGCGGTCAGGGCAATGAGGTAACAGTGATCGCTTCGCCGTCAAAGAGCTATCCGAAGCGGCTTATGTACGTCTACTGCAGACTTTTAGCGGTCAATATGAACGATTTTGACCTGAGCTTCATAGGCTTTGCCCCGCAGCTTGTGATACCGGCTTTCGGCTGGAAGCTGAGGAAGAAACCGGTAGTCACAGACTTTTTCATCTCGGTATATGATACGCTGTGCTTCGACAGGAAGAAGTTTCGTCCCGTGAGTATACCGGGAAGGCTTGCAAGGTATATTGACAAGCGCACCATAAAGGCTGCCGACCTCGTGATATGTGATACTAAGGCGCACGGCAGGTACTTCAGTGACGAGTTCGCCTGTTCAGTGAAGAAGATCAGAGCGCTCTACCTCGAAGCTGACAGCAGCATTTACTATCCGCGCCCCGCGGTGAAGAACAAGGACTTCACAGTGCTGTATTTCGGCAGCATACTTCCCTTGCAGGGCGTTGATGTGATACTTGACGCAATACGCATCCTCAGCAGCGAGAGCGGGCTGAGGTTCGTTGTGATAGGGCCTCTCGGGGACAACCTCCGCACAGGAGAGGAGATAACTGAGTATATCGACTGGCTCCCTCAGGAGGAGCTTGCCGAAAAGATAGCCTCCGCAGACCTCTGCCTCGCAGGACACTTCAACGGCAGTATCATGAAGGCAAAGCGCACTATACCGGGCAAGGCTTATATTTACCGTGCAATGGAAAAACCCATGATACTGGGAGATAATCCGGCTAACCATGAGCTTTTCAGCGTGGAGGACGAAGGGATATACTTCTGTCCCATGAGTGACCCGGAGGCGCTTGCAAGACTCATACTGGATATCAGGGAGTGTCAGAGTTGAAGAAATACTTAAAAACAGCCGGAAATATAGTGATGATAGCAGCGCTTGCGTTTGTGGTAAAGAAGCTGCTCGACATGGACATAAAGCCATCACAGTTCCGGTCAGGGAAGGTCGCAGCGGCACTCGCGGCAGGTGCGGTGATTCAGACCGTTATCATGCTTCTGGCAAGCATCCCGTGGCTCATTTTCACGCGCTCGCTCTCAGGGGTGAGGATATCGTTTTCGGCTGCAATGCCGGTGTATACGCGCTCGAATCTCTACAAGTACATTCCGGGCAACGTCTTTCAGTACGTCGGAAGGAACAAGCTTGCCGCGGATATGCACATCAGCCATGTTGACGTTGCATTTGCAACAGTGCTGGATGTGTTTTTCAGCATGGTCTGGGCCGGGATATTCTCGGTCTGCCTTCTCGGAGGCAGGATAGCCGGGCTGCTCGGGAAATACTGGCGGAATTTCGTTATCATCGGCGCGGCAGGAACAGTTCTCCTTGTGGTGCTTGTGATATTGGTAAGAATGAAGCTCCGTGACAAGGCGGCAGCGTATATAGCGCGGTATACTGAGACTCTGCACAAGTGTGACCGGCGTCAGCTTGCCGGCGGGATATTTTATTATTTCGCGCAGTATATCGTAAGCGCGGGAATGTACTTCCTGTGTATCGTGCTTGTGGTGCCGGAGGCTTCTGTCAGTGAGCAGGTAGCACTGACGGGTGCGTTTATATTTGCGTGGATAGTAGGCTTCATAACTCCCGGCGCTCCCGGAGGTATAGGCATCCGCGAGGGAGTGATGATCTTCGTCAGCGGTGACAAGTATTCGGACAGGATAGTCCTTTTCGTGCTCGTCATGCGTATATCATCTATAATTGCCGATATAGCGGCATTTGTAGTGGGAAGCCTCTTTCAGGGGCGTAACACTGAGGGAAAAGCGGAGCATTATCCTGAGGCGTGAGCTCTGGTCAGCAATGCCCATCCGCTTTGTTCAAAATGTGACAAAAATGGTGCCCCAAATAGGGCAATGTGCAAAAATTTTTAAAAGCTTAATGAAAAAGCGTGACAATTTATACAAGCTGTGATATAATAGTAACAGGGTATTTTTATCCAGCCGCAGCTTTCTGCCCGGCAGATATCACAAAAGAAAGGGCTATATATATGGACAACAATTATAACAACCGCAATTATGATCCGAACAGTCAGCGCCCGCGCAAAAGAGTATCGAAGAAAACTCTGCGCCGCCGCCAGCTTACAGCGCTGTGTGTTATTGCATTTCTCGTCCTGCTGCTTGTGATCCTTATGGCTAAAGCCTGCACTAAGGACAGTACCAAAAAAGGCGGGGATACTGCCCCGACAGAGACTACTACCACAACGGCTCTGACTACGACAGCTCAGGCTGCGACCTCTGCTACTACAACTACTACGACAACAACAAGGACGGAAGGCGCTAATGACAGCGGCTTCAAGCTTGATAAGTACAGCGTATATATCGACATCGGCGGCACAGCTCTGCCTATTGTTCAGGCTTATCCCGACGGTTCATCAGAGCCAGACGAGGTTTGGACTTCATCCGACCCGAAGATCGCTACAGTAGATTCATACGGTCATATCACCGGAGTTTCCGGCGGCGAGTGCTATGTCACCGTCGGCACCAGAAAGGACCCCTCAAAGGAGGCAACCGTAAAGGTAGTCGTTGCCGGTCCTGCCAATACCGCAAATCCGGACGTGCCCGGTGAGAATACTCCCAATACAGATAATAATAAGATCACAAATCCAGAGCCTCAGCAGTTAGCTGAGGCTCCTGCACCTTCTAAGATAAGCGGTGAGGGATTTCACTATGAGGGCGATGTTCTCATTGTGAACAAGACCTATTCTATCCCCTCGACCTACGACCCCGGAGCACTTGACCCGACCTGTACGGAATGGTTCAACAAGCTTGCACAGGGTGCTGCAAAGGAAGGCCTGAATATCTATATCTCATCAGGCTACCGCTCATACAATGATCAGAATACGATCTACAATGGATATTGTCAGGGCTATGGTCAGGCGACTGCTGATACCTTTTCGGCGCGTCCGGGGCACTCCGAGCACCAGACCGGTCTTGCGATAGACGTTAATATCATCGACGATTCGTTTGCGGGAACTCCCGAGGCTATCTGGATAGAGAACCACTGCTGGGAGTACGGCTTCATTCTCCGATATCCCAAGGGCAAGCAGGATATCACCGGCTACAAGTATGAGCCGTGGCACATCAGATATGTCGGCAGCGAGATATCAAAGAAGATACACGATGCCGGCGGTATTACCCTTGAGGAATATTACGGATTGACCTCACAGTATCAGTCATAACGAAAAGCCCTGGGTTATCAGGGCTTTTTCTTTTTATACAGGAAAAAGGACACCCACAGGTGTCCTTTTCTTATTTCCGTATGCGGCAGAGATTTGCCTCGCCGGAGCTGAGGTGCTTTACTGTGCCGTCAGGGAACTCAACTATGAGGTTGGCATTGTCGTCGATGCCGAGAGCCTTACCGGTAAGGGGAGCCCCGCCTGAGACAGCGGTTATCTCATTGCCTGTGAGTATCTCGCGGCGGCGGTATTCCGGGAGAAATCCGCGCTCCGCAACAGTCAGGGTATATTTTTCGAGCCGGTCGAGTATAGCAGCGCACAGGAAGTTGCGGTCTGCCCGGATCCCGGTCTCAGCCTCTATTGATGTAGCAGTTTCTGCAAGCTCACCGGTGAAGCTTCCGCTCACGTTCACTCCTATGCCGATAACGGCATAGTCCAGCGAGTGCATTTCAAGTCCGAGCGAAGCTTCGGTAAGTATGCCGCAGAGCTTCTTTCCACCGAGGTAAATGTCATTGACCCACTTTATACCGACATTTGCCCCGCTGAGAAGCTCAATCGCCTCTGCAACAGCCACAGCCGCGGCGGTCGTTAGCATAGAGGTCAGGGATATATCAAGCTCCGGACGAACTATCACGCTCAGGTAAAGGCCTGAGCCTGCGGGAGAGACGAAGCTCCGTCCGAGCCTTCCGCGGCCCATAGTCTGCATATCTGCAACTACTGCTGTGCCGTGGGGAGCGCCTGCTGAAGCAAGCTTCTTTGCAGCGGTATTTGTGGAATCTATCTCGTCATAAACATGGAGCTCACACCCGAATTCCTTTGCAGTGAGGCGGGCTCTGATGAGCTTTTCGGAGAGTCGGTTGTTGTTCATTGAGAGCCGGTAGCCCTTCGAGGTCACGGATTCGATAGTGTAGCCCTCGCTTTCAAGCGATTTTACAGCCTTCCAGACGGCATTCCGGCTCACTCCGAGCTTCTGTGCAAGTGATGCTCCGGATATATATTCATCTCCGGCGTCGGCAAGAGTAGTGAGGAGGGCCTCTTTAACGTTCATATCGTACCTCTTTCGTTACTTCGTGACAGCTTCTCTTATCATGCGGCAGACCTGAGTTACTGCGAAGGGGATCACAGCAAGTCCGAGGACCTCAAGAAGATTCTTGACCTCGAAACAGTCACTGACTGACATGAAGCCGTGGAAGGGAGTTACGAGAAGCGCAGCTGTCAGCAGAAGCGCACCTACGAAGAATGCTCCGACAGAGAACAGATTCTTGGTGAAGCCAAGCCTTGCAAGGGAGTATTTTCCGCGGCTGTCGAAGCCCTCGAAAAGTCTCGCAAGACAAAGTGTTGCAAACGCCATAGTGCTTGCCATTGCCGCAGAATCGCACGAGTCTTTGCCTATCATGAACGCACACATTACGCAGGCTGCGATAATAATGCTGTGGAATGCGATGTAGATGCCGGTCTCCTTGTTGAGAATGGATTCGTTGGTCGGACGCGGCTTTTCCTTCATAACGCCCGGCTGCATAGGCTCCATGCAGAGCGCGAGCGCCGGCAGTGAATCAGTAAGGAGGTTGATGAACAGCAGGTGTACCGGCATGAACGGCAGCGGCAGGTTGAACAGGGTAGTAAGCAGCACTACGATTATCGCCGCAGCGTTTCCGGCAAGCAGGAACTTGATAGCATTCTTTATATTGCTGTAGATACATCTGCCGTTTGCGACCGCCTTGACGATCGTAGCGAAGTTGTCGTCCGCAAGTATCATCGAGGCCGCATCCTTTGAGACCTCGGTTCCGGTGATGCCCATTGCAACGCCGACATCAGCCTTTTTCAGCGCAGGAGCGTCGTTTACGCCGTCGCCGGTCATGGCAACGACCTTGTCCTTCTTCTGCCAGAGATCAACTATGCGTATTTTATGCTCAGGCGAAACACGCGCGTATACGGAGACTTTTTCGAGCCTTGCAGAGAGTTCCTCGTCGGAGATGTTGTTCAGCTCATTGCCGTCCATAGCGAGGTCGCCGTCCTTGTAAATTCCGATCTCCTTTGCGATAGCAACAGCGGTCAGCTTATGATCGCCGGTTATCATGATAGGCTTTATTCCGGCAGAAATACACTCCGCAACAGCAGCCTTGCTCTCCTCACGCGGCGGGTCGGTCATAGCGGTGAGACCGATGTATATATAGTCGCACTCGTCATCAAGAGTGATATGAGCATCGGTATTCAGTATTTTCTTTGCGAAGGCAAGAACTCTCATGCCGTTATCGGAATATGTAAGGTTAGCCTTTCTTATGCCCGCGAGGTCATCCTCGGTAATAGGACGGATGCCGTCTTCGCCGAGAACGTATTTCATACGGGGGACAAGAACGTCT
>ODAI010953104.1_pt1 | contig 17686 bp, 14 predicted proteins | sample 1539321 | NCBI WGS metagenome assembly ODAI01 (sample SAMN02144231, study PRJEB22623) | gut metagenome | biome: sheep rumen | host: Ovis aries | place: New Zealand | reverse complement strand
TTCCTGGAATGGCTTCCTGAATTGATCAGGAGGATGGAATCCCTGCTTACGAGAGAAGGACGGTGGTCATGTGAGCAGACCAGGAAATCTACGCCATGGAGGGTGTTCAGAAGGTCAAGACCCTCTCCTTCCAGCATCCGTCCGTCCCCGTTTCCGTTGCCGGAATGGACAGCCACTATGACGACATCGGGTTTTTCCTTCGCCCTGACCATGTCGACGTCATTCTGGACCAGGGGTATCAGGCTTTCGAATGTCATGCCGCTCCAGATTTCTTCCTGGAGCCATTCCTTCATGTTTGCATTCGTATATCCGAGCACGGCGACCCTCAGTCCCGCCTTTTTCAGCATGGTGTAGACGGGGAAGTAGGGCTTACCGTCCGAGGTGCGTATCGCATTCCCTGCCAGAAAGGGGATTCCTTTGGCTTTCAGCTCTTTGGCAATCCGGTCATAAACCGGGTGTCCTGTCTCTATGTCATGGTTGCCGACGGCTATCGCGTCATATCCCATATAAGACATCAGGCGGGGGAAAAGGTGGGGGGAGAGGGTATCCACGTAGTTGTAGTAGTAGGGGGCGTTGTCGCCTTGGAGGCAGTCACCGGCATCGACCAGCACCACGTTCCCTTTCCCGTCAGCGGCGCGGACGCTGTCGATTATCGTGTTTATGGCCAGGAGCGAACGCCTCGTGCCGCGGCCGACATAGGTGGAGTCGAACCAGGTGCCATGGACGTCATTGGTCGTCAGCAGCGTCAGTGTATGTATGCCGTCTTTGGGAACTTTCGTACAGGACGCAAAGGCGAGAAGGGCCAGTGCGGTCAGGGGTAAAAATATCTTTTTCATATTGTTAATTGCCAAAAGTAAAGGCGAGGGTGAGTTTTTGCTGCCATCCCGAATACTTCCACTCGTTGAAGTGGAGTACGGCGCTGATTTTCAGGTCGAGGTATTTGGAAATCTTCGGCTCCCAGGAAAACTCCATCCTGTCATAGGTCCCCCAGTGCTTCCAGCTCTCGGTCCTGTCGTTGTGGACCATGTAGAAAGGTGTGCCCCAATAAAGGTTGGCGCCGTATTTCCTTCCGCTGTCGTCGACTGAATCGTAAAGAGGCATCAGGTTAGATCCCCAGTAGAGGCGGTTGCGCAGGAATACGTTCCATTTCCCGGCCACAAGTTCCAGCTGGGTGCCTCCCGGCATCAGGAACCCTCCGTCGAGACGGCGGTCCTTCTGCATGCCCTGGAGCCATGAAAGCTCTGCGTAAAGTTCCTGCATGGAGGAAGGTATTTCCGCCTTGATGAACGGCTCGGCCAGGATGTCGTCAACCACTCCCTTTACGGTGTAGCTGTTGGCGTAATGGTGGCCTACGAACTTCCATCCTGCATATATGTTCCTGGCTATGTTGGAAATCCCGTAGGAGAACACCCGGAACTCCTCCCTCCTGTCCTTGCCTATCATTCCGTACCAGTCCAGGCCTGCCTCATAGTGGGAGCGGGGCCTGTCCATCTTGGCGAAGAAGCCGGCGAAATTGTTCGATACCCAGTTGACCGAATCCGACATGAACGGATGGGTGTACTCACCCTCTGCGACTCCGCGGGGGAAAATTCCGAAGTCGAGGGTGACCTTGGTATCCCTGAACCTGCGTTCAACCTCATAGTACATGAGGATTTCCTGAAAGAGGTGGGTGTTGTTGAGGTTCGCGTTTTCGGCTGAAGTGGGTATCTCTCCCATGTTCCTCACCAGGTCGACTCCGGCCATGACCTTATGCGTGATTTCCGGTCCCTGTTTCACCCTGATGCCGAAGAGGGGGGTGAGCTGGGCGGCATTGATGGTCATCGCATCGGTGAACCTCTGGCCGGAAGGGCTTATCTCCCGGTTGTCCAGATTGTAGTAGAAAGCGATGTCATAGACGGGCTCCAACTTACCTTTCTTCTTTCCCGGGTCATCCTGGGAGAAGGCGTAGCCGGGAATGGCCAAGGTAATGGCCGATACCAGAAGGAGCAGGAAGGTTTTTTTCATGTCGCAAAAATAGTAATTTTGCATGAAATATAATGTTGCGATGATAAAACTGCAGACTCCCGTTGAATTCCCGGGGTGTGGGTTGGGGCTAGGACTTGATGACGGCTATGTCGTCCTTGGAAGTTGTTTCGCCGATGAGATCGGTTCCAGGATGGTCAGAGGAGGTATCAAGGCCTGTGTCAATCCGTTCGGGACCATGTACAATCCGGTTTCCGTGTGCAATTCGATAATGAGGCTCTCGTCAGGGTTGTTGTTCGGCGAGGATGATTGCGTTGAAATGGGAGCCGGTGCCGGCCTTGTCTGTTCATTCAGCCATCATACGTCCTTTGCCAGGGCTACCTCCGACCAGTTCCTGGAGAATGCCAATTCCGTCCTTGCCGGAGCGTCCGCTTTTTTCAGGGAGGCAGGCGCAGTGGCCGTTACGCTCGGGACCAGCTGGTGTTTCCGTCATTTGGAAACGGGAGAGATCGTGTCAAATTGCCTGAAAAGGGACGCCCGGGAGTTTTCCCGTGAAATGCTTTCTCCTGATATCTCCGCTGCCATGCTTCGCAGGATGGTATCCCGGTTTCCCGACAAGAAGTTTATCTTCACGGTGAGCCCGATCCGCCATATGGCCGATGGGGCCCATGGCAACCAACTGAGCAAGAGCGCATTGCACATGGCCGTGAACGAGGTGTGCCTAGCTTTCCCTGAGAGGACGGCCTATTTCCCTTCCTATGAAATCATGATGGATGAACTGCGGGACTACAGGTTCTATGCCGAGGACATGGTCCATCCTTCTTCCCAGGCGGTGGATTACATATGGCAGAGGTTCTGTGAGTGGGCCTTCACCCCAGAAGAAAGGGAGAAGATATCAGCGGCGGAAAAGGAGTACCGCCGGTCGTTGCACCGTCCGAACCTGCAGCGCTAGCTATTCCCCTTTGTAAGCCTTCTTCCCGGCCTCGAGGAATGCCAGGAAAGCGTCCGTGTCGAGGTTGTATCCGTACGTGGGAAGGAGCTGGTTTCCCTGCGAATCAAGGATGACGTAGCTTGGCTGCGAGTTGACCCCGAACCTGTTCCTGACCAGGAGTGAATTTACCCTTCCTATATCTTTGAGGACCTTTCCGGAATCGGTGGTCACCCATTCATTTTCCGGGAGTTTGCTCTTATCATCCGTATAAAGGGCCACCACAGTGTAGTCATTCCTCATGGTCTCCAGTACCCTTGGATCACTCCATACCCTCTGCTCCATTTCCCTGCAGTTCACGCATCCGTGTCCGGTTATGTCCACGAAAACGGGCTTCCCTTCCTTGGCCGATGCCTCCAGCGCCTCGTCGAGGTTGAAATAGCCGTCGAGGCCGTGCGGGAGGGAGAGGCCATAGTCGTTCCTGGAGACGGACTGTGCCGCAGTTGCCGCCGGCGCTCCCTGGCCTTCGGCCATGTTCCAGACTACGAAGTCCTGCGTCTCGATGGGAGGGAGGTAGCCGGACAATGCCTTCAGGGGAGCCCCCCACATCCCGGGAATCATGTAAACGACAAAGGCAAAGTCGATTATGGCAAGGATGAGCCTGCCAAGGCTGATGTGCTTGAGCTCCTCGTCATATTTGAACCTCAGTTTCCCGAGAAGGTAGAAGCCCAGCATCGTAAACACCACGATCCAGATTGCGAGATAAACTTCCCTGTCCAGAAGGCCCCAGTGATAGGTCTGGTCCGCGACGCTGAGGAATTTGAATCCCAGGGCTATTTCAATGAATCCCAGCACTACCTTGACTGAATTGAGCCAGCTGCCGCTCTTCATCTTCTTCAGCAGGGAAGGGAAGAGGGCGAAAATGGTGAAGGGGAGTGCGAATGCGACCGAAAAGGCGAGCATCGTGACCATCGGGGTCCAGAATTCCCCCTGGGTGGATTTGATAAGGACCGTTCCCACGATGGGACCGGTGCAGGAGAAGGAAACCAGAACGAGGGTGAGGGCCAGGAAGAAGATCCCGCCAAGGCCTCCGTTCCCGGATTTCTTGTCGCTGCTGTTGACGAGCCTGGACGGCATGGTGATTTCGAAGGCTCCGAAGAAGGAGGCTGCGAAGACCATGAATACCAGGAAGAAGATAATGTTCGGAAGCCAGTGCGTGGCCAGCCAGTTGAAAATGTCGGCGGTCACGACCTCTCCTCCGATCAGCCATGTGAGGCCGATGATGATGCTGATGGGCACCGTATACAGGAGGACGATGAAAAGGCCGTACATGAAGGCTTTGAACCTGCCGGCGGCAGGGGATGACGAGCCCTTCATGAAGAAGGAGATTGTCATCGGGACCATGGGGAAGACGCAGGGGGTCAGGAGCATGGCGAAGCCCCACAGGATGGCTTCGAGGATCAGAGCCCAGATCGAGATACCTTTCCCGGAATCCGCCTTGTCGGGGTCTTCTATCATGGTCCGGTGGGCCTGGTCGGCGGTAACCTCAGTAGCGTAGAGGGTGAAATCCCAGTCGATGGGGGGAGTGCACATCACGTCGTTGCAAGCCTGCCAGGTAAGTGTTCCGGTAATCCTGGCTCCATCCTTGGCGGACGACAGGAGCTGCAGGATCTCTCCCTTGCCGAAAAAGACCTTGTTGCCGTCCAGTTCCGAGGGAGTCATCTTTTCGAAAAGACCTCCGTCAAGGGCCCAGCCGTCGGGGGTATCGAAGGTTACGTATGCCGGCGTAATGGGATCGCTGATGGAATAGATATGCCATCCATCCTTGATATTTCCGGTAAACACCAAGGTATCACCCCTTTGCGCGACGGACCAACGGACCAGGTCCTCATTTTGCGCGAGTGCGGGGGACAGCCCGAGGATAAGGATGACTGGGGCGAGCAGATGACGCAGGAGACTCATGGCTATTTTGCGAAGGCAATGGAACGGGTTTCGCGGATGACCGTGATCTTAACCTGTCCGGGATAGGTCATCTCTTCCTGGATCTTCTGCGCGATGTCGGTGGAAAGGCGGGCTGCCTGGTCGTCACTGACCTCTTCCGCGCCCACGATGACCCGGAGTTCGCGTCCGGCCTGGATGGCGTAGCTCTTGGTGACTCCGGGGTAGGCGGCGGCAAGGTCTTCCATTCCCTTCAGCCTCTTGATATAGGATTCGATGACTTCCCTGCGGGCTCCGGGACGCGCTCCTGAAATGGCGTCGCCTATCATCACGATGGGGGAGATGAGCGAAGTCATCTCAATCTCCTCATGATGGGCTCCGATGGCGTTGCAGATGTCGGGTTTCTCCTTGTACTGCTCGGCCAGTTTCATGCCCAGGAGGGCGTGGGGAAGTTCGGGATCCTCATCGGAAACCTTTCCGATGTCGTGGAGGAGTCCGGCCCTCTTGGCGGCCTTGGGATTGAGCCCGAGCTCGCTGGCCATGATGGCGCTGATGCTGGCAACCTCGCGGGAGTGCTGGAGGAGGTTCTGGCCGTAGGAAGAACGGTATTTCATCCTGCCGATCAGCTTGACCAGCTCGATGTTGAGGCCGTGTACGCCGAGGTCGATGCAGGTCCTCTTTCCTGTCTCGAGGATTTCGTCTTCAAGCTGCTTCTGCACCTTGGCGACCACTTCCTCGATGCGGGCGGGATGTATCCTGCCGTCCACCACAAGCTGGTGGAGGGCAAGGCGGGCCACCTCCCTGCGCACAGGGTCGAATGCGGAGAGGAGGATAGCGTCCGGAGTGTCGTCCACTACGATCTCGACCCCCGTCGCGGCCTCGAGGGCCCTGATGTTCCTGCCTTCGCGGCCGATGATGCGGCCCTTGATCTCATCGTTTTCGATGGGGAAGGTGGTGACTGCGTTTTCTATAGCCGTCTCGGTAGCCGTTCTCTGGATAGTGTTGATTACGATTCTCTTGGCTTCCTTCGCGGCATTCAGGCGGGCTTCGTCGATGGTGTCGTTTATGTAGGCCTGGGCTTCGGTGCGGGCCTCAGCCTTCATATTCTCCATAAGTATGTTCTTGGCTTCGGCTGCGCTCATCCCGGCAACGGTTTCGAGCTGCTTGTTGGCCTGGTCCATCAGCCTGTCGTATTCCTCTTTCTTCTTGGCAAGGTTCTCCTGAAGGGCGGCTGCCGCGGCCTTGGCTGCGTCGGCTTCATGAATCCTGCGGGTCAGTTCGTTATTCTGCTGGTTGAGGTTGCCTTCTTTCTGCTTGATCCTGTTCTCTGCGTCACGAAGCTGCAAGTTCCTTTCATTGACCTGTTTCTCGTGTTCGCTCTTGAGCTGGAGGATCTTCTCTTTGGCCTGGAGGATCCTTTCCTGTTTGATTCTCTCCGCATCGGCGTGGGCCTTCTCGATGATTTCGTCCCTCCGGCCTTTCATTATGCTGTTATGGATGATAAGGTATGCGGCGAGGGCGAGAATCGCTCCTCCTATAGCCGCCAGTATGATTGATACCATGTACGTGTGTATTTAGGTTTTACATCGGTTTCCAACAATAAACAAAGGCTGCCCGGGGAAGCCGGACAGCCAGGGTTCGATGGAAAGGGAAAAAGCCGTTAGCCGCTCGTCATAAAATCTTTATGACAGGATTTGGGGTCCGTTACGGTTCAGAGATCCGGTGTTCGCAAACGATTGCGAGATAATCCGGCCTGTCTTCTTCGTCCCGAGAGCACCCGGCTAAAGCTTTAACTTGTTGATTTAAGCGCCAGGGGCTAACGGCCGCTCTTCCCAATATCGTCGAGATAGTCCTCCAAATCTTTCTGAAGCCTTTTCGCCTCATCGGTGAGGGATGCCGAAAGTTCGGCGGACCTCCTTTGGACTGAAAGCCTTCCTACAGCCTCGTTCAAGGCAACGAAGGAAAGTTTGTCAGAAAGGGATTTGTCCGGGAACTTCGAATCGTATGCGGCCAGCTTCTGGTTTATGGCTTCAGCCGCAAGACGTATCAACTGCTCCATTTCGGGAGAGTCAGCCTTCAACGGGTATTCCGTCCCCGCTATTTTTATGGTGATGCTCTGGCTCATCTCAATTTTCAAGCAGCTTGATGCATTTGTCGATTTCCCGGATCAGGCCGTCGATCTTCAGCTTCGCTCCTGAATCGCTTCCGGCAGGAGCCATGAAGGCTTCGGCAAGCTTCAGGGTGTCTATCTGATTTTCCAACTCTGTTATCTGCTTCCTGAAGGCATCACGTTCGGCAACCGCCTTGTCAAGTGCGGAACGGAGGTTCTCTTTCTCCGTCTTTTCCGACTCATACAGGGCTATCAACTTTTCGATATTCTTCCTTATATCTTCAAGCATTTGCCTACAGTTATCCTTATAGGTGCAAATTTATGAAAAAAACTCTTATTGTCAATCATAAAATATCGCATAAAAAATTAATTTTGCATCTGACATCGACACAAAAGATTCAGTAGCATTGAAAAAGTTCAGATTCGGACTGCTCCCGCGGATATTCACCGCCATTGCCCTGGGACTTATCCTCGGCAACTTCCTCCCCTTGGGCGCGATACGGGTGTTTGCCACATTCAACGGAATATTCGGGAATTTCCTCCAATTCCTTATTCCTCTGATTATTATCGGCCTCGTGACTCCTGCCATAGCCGACATCGGACGGGGTGCAGGTGTCCTTCTGGCAATAACGGCGCTGATAGCATACTGTGATACTGTCTTTTCCGGTTTCCTGTCGTATTTCACCGGAATCTCCGTTTTCCCGTCGCTGATTGAAAAGTCGTCAGCAGTCACCGAAATAGCCGGTTTCGAGAACGTGGAACCCTTCTTTACCATCTCCATACCCCCCATGGTTGATGTCATGGCCTCGCTGGTCTTCGCATTCACCCTCGGTCTGGGAATAGCTTTCTTCGGGTCGGAGAACCTCAAGAACATGGCGGATGAATTCAAGGAAATCGTAGTCAAGACGATAGAGGTTGTCATCATCCCTTTGCTGCCCGTTTATATCTTCGGCATCTTTTTGTGCATGGCATACACCGGACAGGCCCTGCAGGTGGTAAAGATGTTCATAGCCATCATCGGAGTCATCTTCGCCCTGCACATCCTCCTGCTGTTGCTGCAGTTCTGCATAGCCGGCGCCGTCACCGGCAGGAATCCGCTGAAACTCCTCGCGAACATGCTTCCCGCGTATTTCACGGCCCTGGGGACCTCGTCTTCGGCAGCCACCATACCGGTAACCCTCAACAGCACTCTCAAGAACGGTGTGAAGGAGGAGATCGCCGGCTTCACCGTCCCCCTCTGCGCCACCATCCACCTGTCAGGTTCGATGCTTAAGATCACGGCCTGTGCGGTGGCCCTGATGCTGATGAGGGGAATGGAGTTCAATACCGGAATGTTCGTCGGTTTCATCCTCCTCCTCGCAATCATGATGGTAGCTGCTCCCGGCGTTCCCGGAGGAGCCATAATGGCGGCCCTTGGCGTGCTTTCTTCCGTCCTCGGGTTCGGGGAACAGGAACAGGCACTCATGATAGCGCTCTATATCACCATGGACAGTTTCGGCACGGCCTGCAACGTGACCGGAGACGGAGCCATCGCCCTTGTAGTGGATAAGTTGTTCAGGAAAAAATTTGATTATGAAAAAAAATAAAGATTATGGTTTCCTGAGGGTTGCTGCAGCAATTCCTCGCGTCAGGATAGCCGGTCCGGAAGCCAATGCCGCCGCTATCTGCTCCCTGATTGACAAGGCGTTTGAAAAGGGGGTATCCCTGCTTGCATTCCCCGAGCTCTCTGTGACCGGGTATAGCTGCGCCGACCTTTTCGGCCAGGATCCCCTTCTGGATGCCGCGGAAAAGGCTATCGGCACAATCCGGAACCATTCCCGGGGAAAGTCCGTCACCATTGTGGCTGGAGCTCCGATAAGGCACGGCGGACGCCTGTATGACTGCGCTGTCGTTATCCGCGACGGGAACGTGCTCGGCGTAGTTCCGAAGGTGCATGTTTCCGGGAGTGACGGATCCCAAGGCCCCGGGCCCTTTTCTTCCGGCTCAGACTTCCTTTCCATGCGGAGCCAGTCCGCCAGCGCTGTCTACAACGACGGCAAGAGCCTTTTCCGGGAAGGCTTCTCCCCTTTGGTGGAGATCTGCTCCCAGAGGGTGAATATCAGCCCCAACCAGATTTTCCGCGTCGGGAAGGCTAATGTGGCCGTGGAGGTCGGCGAGGACCTTCAGGCTGCCGTACCTCCTTCGTCGTGGCACGCCCTTGCCGGAGCCGATGTCATTGTGAATATCAGCGCGAGCAATGAACTGGTGATGAAGGACGAGGCCCGCAGGAAACATATACTGGACCAGAGCGGAAGGACCTTGTCGGCTTACATATACTGCTCGTGCGGATACGGAGAATCCACCCAGGATGTCGTTTACGCAGGGTCCTCGCTTATCTGCGAGAAAGGGAAGGCGCTCGTTGAAGGGACGCGCTTCTGCCGGGAGGACAGCCTGGTCGTTTCCGATGTGGACTTGGAAAGGCTTCATGCCTTCCGCCGCAGGAGCGGCTCTTTCAGGGCATTCGCCCCGGATGGCAGGATTGATGCGGATTACTCTTCCCTGTACTCTGTCGTCTTCGCCGGCGATGCCGCTGACACGGACTTCGAGGACTGTCTTTGCCGTCAGGTTGAGCGGCATCCTTTCGTCCCGACAGGAGATCCCGCCGAGGTGGAACGCAGGGCCAGGGAGATAACCTCCATCCAGGTCCAGGGACTAGTGACCCGTCTCGAGCATATAGGCTGCAAGAAGGCCGTGATAGGCATTTCCGGAGGTCTTGACAGTACTCTGGCCCTTCTTGTCACCGTCCTGGCCTTTGATGCCATCGGCCTTCCCCGCAAAGGGATCATCGGGGTCACTATGCCAGGTTTCGGGACGACCGACCGCACCCATTCGAATGCTTCCGGCCTGATGGAGGCTCTGGGAGTGACCTCACGCGAGATTCCCATCGGACCTTCCGTCCTGCAGCATTTCAAGGATATCGGGCAGGATCCGGACAGGCACGACGTCACGTATGAGAATGCCCAGGCGCGCGAACGTACGCAGATACTGATGGATATCGCCAACATGGAGGGAGGCCTTGTCGTGGGAACCGGTGACCTGTCCGAACTTGCGCTCGGGTGGTGTACGTACAACGGAGACCACATGAGCATGTACGGAGTGAACGCCGGAGTTCCCAAGACCCTTGTGAAGTACCTCGTGAAATGGGCGGCTGACAACCGTTTCTCCGGAAACGGAGGGGTGAGGGAGATACTCCTCGACATAGTCGACACTCCCATAAGCCCGGAACTTACGCCTGCCGGATCCAATGGTGAAATCGCCCAGAAGACGGAAGACATCGTGGGCCCTTACGAGCTCCACGACTTCTTCCTGTACCATTTCTCAAGGACCGGCTGCACCCCTTCCAAACTTTTCTTCCTTGCAAGGAAAGCCTTCCTTGACGGAGGAAACGGTGGAGATGCCCTATTCTCCGGTCCCGAGGGGACTGTCATAGCCTACGACCGGGAGACGATCCTGAAGTGGCTCAAGGTCTTCTACCGCAGATTCTTCTCGCAGCAGTTCAAACGCTCCTGTCTCCCTGACGGGCCTAAGGTCGGTACCGTAGGCCTGTCTCCCAGAGGGGATTGGCAGATGCCTTCGGACGTTTCCTCATCCCTTTTCCTTGAAGAACTGGAAAAGCTATAGGATGATATCCTTTACGGCCCCGGTTTCCCAGTCGGAGGCAATGACAGTGACGTCGCCGCTTGCGAAATCGATACGTACGGTTATGTCATCCAGGTTCTTCTTGTCCCAACTGTAGCCGGACCTTGAAATCATTTCCCCCAACGGAAGGGAATGGGTCCTGCCGTTTGTCCTGTCCTCCAGCGTAAGTGTAAGTCCCCGGTCCTTCTGCCTCGGTATCCTGGCTGACCTGACTTGTCCTGCCGTCATTGAAGGAATGCACCAGAAACGTCCTTCCACAGGTGCCAGGCTTCGGAGGTCAATCCCTGCGGTGTTTCCGGAGATCTTGATGTCATAAGGATAGATTCCGTCCACAAGTCCTTCAAGTTCCAGGGTCAGGAGGCAGTACTCCTTCCTGAAATCCAGCAGGACAGATGTCCTTTCAGCTTTGCACATGACCGATTCCGAACCTATGAAGAGCGGATCTGATTCTTCTCCTTCCGGTATCAGCAGCCTGTCGCCTTCCAGCCGTTCTTTTCGGACTCCTCCGAAATAGCAGACCTGGTTTTCCCCTTTGGACACCCTGACAGTGTGCTCATCAGGCTCGGATATCGTGTCCACGTCCTCGTCCGACAGCAGGTAATCCCCCCTGTATATCCTTGCCCTGAAGACATTCTGCGCCGCTTCCGGGATATCCTTGTAGATGAGGGTCAGAAGGCAAGGGCAGGGCCCCCGGTCCTCCTTGATGTCGCACGAAGGGGCGGCAGCGGCAAGGAGGACCGCCAGGGCGCACGATGCCTTAACCCTGAGTCTAAAACCATGTGGGAGTTCTGCCCTTGTCATTGTCTTGGAATCTAAATTACAGGGTTTACCGCTGGCATTTCGACCCAATCCGCTACGGACACGGTGAAGCTGACGTTTGCGGCGGTGACCGGGACGTCGTCAGACGTGCTTCCGAGGTGGTTGATGGTTATGGTCTCGAAGGTGTACACCTTGTTGGCTTCGATGGGGGCCGTAATGTTTCCGGACGCATCCTTCGGATTGATGGTGATCGGGTAATAGTAGGTGACGGCAGGCTTGCCTGTGGATTTGAACGAGGTCTTGATCCCAAGTCTGGTGGGCCGAGGCGACCAGGCGCCTCCCTGCGCATCGTCGTTGGTGAACTTGTTCGGGAGAACGTAAAACCACGAGGTGCCGGTGTAAGGGTACTTCTTCAGGTTCAGGTTGTCAGCAATCTCTGTGTGGAGGGCGTCGAATGTGCCGTCGTCGTATTTCATCTTATTGTACCAAGAGATTGAATCCCAGTTGGTAAGGTCCTCTTCTGCAGTCCTCTTGACATAATTCACCTCTCCGGGTGCGTTCAGCATATACAGGTCCTTGAGGGTAAGCACACCATCGGCGGCGAAATCGGGACCTGCGAGGACCTTCTTCACTATCACCTTGGCCACCATCCTCTTGACCTGTATGCTGATGCTGGAACTTGCGGAAACATCCGTTGCGAGGTAGCCGTACATCGGAATGCCGCTCTCTGCCGTTATGGATTTGAGGTTGAGTTTCTGCTTGATCAGTTTGTCTTCGGAGTTGACGTTTGACAGGGAAGGGGAGTTGACTATCACATGTATGTGCTTGTCCTCACCGACCGTGCATTCCATGGAGTATTTCCCGTCTGCGTCGGCAGCGGAGAAAGACTTGTATGCGTCCCAGGTTCCGTTGGAGTTGAAGATGAAAATCTGGACCGTTCCTTTTATGACGCCGTCGGCTTCGAAATCTGCCGAGGCCTTTGTCATGACCGATTCCGGCGTGTCAATAGAGAACGATACGGTGGCTTTGGGGCCGGCGCTTCCCTCCGCTTCGGATAGGTCTGTATCGTTCTTGTTGCATCCGGCGATTGCCGTAAGCCCTGCAAGGGCGAAGAATAGGAGTTTGCTTTTCATAATTCTGTTTTGTTAAGAAATTGATAATATGGTTGTTGTGAGTATTATTCCTTGTTGAGCCCGTAGTCTTTGATCAGACGTGATATTTCCGGATCCAGATTCCCCCTGTGGATGAAGGACGGGTCCATGCGGACAGCCCTGAGGTATCTTTCCACCGCACTCCTGTCGTCTCCTTTGCGGGCGAATATGAGTGCCATCATATAGTCCGTCTTCGCAGTCTCTTCAAGGCTGTCCAGTATTTCCATTGCGCTGGAATTGTAGTCCATCGCGCAGAACGCCACTGCGGAGTTGTAGTCGTGGTACGGCCTCAGCAGGGTGACGGCCTTCTCATAGTCGTGGTCCAGCAGGGCCTGCACCCCTTCGGAATAGACGGAATCTATGACCGTGGTGTGGACGGTGTCTTTTATCATCCCCTTCCTGTGAAGGTGGAAATCGAATTTGACGGTCCTCAGCTTGGGATAGAGAACCTCCCTCATCCTCTTGTATCCTTCGAGCCCGTGGAGGAAGACCTCCCTTTCGTCTGGCGCCATGTCCGAGGAGAGGGCATAGGCCTCCTTGTCCCGCGGGGTCAGCATGCTGTCCTGCCTGACGAGTGCGTCCAGCATGCCCCAGTTTTCAGGATCGTTCCTGGAAATGAAGCGTATCTCCCTGGCGAGACCGGAGCCTGCGTCGAAAGTCCCGTCCAGGTTGAACTCCCGTGCCGCCCGGAGAAGGGAATCCCTCCTTTTACGTATGAAGCCGGTGAAATAACCGGAAACGGATTCGGCCCTTTTTTGCGAGAGTCTCTCGTTGAAGGGGTATGTCCCTTCCGGTGAGCAGGAAGCCGTGACGATGATCGAATCAAGGTCGAACCTGGGATCTTCGAGCAGAGAGGTGAGATTGCCGGAAATCCGCCTGATTTCGGACCTGTTGTCCCCGAAATCCTCATCCACCGCATGTCCTCCCGTGGGGAAGTCTATATAGCATGCGGTATAGGCTTTCGCATCCCTCTCGATAACTTTCGTGAGGTACCTCTCCGACCTGTCTGCAAGGGAACTTAGAGAACTGATGTAGAAGGTAAGGGGATCGCTGCGGGGAATCGTGTAGATCCTTTTGTCCCCTTCGTAGATTTCCCCTTTGAGGGAGATACCTACCTTCCTCAGGGACGGTTCCGTATTGACGGTCTGGACATACTCATAGGTGAAGGCCCCTCCGTTGCCGGCTATCACGGTGTCGAGTTTGAGTCCCCCGGATACGAATGGAACCTTGACATGTTTGCGGAACATCCGTTCCTTATCGGCGATGCGCCTGTCGTTGCGGTGTACCAGATACCGTAAGGTATAATGGTCGATGGCCTCCCTCTCCGTCACCCCGAAAGCTGAGGAGAATACGCTGTCGGCTACTGTGGTGGAGTCGTTCCTGTATGCGTACAGGGCAGGTATGTTCCTGCTGATGAAGACCTCCAGCTGGTGTATGTCACGAAAGTATGCGGAGTCGGTGACAATGCTGCGGAGGAATTTCCGATAGTGCTCGTATCCCCGGAGCTGGGACCTGCGGAAGGCGGCGCCGGTGATTATCACAGGGTCCAGTGCGATGCTGTCCCCGAGCATATACATATCAGGGGTCAGCCGTATCTGCCATTTCCCGTCCTGCATGCTTTCCGGCACTGTCACCTGGAAACGCAGGTCAACCTTTCCACGCCTTTCGGCCACATTGCGGAACCTTGCCGTAATCACCGCGGCATCGATGACGTCCGTGGCCACCATTTCCCCGTCCTGGTCCCTGACCGCCTTCATGATCAACACTTCCCGGCCGTCCGGATCTTCCACCTTCAGTGTGTCCCTTTTCAGGCCTGTGGTATCCAGTTCCGGAAGCAGGTCTTCCCGGGGAAGGAAGATCGCGGCGGAAGCGGATGATTTGCGCAGGGCCTCAGCCTTCCGGGAACTCCCGCAGCCGGTCACGGCCAGTGCCAGTGCCGTTATGATGAGGAATCTTTTCACGTCCAAAGGGGAATGTCATCGGTTTGACTGCATCTGGGGTGTTTCGTCGAGGATGGTGACCTTGTCGGCCAGAACCTCGTAGGAAGTCTTTTCCGTCCCGTCGGGAGCCTGGTATCTTTGGATACGGTACCTTCCGGTGACGTAGACGCCGGACCCCTTCCCGATAATGGTAACGTCGGGAATGTTCTTCCCCTCCCACGCCTGGATATTGTGCCAGGTCGTCTCTATGACAGGTTCTCCACCTTTCCCTTTATAAATGTAATCTGTCGCCAGCGAAAACCTTGCGACCCTTTTGTCTCCTACCGTGCGTACGTTTGAACTGCCTACGATGCCTCGCAGTTCGATTCGATTCAATTGTTCCATCGTGATAGTTTTTACAGTTTGAAATTCAGGTGCGGATCCCTCCGGACAGAAGTGGCCGGGACCCGAATGCAAAGTAAGCGTGTTTCGGGGCAGCCCGCTACGGCAGCAGGAGAATGAACTGGTCTTTTTTAGCCTTTTTTCCGGAATCAGGACTTTTCTTTCGATATTCCGGACCCCCGGAAAGGATCGGAAGATGAATCTTTTCATGGAAAATAGATTGCCAGATTATAGGAAAGACGAATTTTTGAAAATACCCCCGGATCTTTTTTATACTTCTTTTGAAAAGGGATTAAAATGGCGAAATTGGCTAGGAAAAACTGACTATGGAAACGAATGGTATCAAAACCGGTTACTGCCCGGGGGAGCATCGCTGCATGGAATGCGGGGAACCCTTGGGAGAGTATGGGAGGAGCGACAGGAAATTCTGCAGCCCCCATTGCAAGGATGGCTACAACAACAGGAAGAGGCATTACCTCAGGGGGGTGAGGATGAGGGTGGAGACGGCTTTGTCCAGGAATCATTCAATCCTGGAAAGGCTGCTGGAAGAGGGACGGACCTCAGCCCAGCTGGCCGACCTGGTCCAGATGGGGTTCAAAACCGACTACGTCTCTTCGTTCCGTAAGGCCGGAGGAAGAGACGTAGTGTGGTGCTATGATATCAAATATGTGCTTACCCCTACGAAGGTTATGCGGATTGAGCGTCTGTCTTCGGTTCTTTGAAAAGGAAAGCGAAAGCGATTGCCACCACGAGGGCGTAGCCGGCGAAAATGAACCAGGCTTTAGGCCAGCTGGGCGCGGCTGAGTTGTAGACTACGGCGTTCACCACCTTTCCTGCGGCCCAGGTCCCGATAGAGGCGCCGAGTCCGTTGGTCATCAGCATGAAGAGCCCCTGTGCGCTGGACTGGATGTCATTTGACGTGTTCTTGTTGACATACAGGGCTCCGGAGATGTTGAAGAAATCGAAGGCCATGCCGTACACGATGCAGCTGAGGACGAACATCCATACTCCGCTGCCCGGATTGCCGGCTCCGAAGAGGCCGAAACGGAGTACCCAGGCGAACATTGAGATGAGCATCACTCCCTTGATGCCGAATTTCTTCATGAAGAATGGAATGAGCAGGATGCACAGGGTCTCTGACATCTGGCTGATGGAAATGAGCGCGTTGGCGTTCCTTGCCCCCCATGTGTCCGCAAAGGCGGGTATGTCCTTGAAGGATGTTATGAATGTATTGGCGTAGCCGTTTGTTATCTGGAGGGCGGCGCCAAGGAGCATCGCAAAGATGAAGAATATGGCGAAGTGCCTCTTGCCGAAGAGTTTGAATGCCCTGAGGCCGAGAGAATCGGCAAGTGATGAAGTCTGGCCTTTGGGCTTGCAGGGACAGTTGGGGAGGGAGAGGGAGTATATGGAAAGGATGAGCCCGAGGATGCCTGAGACGTAGAACTGCCAGTAGCTGTGCTGGAACTGGAGGGCGGGGTTGGAGGGATCCCGCATGAAGTTGACGAACAGCATCGAACAGATGAATCCTACAGTGCCGAATACCCTGATGGGAGGGAAGTCCTTCACGGGATCCTTGCCGAGATTCTCAAGGGCGAAGAATGCTACCGAGTTCGAGATTGCTATGGTGGGCATGTAGAAGGCCACGCTTGTGGTGTAGATTGCGTAGAATGTCCAGAAGTTGAACTGCGGAGTGCCTATGAATTTGAAGGCATAGAATCCGAAGAGGAGCATGAAGGCCCCGGCGACTGCGTGGCAGATCGATAGGACTTTCTGCGCGGGAATCCATTTATCCGCAATTATGCCGACAAGGGCAGGCATGAAGATAGACACGAAACCCTGGGTGGCGAAGAAAAGCCAGATCTTCGGACCGAGGCCGGAAGCCCCGAGATAGCCTCCCATGGAGGTAAGGTATGCCCCCCAGACTGCGAACTGCAGGAAATTCATAATTATCAGCCTGAGGCTGATTGCGTTATTCTTCATATGCGGGTATTTTGTTTCTACTATTCGCAAATTTAATCAGAATTCGCAGAAAAATCATTATCTTTGTTAAACTTTAGGGATGAAATTCTTACTGGAAAAGACAGATGCCGCTTCTGATGCGCGGTGCGGGACCATCACCACCGACCACGGGGTGATCCAGACCCCTATCTTCATGCCCGTGGGAACCATCGGTTCTGTTAAAGGCGTATATCATAGGGACTTGTGTGATGATGTCCATGCGCAGATCATCCTGGGTAACACTTATCACCTCTACCTCCGTCCCGGACTGGACACTCTCCGAAAGGCGGGAGGGCTCCATCGTTTCGAGGGCTGGGACAGGCCTATCCTTACGGACAGCGGGGGGTTCCAGGTCTTTTCCCTGAGTCCCATCCGCAAACTGACTCCCGAAGGATGCACGTTCTCCTCCCATATAGACGGTTCGAAGCATACGTTTACCCCTGAAAACAATGTCGATACCCAGAGGGTGATAGGCGCCGATATCATGATGGCCCTTGATGAGTGCTGTCCGGGTGACGCGGATTTCAGGTATGCGGAGAAATCCCTCCGCCTCACACAGGAATGGCTGGAGCGTTTTTCAGCCAGATTCGCCTCTACGGAGCCCCTGTACGGTTATTCCCAGACGATGTTCCCCATCATCCAGGGGTGCGTTTATCCCGAACTGAGGAAGAGGGCCGTTGAACATGCGCTCGGCCTCAGCTGCGATTTCCACGGCGGGTATGCGATCGGCGGCCTGGCTGTCGGGGAGCCGGTGGAGAAGATGTATGAGATGCTGGAGCTTGTCTGCCCCCTTCTGCCGCAGGGGAAGCCCAGGTACCTGATGGGAGTCGGAACTCCGGTG
>ODAI014389739.1_pt1 | contig 17688 bp, 30 predicted proteins | sample 1539321 | NCBI WGS metagenome assembly ODAI01 (sample SAMN02144231, study PRJEB22623) | gut metagenome | biome: sheep rumen | host: Ovis aries | place: New Zealand | reverse complement strand
AGTCACCGAATCAATATAAAGCAATCTGTCTTCCTTTGTTTCAATATTTATCATTATTACTTTCCTCCTATTCTTTATTACTATCAAAATCAATGGACGATGGATAATCCTCACCCATATCTACTACAACAATAACAGCACCGTCATGCATATGTTTTTTGCACCATTCCATGCGAATATCATTGAATTTGTCAGATGGTGCCCATCCATTTTTAGAACAATCGCCCTGAATCATAAATGTATACTCTGCATTGAAAGGACTAATCATTATAGGACCTACTATGTCTATATTGTCAAACCATTCTTCTGCTGCTTTTTTAAATGTCTTAATAGCATCATCTCTTAATTTTGTTATCTCATCAAAACTATAATGATGCACTAGTGTTACTTTGTTTCTTATTGTTCCCATTATTACTTTCCTCCTTATTCTATATATGCCGAGTTTTACGGCGTAGAGGTTTTACCGTGGTTATTTCAGCTAGCTACCACCCTTAAAGGCTCTACCTTTGAATTCCACATCGCGCTTAGCTTAATTAATACATATACTGCTGGCCTGTGTTATGTACAAGGTCTTCACGTAATGTAATTTTGCTTGTTTGAACCAAATTGTGGTCCTTTTTGAACTGGTATTTCATGTTCGATACAGCTTTCTTTTTGTTTTCTGCTATAGTTTCAAACTTATAGTCCGTAGCTACAACTTTATCAAACATCAATACTGGCCCTTTGTATGTAAACTTGAATTTAATCATATTATTCCCACCTTATCTATTAATAATATTAATAATAACACAATTGGATAAATTGTAGCATAAAATTTAAATTTTGTATCGTCTGGCTTTATAAAAAAGTAATAAAATTGAGGCACTACTAATGATGTCACTATAGCTATTAATATAATCTTAATTATCATCTGAATCCTCCTTAGGTTTGTATTCGTGTTCTGCCATAAATTTATCTAATTCTTGAAACATTTGTTCTCTATGATTTTTATGCTTTTTAATAACATCTGTCAGTTCTTTATGAAGTTCTTCCATAAGTATCAAAGCACGATGTCTTTCAATTCTACGTCCTACTAGATATCCAATATAGAATATTATAGCTAGACATATAAAAATTTCTTTATTACTCATTCTTATTGTCCTCCTTAGCATCAGCTTTAATGAACTTCTTAAATTCATTGTAATAGTTTCCTTCGTTGCCATAAGCCTTCTTAGCGATAGCCATAGCCAATCCCTTTTCTGGGTCAAATGGTTCATCCTTAGCTTTAACAACTGTTTTACTTCCATCTCTCCAGAACACAATAGTTGCTGGGTCATTAAATATAACATTTTCAATCTTCATCTTCTCATACTCCTTAATCTTTTCTTTTGCTTTTTTTATATCTTTAATATATCTACACGAATCCATTATAGAATCTACTGTATCAGTATCTATATAACACGATTCAGGTTCAATACCTAAGCCAAATCTCATGTTAGAAAGCGCTCTATATAATCTATCCTCCTCGAATTTTATAGCAAGACGTTTCCCAAACTCATTCCTAATATGCTCTTTTATCCACATATTAAGTTCAACAGGTAAAGTAATATAAAGACTAATCTCATATACTTTAGGAATACCTTTATGTAATCCTTTCCAGAGTTCATCTACGAAATCTTTAATCATATCATCTAAAGTGCCATCTAATCTGTTATAAACCCAATCATAAGCATCATAAACTCTTTCAAAATCAATAGGTTTTATAAAAGAATGGTCATCATATCTAGCTACTATTTCTACTACAGGATACTTACTTTTATCATATTCATAATAAAAACTATATCCCAAAATCTTAATATCAAACATTCTATCATCTCCTTATCTATACTGTAAAAATCTATCGTAATTTTTACCAATAATATTCCAACTAGTACCTACTTCTGGCTGGTTATACTTCCAGTTCAAGCCAGAAATATCAAATACATTGCTTACTTCATTAAATTTGTATCTAAGAACTTCACAATAATAGAATATCAGTTTGTCCTTAGTTTCTTCGCTGTCTACAGGTATTAATGGTACCTGAAATCTTTTTTGCTTTTTGCAAGTGTCAAAATAATCGGCCTGTGCTAAAATCCATTGGCTAAACTCTTTAGTAAAGAACTTATCCCAAGCTCCTTTACTATAAATATCATACAGTTTCATTATTACTTCCTCCTTTGAAAAAAAAAAAGAAAAAAGGTAGAACTAGTCTACCTTAATTTCCTTCTTCTCTACTAAATACATAATTTCAATATTAACATCACTTTTAATTTTTTTTGTCATAGCTTCTAAATTAACACAATCGCCAATCTTTAAATTCTCAAGTTTATCAATACTAACATCATAGTTCATAAAAAAATCTGCTGAACTGCTTGTTACATAAACAACTTCTTCTTTTAAACATTCCCAATCTCCATTGTTATCAACTATTCCAATACTTCTTATTAAACTATAAATTAACATAACTTTATCCTCCTATAATATAAATTATTGTTTCTAGTTTCTTATTATAGGACAAGTAAATAGTACGATTATTCTGCTGTGAAATAAAACATCTGACAGCTACCATTCTTCAAAAGTACAGAGAAGTGGAAATTATCAGTTGTAGATTTCATAAGCAAGTATTCATTCTCCTGCCATCTTCTATTCTTTTCTTTATGAACCTCGTGGTTCCAATTATCTTCACTAAAATAGTACTGGTGAGGTAATGCTGTTTCATGCGAAAACATATACGAGTCTGCGTACTTCATTAACATATTCATTGGCTTTTTTGTTTGAATTATAATATACTCTTTACCTTTCTCTATCATCTTAAAATCCTCCTAAAAATAAAAAGAGAGACCTATGTTTTCATAAGCCTCTCCATAATACTAAAAGTATTTTCTCATATTTGGACTAGGTATAATACCTTTGTCCTCATACTCCATCTGCTGCTGAAATCTTCTATTGATTCCTTCTTCATGCATCTGACTTGCTCTAAAACTGAGCAATCCACCCATCATACTCATTGGGTTTAACTTTGATAAAATATCAAATTTCATCATTTCTTTCTGTGTCTTAAGATTTTCAACTTTCGCTTCAATCTCATCTTTAGTCTTATCTTTAATTTCCAAGTCTTTCATTTTTGACATCTGCTCAACTGCAGATAATCTCTGTTCCATCCAGGAGTCTATCTCCCAGTAAATATCTTTACGTTTTTCGAAGTCCGTCTCTTCATTATACTTTTTGTTAAGTTCCTCGATGTTGTCATCAATCATCTTTAAAATATCCATTCAATCGTCCTCCTTTACTTTCTGGCTTTCCGCCTTATAATAAGCGAGGTTTTTATTACGAAAAGAAAAAAGGAGAGCAGCGAACCGTCTCCTCTTTGGTTTATTTATATTCAAAATGTATTCCATCAATCTGGTTATTTAATTCAGCTACTTCCTGTTCGAATTGTTTCTCCATATTTTTTCTTTCAACATTTCCACCTACTATTAAACCAAGTGTAAATATCACTGCTGCTCCTACTGCTACACAATATACCTTATTTTTTTCATAAAATTTCTTTAACATAATAATTACCTCCTATAATATAAATTATTGTTTCTTAGTTTCTTATTATAGGACGAGTAAATAGTACGATTTAGAATGGTACCTGAATATCTTCTGAAGCCTGTTCTGCAAATCTAAGTCTCTCCATAGTCTGCTCTACTTCATTATAGTGTGGAACAACCTGCATCCAGTGAATATATCCAGTAATTCCGCTTCCGTTCTGATTATTCCATGGCGTTCCCTTAAACATTAAGTCTACATGTTCAAATCCATCATCTCTACGGAAATTATCAAGCATATGGATTGTCTCCTCTGTGTAGTGTGTAACATTTCCAGTTGCTGGGTCCTGTGATGAAATATCAGGTGCAAAGAATCTATATGAAACAACTAGCTTAAGAATATTAATAGTCTCTCCATTAAATTCAACTGGCTTAATATACCACCCGTTATCCTGCAAATATCTAATAGCATCCTCATCGTCTAAGATTACTGATACAGTTCTCTTATTATCATTAGGATTGAAATTATACTGTCCACTAAAGTTATTGTGTCTAGTAAATATCATTGCATCCTCAATTAAAATTGTGTCTCTTCCGTTTCCATACTGGTCTTTTGTAATTGTAATTTTACTCATAATTTTACGCTCCTTTTAAAAATTCTTCCAAATCATAATTGCTTGCTATACAGAATTCATTAATAACATCTTTTGCTGCATCTACCTTTTCTATATAGAAGTTTCTATCAATATCATCCAAGTCATGAATCTCTAATGTCTGTTTCCATTTGTATCCCTTCGCTTCTTGAGCAAAGTCATATTTATCATTACCTTCCTTGTCTTTAGCGATAACTACTAAGTCACCGCCACCCTTACCTTCTTTGACTGGTGTGAACTGACCAACTTTACCAACAAAGCAATAGTTATGTTCATCCAAGCCCAAATCTTCGTTGTTGTCTAAATATAATGCTGTCTGTGAGCTCTTTACTTCACCCATATCGTAAATATCTATAGGACTTGAGGTATCAAATAATGTTTTAAATACATATGGTACTTTAAACTGTTTACCAGTTGCAGTCCACTCTCCGCCATGTTTAGAATTGTCTTCTGGAGAATATCCATACATCTGTATACATTCTTCTTCCGTAGCATACTTAGCGACATAAACTGCGTCGTTTACAAGACACATCCTCTTATATGTAGCTTCATGCTCGAAAGTATATCCATAGAGTTTACCAAATTCTTTAACAAACTCTATAATTTCAGGTGTTGCATCAGGAATCTTAATCGAATCCGTCTTTACGTGAACCACCTTAAATCCACGTTCTTCTACAGCCTGCTTCATATCAACCATAAATAGTGCACCACGTTTAGCAACAATATTATCAATGTTTCTATCGTCTTTAAACGCATTAGGGAAGTGTGCTTTTGTAAGCCCATAAATACTGTTAATAACAATCTTAAGTGCATATGCAAGTGACTTAGGATTAATCTTACCTTCTAGAATATCATTCACAGCATCTACAAATGCACCGTCAGCATAAGTCTTTAAGTCTTCATATTCTCCATGTTTAACTTTAAGTCTACCGTTGAGAATATCATAGAACTTCTTAGTATACTCTAAACCAAAGAGTAACTCATCAACAATACTGTTTGGATGCATAGATGCAATATCCAAGAGTGCTACATTAAACCATATACCATGCTCTGCTCTTACTAGGCCACCTTCACCAACTTCTTCACCTTTATAGGTTGACTTTCCATGGTCATATACATATCCAGGAAAGAATGGCATAAATGATTCAGGTTCTCTAACATCTTTACCATTAATCATTTCTGGTTTAATATCACTTAAGAATACTAGTTCATCTTCAGTAAGAGTAGTAACTGGGTCTGCAAGATTTCTATAATGGAACTTATCCTGTGGAGTCTTATTCTTACCAAATATAAACATTGTACTTAAAGTATTAGTACTCATGTTTACTGTACCACCAGCAAGTTTTGATAATATCTTTCTTCCTTCCCAGTCATCTTTAAGATACTCGAATGCCTTTTCAGTTGCTTCAACATCATTACAACAATATTCAGCAACCTTATCCCATAACTCTTCTGGACATGGCTTATCCCATGGTAAACCTAACTCTAAATGGTTAATGTGCATTTCTATTTCTAGTTTCTTTAGTGATCTCTTCTGTGCCATAAAGTCATAAATATCAGTGTATGAGATGTTATAAGCCTCTCTAAAGAATGCATTCTTATCACCTTTAATAATTCTTTGCGAAATATCATACAACTGAGCATTCATATAACCAAGAGTTCTAGCGTATAGAATGTGATTGTCGTAACGTCTGTTGTTGAATCCAATGAGTCTGTAACGATTAATAATATCTTTTACTTCGTCTGGGTTTGGATTAATAAGTTTTAAAGTCTTGCATCCTATTAACTTGTAACATAAAACGAACAAATTAGGAAATACTTCCACATCATAGAATGCGATAGGTTTATCCTCACTGTCTTCTTGCACTTCATTAGGCTCTGCCAAAATATCATCAGAACACCAGTGGACGTCACTAAGTGTTTTTAAGCAACCATTAGAATTGTGTGTTGAGTTCATTGCAAACCTAATTATTTGGTCTTTCATTGGACGAATATCATACGTCATACCACTACTGTATGCTTGGTCTAAGACTTCTTTTATGAAGTTAACCGATTGTGTTGTGTTTCCGCATGCTTTCTTTTCAAGATGATACAATATCTTATTCTCCAAATGTCTTTGGTCTTTAATTATTGATTCGTCTATCATTGGGTCTCCTTTCTTTTTTATTTTGAACGGGAGACCGGAAGTTATTGTAGCAATCGGAATATCATTGCATCGAGTTAATTTTCTCCTTAACGAACTCTTGCCAGTGAACACTTTCACCTCTATGTGGTCACCATAAACTGCAGAAAGCTGCGACACATCTCCAGAATATAAATAGTGAAGATGTATTCCGGCTCCCGATTTACTTAATTCAGCATACGTAAGAGGAAACGCATTGGCTGCTTCTAAGTTCTTTTTAAATGACTTGTTTCCCAATTCATCGGGAATATCAAAGTCTATTACAATGTGATTCTCTGGAACTCTAACATAGTGAAGTTCATGTGTGTCAATATCTTTTAATGTCGTCTCTACGTCATCCCATGCTTTACTAGGAGTTCCATTCTTTGTTGCTAACTGAGCTGGGCATTCTGCACAAAAGTCATCTAGCAACGAAGGTTGTTCTTTAAATATAAACTTATTCTCTGGTTCTAATACTTGTTCTGTCTGCTGCTCAAAAATATCATACTTGAACCCTGAGTAACAGTTTCTGAGTCTAACACCATCAACACGCTTTCTTTCTTCAAACTCTTTAAAATAGTTCTTGAGTTCTTCTTTAAATACTCGCTTAGACATAGGATAAGCAACTCTAGCATCATCTACAAATCGCTTATAGTAATCCCATGCTTCACCTAATGTTATTGTCTCTTTAGATATGAAAATATCATACACTTCCTGAACAAAGTTATAGAAGTCATTTGATGCACCCATCATACTGAGAGGCACATAATTATCATAAAGATTCTTGTTTGCATTATAAACTTGAAGACAGTGGTATGCAATACCTCCAAGTTCAAACCGAATATCTTTCATAAGTGACTTATACTTAAAGAATCCTATTTTTTTACCCGTTGGAGTAACATCAATAAGTCTTCTTAATATACCAGACTTCGAATCTGTGATTCTTACTGGTTTGTTTGTACCCATGAATAGAAATGAATTAAAACGCATATCATAAAGACTCTTATACTTAGCGTTTACTGACATAACCTCATGAGATACAATAGAATTTATCAAAGTGTTGTCTTCAATTCTTGATAGGTCCCCATCATGCTGAATAGCTACAAGAGGATTATCGCCTAATGATTCCAGTGCAAAACTTGTGCCTTTACCCAAAGCTTTTGAATCAAAGCGACCAATATATCCTTCAAATAGCATTTCTATAATGTTAAGAATTGTTGACTTACCTGTTCCTCTATCTCCGTAAAGAACCAGGAATTTCTGAATATCAACACTATCTCCAGCAACTATTGAACCTATAGCCCATTCAAGTTTCATTCTTTCATCTGGACTATACAGAACTGATACTAACTCTTCGTAAGCAGGAATATCAATGTCTTCCAACGAATACGGAAGCCGTCTACTTCCATAATCTTCTTTACTAACTGGACTGTTGGCAAATATAAGTTTAGAATCTAACTGTACATAGTCATCTTGCATTTGTTTCTGACAGAACTTATAGAACTTATCAATCATGCCAGATTCTGCATCCCACAAATATAAAACTCGTGCACCTTCATACTTCTTAGCATACTCAGCAAGTTCATTGTCTATCATTTCAATTGCTCTATACCAATCTGTAGACCATAAACCATTTTCTTCATCCCAAATTGCATAGAAATCTCCGCCTCGTGTCATAATATCATTAGACTTTTTAACTATAAACTTGGGATAAACTTCAATATTGCCTTTATTAGTCCTGTAAGACATTTTAACAAAATCCATACTTATTCCTCATCAAATTCCTCAAATGGTTTTACTAAACTAACATAGGCAAGCATCTGATTCCAGATTGGTACAGTAGTCCAATCAACATCCAGCACTAAACCTTTTAAATTAAATAACGAGCCTTGACCTTCTGGTTCAAAGTTTCTATGTACAAAATTATCAATATATGTATGTGCTAGAGTTACAGGAACTATGTTACCATTGTCATCTATTATTCCTAGACTATGTAACATTCCTACAAATATAATTTTATTAACCGGACATAAGTCCTCATATGATGTATAGAACTCTTCCTTCATACGGTTGCAAAGTCCAACCATCATCTCTAGGACGGAACAAGGATTCTTCCATGGTGAACCATTAATTGTTACAGCATCTCCAACAAGTCTTGCTGTGAAAATATCACGTAACAAAGTTCCGTCTTTTTCTCTAGCTACATCCATCTGTAATTCTGCTTCATAATCCCTAAGAAAAAGCATATGACAAACATCAATCAATTCACTTTCTTTTTCTGGGTCAAACTGTAGAAGACCAACAACCAACCAGTCAAAGTACTCTTGAGTCAATGGTGTATTAATCTTCATCGTATTCCTCCTCATAACTAAATGGGTCTTCATCTAAATATTTAGCTCTAATTTCTTCATATGAATCCTCATCATAATATTCTATTTCGTAGCACTGCTCTTCCTCGTCATTACGAACATAGGCTACACCATCACGTTCGCATGCATCGACATAGTCTGTACCACAAATATCAGTATCTATTATATGCAACTGATCGTCTATTAAAAGATTATCCTGTGCAAAATACTGATAACTATTATGCTGATATGGACAGTCATCGAATTCTTCTGCCGTTATCAATACTGGCTCTTTTACTTCGATTGGTGGTTCTTTATGTGCTTCCACATATTCATGCACTGCTTTATTGTGAGCATCAGCAATGCTAATCTCTTCAGGCGTTGGCATTTGTTTATCTTCCTCCTTAGTCTCTTCCTTTTTCTCATTTCTTTCCTTGTTACTATCGATACTTTCAATATCTACTTCCTCCCATCCATCTAAATCGATATCAATAGGCTCTTCTTTCTGACTAACATATTTCATAGTGAGATATGTAACAGCGGCACCTGTTACAGCACCGCCTAAAAATATCATTAAACTTCTCATAACACACCTCCTATGCAATATCTACTGGTGTTTCTACAAAAGTTTCTGTATTGTCTTCATCATTTACCATATTTTTATAAGTATTTTCAAGAATTGCGTATTCATCATTTCCAGGATTAATTATAGATAATACTGGAGATACATTCTTAAATGTAATTTCAATTGGTGGAACCATTAATGAATCACTATATGGTAATCTTTCCCAATTAGCTTTATTTGTATCGTATGCAATATCATAGTCAATTACTTCATTAGCTGCATAACCAAGAATCTTCCAATCTAATGGCATATTGTCGAATGGAATATAACAACCTAACTGATCAGCAATTGATGATAAAGTAATACCCTGAATTGCACCAGATTCTAATCTATGCTGCTGCTCAGCCATCATAGCTTTAAAATTTATGATTGTGTTTCCAGCATTAGTCATATCGAAACATCCCCAGTAAGAATTATCAAGAGTAATCTTTACATCTGTACCTTCTCTTTTTGAAAGATAAGTAGTTTTTGTAACATTACCCTTCTTATCTGTTTCAGTAACTGTCTGAATATCATTCATAGCATTAAAGTCTGCTGTTTCACCATAAGCTTCAACAATATTATTTCTGTACTTACCAAATTTATCACTAAGAGCTGCATATGCTGTGCTTAATGCAACATACTGTCCTTTAATTACTTTATAAGAATATAAAGTACTTGTGATAGATACTGCACCTAAACCAAGAGCTACAGCATAATTCTTTGTGAGAGCCCAACCTGTTTCTTTGTAAACTTTAATTTTTGCTTTCTTAAATTCCTTAACTTCTGCGTCTGTTAATTCTTCTTTAAGAACTTCATTATCGTTCTCGTCCCTACGCATATATTTGACCTTTAAGTCTTCCATTTTTTCCTCATGCTCATCGAGAATCCATGGTGTATTCTTAACAGATTTACGTGCTGTCTCAACAACACATGCTACACCTGTAACTACACCTACTGTTACTGCGATTCCTGCTCTATGCTTATAAATCGCCTTTCCAATTTTAACTAATCCGTTTATCATTTCTATCTTCCTCCTACATATCTAATGTTTGGCATTGCAATAATATACATCGCATCACCGTTAAAATTCTTTGCTAATATCTGTGGTTTGTCACCAATGTTTGTCCATCCATAATTTGTATATGTATATGGAACTTTAACATCAGCCTGACAAATATCATAGTATCTGTTTACATCTAATGAACCGTTTTGCACAATCCACTCATGTAACTGATACCATACTTCTGTTGCTTCTTCTGGAGTTGTAAATACAACATCTTCAAACTTCCAAGCAGCACTTCCTGCTAAATATCCTGTTGATTGTACTGGCTGTGCATTATACGTTCCAGAATATCTAGCGTTATAGTTTGTGTTATTATTTCTATTTGTGAAGTCCATGACCGTAAAACTACGGCCATTTCCTCCATTTCTTACTTGCCCAAATATCAACACATCTGCGACATTTGATGCAGCTTCCTGTAATGCACGCTTAATTTTAGGAAATACATATTCTTTTCCTAACTGTTTAGCGTCATCTTTAATTCTATTTTTATCAACTATTCTGTGAGTAGGTTTGTCACGTTGTATAGTTGAACGCTTTTTTTCTTCCATGTTTCCTCCTTAGTGCATATCTGTAGGTTCTAAATCATAATCAACCATATAGAATGGTCCATCTGTGTCCTCATCTACGTTAATGCTAATATCAAAGTCTCCAAGTTCACTTACTGCATAACCTTTTCTGTATGCGAATTGTGGCTGTCTGATAACTTTAACACCATAATGTTCCAAGCAATAGTAAAAATCCGCTAATGTAGTTTCCTGAATATCATTCAATCCCTCCATCACGAATTTCTCTTTAGCTGCTTTAAATGCTAATTTAGTTCCTTCACATTCAAAACCATACTCATCCTTAAATCTCCAGTTACCATTGCCGCCATTTATAGCAGCTACTGCTCCTGGTCTTGCATGATAAATATCAATCGGCTGTTCTGAATCTCCATAAACTTCTTTACGTTCTGCATACTTATCTAATATTTTCGCTTTTGTTTCCTTATTCTCTTCACCCACGAGAATATCATTAACAGAATCTCTTAGAGCATTGTATGCATTGTCTGATTCTTTTGCTGCTGCCGTAGCTACACCAACTGCCTTTAAATCGAGATGATGTCCGGCAATAATTAAGCTTGCTGATACAACTGTCCATGCTCCTGTTGAAATATAATTCTTTCCAACCATCTGGAACACTTCTTTTTTAGTTAATGGGTCTTCTCCATTTAGCTGTCTTTCATTGTTAGCAATATCAATCTCCCTAACTGACTTAGCTGTGGCTTTACAACCAGAATATATTGCTGCTCCACCTGCTGCTAAACCAACACCAACAAAAAATGAAGATTTGTGTACTTTGTAAAACTTATAACTGTTCTTAGCAATCTTCGTCACTACATTCACAAATGTCATCTTCTTCCACCTCCTTAACACCTGACCATGAATCGAGCTTTTTCTGGAGAGCATCACTTGTAGCGATGTTCAATCCTTCCCAAACTCCGCCAATGGCTACTGCAGTTCCTAATAAAATCTTTAATACTTTAATCATATCATTACCTCCTTTGATTTTTTATTTTAGTACTAAAGTAAAAAAAAAGAAAGAGCGCTCTCCCACTGAGCTACATACCTAAGTATGGACAGGTTTCGAACCTGCGACCTCTCTTCCTATTATAAACCATGCAAAAAGTACGAATTCTATTCGTTCCAATTAATAAACTTATTCGCATTGAAGTTTTTCTTTCGTTTCAGAGCAGCTCTTATAGCAGCATCAATCTTCGATATGCAAATTAAGTGATAATAATATAAATCTTTACAAGGTGTATTCATTCTATCTATACGTCCTTTAGCTTGTTCCAATACTTTGTAGCTATAAGTCTGACTATAGAATATAATACAATCGGTGCTTATACAATTCCATCCTTCAGCACCAGCTGCATACTGAACTAAATATACCCATTTAAAATCTTTAGGACATTCTTGATGAGTATGCCCATTAAACTCTGCTACAGTAACATCTTCACCATAGTCTAAATTCTTAAGTATTTCTAATTCGTAGTCGAAGTTGTAAAATATAATAGCTCGTTCATGTTTTTCTACTATTTTAAGAACTTCTTCACCTCTAGTGGTATCTATATTACAACATTTCCTTAGTTCGTAACAGAGCTGACTTGCGTTTTTAATGGGTTCTCCTGTTAAATACTTAACTCTAAACTTTTGTATATGCTTGTAACCTGGAAAGTCGTAGTTACAGATAATATCAATGTCATGTCTAACTGTCTCTCTTCCGTCTTTCATAGGTACAAGTATAGCTTCTCTGAGTTTCATAAGCCTGCCTGTATTCAAATATCTATCGACACTCGGGTACTTTGTGTAACGTGAATACATAACATGCAGGTTTGCAAATTCTGTCTTATTCTTATAAAATCCATTAGCAATAAACACTGGAAGATAGTCCATCCAACAATCTCCAGGAGTTGCAGATAGTAATATCCAGTAATTCTGTTTTGCTATTTTAATAAAGGCTTTGGCCCAGGTACCACTTCCGACTACCCTTTGCTCATCAAATATAAAAAAGCATCCTTTGCGGTCAATGTATTTTGTAATATTATTCCAGGAATCAACTGTCAAAGAATTTAAAAGGAGGGGGACTGATTCTAATTCCCAGTCCCTAGTATCACGTTTTTTAGCCGTCGTAATAATTATCAATTCTCTATCACGATGGTGTTCTTCATAATATGCAAGGGCAGTACGTGATTTACCCGAGCCAACGCCTCCACAAAGGATGCAACCATTATGCATTTTTTTCAGTGCTGTCTCCTGATTCTCGTTTATCTGTATTTTTCTCATCTTCAATATCTCCATAAAAAAAGAAAGGCCTAGTTGACCTTTCTATACTGTCCGTGTAATTCATATTCTAACGAATCAAAATCTTCGCATTCTATAGCTGCAAAATAAAGTTCATATTCACCTCTTCCATCTTCTTTAGTTTTCTGATTTTCGTATACTACTTTCCATTCATGCTCATATGTATCTGTCATATGTTTTGCCATTTCTTTTACGTATTTACAAAATTCTGAATAGCCATCATATTCACATTTACGAATATCAAAGTCTACTATATAACTTTTTGTGAATTCTACATCTCCTTTATCATGAACTATATACTCATTACGTTTTGTTTCTAAATAGATCATATAATCACCTCCTTATTATAAGAAGTGTTATTATTACGAAAAAGTAGGGTAAACCTAAAGTTTACCCATGCTCATAAGAATCTTTCCTTTAGATTCACCGTTTTTGTAACGTCTCTCTAATTCAAGTTTCTCATACGAATTTAGTGGTTTTCTAGTATACCACCATTCTCCTGTTCGTGGGTCATAATATCCACGTTCTCTTTTTTCTTCGGTTTTCTTTACTTTTCTGTAACCGAAATACTTTCCTATAGCCTTAAATAGGCTAGGTCCTATAGCTACTGCTACTGCAATAGATACTTCCTTGTTTCTCACTATAATATCAGTGAGTTTCTTAAATTTTACACTAACTTTCCACTTAATAGTGTTCCATCTGTCTCTAATCTTTTCTTTTAAAGTTCTTTCATCTTTCATATAAAATTCCTCCTTTAATATTTTGAACTAATGTTCTTATTAAAGTGAGAGTTATTAATACGAAAAAGAAAAAGAGTGGAAGCTTATTCAGCTTCCTTAACCTCTTCTTCAACTTCCACGTCTTCAACGACTTCTTCTACTACTTCATCAGTAGTTTCTTCATCTTTCTTTTTTCCTTTAATTGTTTCTTTAATAAACAATACTCCTAATTTTACGGCATATCCGCCATATAAAATTACTCCAAGTCCCATAAAAATCATCATTAATCCTAAAATCATAATAGATTCCTCCTTTTATTAAATATTATTTTTAAGTTCTTTTGTCTTTCTTTTCCGTCTTATTAATAACTATGTTTTTTGTACGAATTTCTTCCATAATTTATAGAATATAATTGCTACTATAACTATTGGCAGCATTTTAATAAATAATGTCGCTACACTCAATATTAAATATAACAATAATATTGCTAAAAACATCATTACAATAATCTCCATAATATCACCTCCTTATTATAATGACTGTATTTTTTGCGAAAAAGAAAAAAAGAATGCATCTAGGTTTCATATTATCAGTCTTTGTTCCTAGTAATATTCTAAGGTCTCGAGCATAAGCATCGGTCTTTCCACTTACGTCGTGTTAGTATCCTTAACATCTTAACTTCCCCTTCCAAAACCTGATAATCATATCATTCTTCTTATTATAGATTATGTAAAAAGTACGAAAAGAAAAAAGAAGACCTACGTTTGTAAGTCTTCTTAATGTTTACTTATTTAAGCATACTATTATACCAATAATACCTCCAATAAATAATGCTCCTCCTGCTGAAGCCATTGCTGCAAATAATCCTATCATTTCTATTTGCCTCCTTTCTTTTTGCCTTTTCTTTGCACCGTAAATGATGCACTGATTCCACCTTTTTCAGGTAATTTTACTGTGACTGCTTTGTTTCCAAATATCACGTCTAAAACTTTCTTTTTAATCTTTGTTATAATGATTATTAAAACCAATAATAACGCACTTACTGTTACTAACATCCCTAATCCAAGGGTTTCTAATATTTTTCCAATACTAAATCCTAATATAAACATATTTGTTTCCTCCTTCTATTAAATAACTTTCTTAAGTTCCTATTATAGTCACAGTAAAAGGTACGAATTGAAAAAATATCTAGTAAATGTAAACTGTACGCACCATTTTTATGCATAAGGCTGAGCAATAGTATGAGGTGAAAATATACTACGCCCAGCCACAGCTAAATGTTAAGGAGAAAATATAGAGATATACGCTAAATTATATCGATAAATTTGGCCATAACATAGCCAACTCTACCTTCATATTTAATTCTATACCACTTTTCGCCGTTAACTTCCTTCTCTGAGAGAATATCAACAAATTTGCCCTTAACAATAGGGCCCTGTGGTAATAGATTGTCACCAACTTCTGGAGATTTTCTAAAGTTTAACTGTGATTTAACGTTAACTTTACCTTTTCTAATCTCTTTCTTCGGTTTCTGATTCTGATTTGCCATCTTTATCCTCCTCGAATCTATTAATAATTAAATTACTTGCTGCATTAGCGCTATCTGTTAAGCCTTCAGCAATAATATATGCTACTACTGAGGCACCAGCCATAATTATAGCACTAACCTGAGCTGCCTGTGTATCTGTATAACCCAATGCGATAATCACCAATGTCACAAAGTTAGCTATACTAAGCCAGAATTTACGGCTAGATAACTTTCTTTTCCAATCAATTTTCATAATATCACTCTCCTATTTTAAATATCTGTAATCCTAATTCTTTTAATGTTCCTGTTGTTCCACATTGTGAGCGAAGTTTAAATGTTGTTAATTTAGAAGATAAGTGAAAATATCCAATAAAATTAACAGTTCCTTCACCAGATCCACTAGTTCTTGCACTACATGCTAATGACAATCTTGCATTTGAAGAATTAGTAAGTTCTATTGCTCTCGAAGCAGCACCAGAATGTGTCATACGTGCATAACCAATGGCAATGTATCCACCTGGCTGAAGCGTATATCCAGAACCAAAAGTTGTGTCACTCCACACGTTTGCACTCATATTAGATTGCGGAGTAGTAAAATTGTCAAGAACTGGTAACAAATTAGGTACAATATCATACGTATTACCGTTTGGAAGCTTTATTTTTCTGATATCTGCCATAATATCATTCTCCTTAAATAAATTTATGTTTTTCTAAACATTCATTGTACTTGTCATTAATATGTTTAGCTGCATTTATAGTTTTACCATTAATGAACTCTGGATGCTCATAACAATACTTATTATAGTTATCAATATCCTCAAGTATTTGTTCAAAAGCTTCTCTTGAGTGAAGTACATTATTATACATTTCATCACTAAAACGTAATATCCTTGACCGATATGTAATAGCTTGATTCTTATTTATATAACTTTCCAATCTATCAACTCTATTAGATAAATCTTGAATCCCTAAAAGGCGAGATATACTCCCCCAAAACCAACTCCATGGAGAAAGTTTCAAAGGAGTAATCTCAATCAAAGAAAGTAATAATATAAATAAAAAAAGTATATTGCGTGAATCAAATAATTTAATAATATCTATTAATTTCATTATTCCTCAAATTCTAATGCACTAAGTACATAGCTGCTTTCAACTGTTGTGCCATCGGTTTTTGTAGCCACTACTTTAAACATCTGCTGTTTTCTATTTGTAATTTTAAATCCACCATTCATATCAGCATCAAGTTTAACTAATCCACTGTCTACTGATGGGTCTAAACCAACCTCAATTGAAACAACATCTGGGTCAACTTTTGTAAACTTAAGAGCGATGAAATATCCTTCACCCCATCTATTTACAAGAGCACCACTTGTTAATTTTTTAATTGTTCCTGTAAATACATTGTTTACGAGAGCAACTCCAGTCTGCATATCAGAAACTTTAACATCGTCTTTAAACATAACAACATCATCTGCTTCTGATGCAACTGTTACTGCAGGATACATGTTATTGAGGAGCATCTTAAACATAGCTTCTACGCTCTCATCAATTGTATTTCCACCTGTTAATCCTGCTTTTGCTAATTCGTTATTCATAACATCATTAATTGCTGACATAATCATGTCCTCCTTTATTTAATATATCTATTACGAGCATAGCCTATAATACCCTGGTATTCTACGCAAGCCCATTTTTTGCCTCTTTTTAGTATTTTAACTTTGGATCTTCTAGGCATCTTTATAAGCTTCTTTCTGCCTCTATTGTATGTATCCCATAACCATAGACCTTTGCCTATAATATTTACGCCACCTATCCATGTACTCATGAATGCATCAGGAGTTCCATACTTTGCTTTAAGAGTAGATGGGTTCTTGCCCCAAATATCAAGATAGAAATGAGGAGTATCAACTATACCATCTACTTCTTTAGTCCAATCTCCTCCCCATCCTAAATGTTTACAATGCTTTTTAGCAACTTCTGCCACTCTTTTAAAGTACGCCGTATCCCACATATGTCCTTCGTTAGCTATACAAATATCAATTGCTACTCCCCACTGATGCTGACTTGTATAGCTAGTTCCAGTAGCGTTTGTAACTACAGGACCTGGTTTTGTACGTCCCTTGGCATATAGTGCATTCTGCTGATCTACGGTTCTAAAACCCTCAGTAACAATGATATAAATTCCTTCTTTGTTAGCATACTTAATCATCTT
>ODAI013335573.1_pt1 | contig 17689 bp, 16 predicted proteins | sample 1539321 | NCBI WGS metagenome assembly ODAI01 (sample SAMN02144231, study PRJEB22623) | gut metagenome | biome: sheep rumen | host: Ovis aries | place: New Zealand | reverse complement strand
GCGCCGCCCCCGCCGCGGCGGGGGCCAACTCCCAGGCGGCAGCCGCGGCTTCCCAGGCCGCGGCGGCCCTGTCTTCCGGAGCGCCGGACCAGGCAGCCCGGGCTGCCGGAGCCTCCGCTGAGGCGGCGGCGAGCGCGAAGCTGACCGCGGGAAGCGCAGCGGAAACAGCGGCATGCTCCGCTCTGACCGCCGGAAGCGCGGCGGACGCTTCCCTGTCCGCCCTGTCGGCGGCGGGAAACTCTGTGCTTGCGTCCGGGAACGCAGCCAACGCGGCCATCAGCTCCGCAGACGCGGCGGCGAGCTCCGCCCTGGCGTCCGGGTCTGCCCTGGACGCGGCGATCAGCGCGGCAGAGGCAGCTGCTACGTCCATCGAGGCGGCGGCCAACTCTGCGGCCTCCGCAGCGGAAAGCGCCCTGGGTGCTGCCGCATCCCGGGCGGCGCTGGAAGCGCAGCTGGCGGGGGCGGCGGAAGCCAAGGCCCTGGCTCAGGCGGCCGCGGCGCAGGCGGTGTCATCCGCCAGGGTGGCGGCCCTGCAAGCGGGAAAGGCAACCGGGACTGCCCTGCTGGGCGGCGGCGGGCAGGGACTGCTGGGAAGCGGATCCGCGCCGCTGGGACTGCCTGCCGGATCTTCCGGGACGGGCGGAGGGATCACCGCGCCCGCGATCCCGTCCGAGTTTGCGGACATCGCCAAGGGCTTTGGCGCGCTGGGCCTGATCTACGGCGCGTCCAAGTACGCCTATGAGCGTCGGAGCGGGGACCAGAAGCTGCTGGTGGACACCGCCGACCATCTGAACGCCACCGCAGAGGCGGACAAGGAGCTGAAGGCGGCGTTCGAGGAGTTCGTCAAGACCCAGGCTGACCTGGACAAGGCCAGCGAGGACTGGACGATCCCCGAGGACGAGCTCAACAAGATCATCGACAAGGCGAACGAAGCGTCCAAGGCCTTCCTGGCCATGGACGGGTCCGCCAAGCTGCTGGACGCTTACCGCACCTGGCGGGACGGCAACGCTATCAAAGACTGGGCGCTCCCGGATGACTGGGAGCAGCTGGGGCTGGACGCCGGCGGCGGCCTGGCCACTGGTCTGAACAACAGCCAGGAGGACGTGTCGGAGGCGGGCAAGGCCCTGGGCCAGAGTGCCGCAGACGCCGCTATGGCCGCCCTGGACGAGCACAGCCCGTCCAAGGTCATGGAGATCATCGGCGGGAACGCCGCCGTCGGCCTGGCAAACGGCATCTATGATCGGGCGGACGAGGCGATCCGCGCAGCGCAGTGGCTGGCCGATCAGGTGGCCTACACGGTGCAGAGCGCGCTGGACATCCACTCCCCGTCGAAGGTGCTGGAGCGCCTGGGCGGGTACACGGCCGAGGGCTTTGCCCGGGGCTTGGAAGAAAAGATCGCCGCGGTGGAGCGGGCCACGTCCCGCATGGCAGCGGCGGCGACCCGGCAAGTGATGCCGAACGCCTACACGCCGGGCCAGGCCGGGCGGGGCGCTCCCGCCCAGGGCATGAGGGCTGTGATCATGATGGACAAGGAGATCGTCGGCGAGCTGGTCGCCCCGGTGGTGGACGGCTTTATCGGCGCGGAGATACAGGCAAGGAGGTAGCATGAAGAAGCTGGAAGCGTGGCTCAACCGGGTGCCGCTGTCCGGGATCGGGCGAATCCTGATCCAGGACATCAGGGACAGCGTCCCGGAAACCGAGATCACCTACGGGGACAGCCCGGACCGCATGGGCCAGCGCCTGCTGGCGCGCAGGCGGATCAGCCGGCGGGTGGAAATCGTGTTCGCCGTGCGCGAGCTGAACAGCCTGCCCGCCCGGTCCGCCATCGTGGACCGGGTGAACGCCTGGGCCCGGGACGGGATCCTGGAAGTGGGCCACCGGCCCGGCCAGCAGCTGCGCGTGCTGTGCGCCGCCCGGGCGGCCATCCAGAAGCCCAGGGATTATACCGAGGAATTTACCATCGCCTTCGACGCGGCGGCCTGGCCCTACTGGGAGGACATCGGGGCGGAAAAGCTCACCATGTCCGGCCAGAGCGGGGCCGGCACGCTGGCCAACCGGGGGACGATGGATTCTTATATTTCCGGCACGGTGACGCCCACGGGCGGGACGCTGAACACCCTGACCATCACGGCGGGAGATACGTCCTTTGCTCTGGCGGGGCTGAATGTGGCCTCCGGGACGGCCCTGACCATCGCTTACGATGAGCGGGGGCTGCTGCTGATCCGCGCCGGGAATGAGGGCCTGCTGTCCTGCCGGAGCGAAGAAAGCAGCGACGACCTGGTGGCCAGGCCCGGGCGGAACGCCGTTTCCTTCACGGCGAACACCGCCTGCGACGTCACACTGGAGGTGAGGGGTTCATGGCTGTAGCCGTCAGGCAGCCCAGGCTGCTGAACGAGAACGGCTGGACGGAAAAGGGCCGGCTGCGCCCCAGCGCGGCGGAGCTGCATCTGAAGCTGAACGGCATCAGCTACGGGGTGCTGACCATGGGCTGGGACGACGAGGCCCTGCCGATCCGGGCGTGGGTGGAGATGTACACGTCCAAGGGCAGCGCGGGGCTGTACCGCATCACCCGGGCGGACAGCCGGCGCTTCCAGACCTGCGCATATACCGTGCAGCACGCCATCGACACGCTGAATGACAGCTTGTGGCGGGAACAGGGAGACTTCACCGGGAACGCGGAGGCCTTCCTGCGCAAGCTGCTATCCTTCCAGAATAAGGCCTACTGGCAGCTGGGCACGTGCGAGGACACGGACAACTACAAGCTGACCGGCATCAACTATAACAAGCTGAGCGACATGCTGACCGAGTTCGTCGAGAGCCGGACCGGTTATTATCTGACCTATGATTTCTCCACCTGGCCCTGGACGGTGAATTGGAAGCGGCTGCCGGCAGGCGTGCGCTGCGAGTGGCGGGTGCGCCGGAACGTGCGCAGCTGCTCCGTCACCACCTTCGACACGGAGCAATGCACCAGGGTCCATTATACCGTGACCCCAGCTGAGGGCCAGGAGGCGGATCCGACCATTCACGTGCTGGATGACGCGGAAGCGCAGCAGCACTATGGGATCATCGAAAGGCCTATCTCCATCAGCGCGGAGGACGTGGCCGACCCGGCCGCCTTTGCCGCGCAGTTCCTCCGGGATCACGCGGAGCCCGGCGTCCAGATCAACGTGGAGGGCTACGAGTTTTACAAGCAGACCGGGGACAGCCTGGACAGCTACGACGTGGGCGACCTGGCCCGCTGCATCGTCGGCGGCATCGGCGGCCCGCTGCGGGAGCGGATCGTGGTCCTCAACTATCCGGACCTGATCGGCACGCCGGAAAGCGTCAGCGGCGAGCTGGCCAACAGCCTGCCGAAGTTCTCCGAATCCCTGGCCACGGCGTCCAAGACCGCGGCCGCCGCTTCCCGCTCCGCCCGGGCCTCCGCCAGGGCAGTAGAGAAGCAGGAAAAGGAAATCACCCACTGGTCCCAGGTCGTCACCTATCACGGCAACGCCCTGGACGAAACCGGAATCACGGCTTTTTACGAATCCGGCATTGACATGGACGCCACCGGAGGCGTGAAGATCTTTAGTCTGGAAGAGGGCTTGCAAGCACTCTACGCATCGATCCAGGTGAACGCCAAAGCCATTGAGGGCAAAGTGGGGTCGGATGCGCTGAACAGCTATCTTCTGATCAATGAATTTTCGACCAAGCTGGGAAGCACCCTGGCCACCGATGACGGTACCATCGGCGCGTCCATTGCCACGTCGGTCAATGCACAGACAGGAGACAGCATTGTCGCCATTGACGCCAGCAAGGTTAACATCACCGGCCTGGTGACCATGACCGATCTGGAAGCGGTCGAGGGCAAGATCGACACCGTCCGGTCGGATACCATCACGGCAGACACGTATCTGAGCGCCGCCACCGGAAAGTTCAACACCCTCTGGGTGGAATCGCCCGGCACGGGCGGGACCCACACCGCCCAGGTGAACAACGCCGTAAACTCTATTGCCAAGGACAACAGCCTGCCAGACGGGCAAATCGGAATTCTATACACCACACTGGCGAACCCAACCCCGCAATCCGTAAATTTTAATATTGCCGACACGAGCTACTATCGGGCTCATGTCGGCATCAGCTCCGCAGTTCTTCAACACTACACCGACGACCCGGACGAATACGATACCTGGTCGGCAAATCAGCCCATCACCCTGACAAATAAATACGGTCTGATCAAGGTCACGTCCAAAAAATCCCCGGATGACCATTTTTTTATCAGCATCAACGCATCTTCTGGCACGGGCGGCTCAGCATCTATCAATAATATCACCGCTCAGGCCCTCACGCCGGACCAGGTCAGCCGGCATGGAAGGATCACGATCAAGGCCACCGGGACGAATGTTTCGGATTACTCAGAGGACGCTGTCCTCAGCAACACCACCTATACAGATGGCGGCTTCACCTATCCATGCGTCATCTTAACTCTGGATAATACGGTCATCGGTAGGATCAGTACCCAGGACACTTACAACAACGGCCAGACGGCTGGTAAGAACGCCGTCAAAGTCACTGGCCCGACCTGGAGCAACACCGGAACGCCGAACACCGCCAATACTGCCACCTTTACCACCGACGCGCCAAGCCCAAGCACCAGCGCGCCGAAGGCGCTCGCCCTGACCCTCACGACTACGGCTGCCATCGGCGATTATAACACCACCACCGGCACGATCCCCATCGGCAGCACCGCCACCGTTTCGGATGGTACAAACAATGTCCTGGCCGGGACTGATTCCAAGTCTCTGGGGATCAGCCTGGAAGCGGCAGCCTCTGGATCCGCGTCGGCGGAAGAGCTTACCAATGGGGCCACCTACGCCCTGAAGCTGACGAAGGACGGCAGTACCACAAGCGTGAAGTTTTTCAAGGTTCCCGCAGCTGTCACACCCGATACAATCAATGTCAAGAAGAACGCCTGGTCTTCCGGGGCTATCACCTTTGAAACCGACCCTGCCAGCGGAACGGGTGCGGGTGTCTCCCTGGCTTACGTGATCCCGCAGAACAACTCCAACGGGAGCATCTCCGTCGGCGTCGTGGACAGAGCTTCCCCCTATTCCTCCGCCCAGCCTCATACGGTCCTGACGAAGATCCTGACGCTGACCTGCGGGGACGATTACGCCGTCGTAAAGGACGGGAACACCACCGTTGCCCAGGTGCCAAACGAGAAGTCCGTCTCTCCCGTGACTGTGAACGTGCAGAAGGGCTCCTGGTCCTCCGGGGCGATCCAGTTCACCACCAACCCGGCCAGCGGGACGGGCGCGAACGTGTCCCTTTCCTGGATGACTGCCCGGAACGAATCCAACGGGAACGCCAATATCTCCATTGTGGACAGTTCCGCCCCCTATTCATCCTCACGGCCTCAAACGGTCCTGTCAAAATCGCTGGTACTGACTTGCGAGGATGATGCGGCCTATCTGATGGACGGCTCGAAAACCATCGCCAAGGTGCCGAACAACAAGATCGCCCCGACTATCTCTGCTTCCATTGACATGATTGAGCTGAGGACCGTCGGCGGCGTCCAGTACCGTTATGACGAAGCGGAGAAGGACTACACCATCTACGTGCAGGCCAGCGGCACGAACGTATCCCCGAAGACGGACGGGCAGCTTCACATCGGCGGATCCGCAGCCTTCACCCATGGGCGGGACAGCGTGACCATCACCAACGTTGAGCGGATCGCGTCCTGTGCCTATGATGAGGACGCTCAGACCGCCCGGCAGGACGTTCGCTTCACCCTCTCCAACGGGGAAACCTATACGATCAGAGAGAACTTCGACGCCATCTACCGGGCCGGGCGTAGCAGCGACCCCATTGATACTACCATCGAATACGCCGCAGACCTGTCCAGCGAAGGGGCCGTCTTTGATACTGTGGACGAGGGCCTGACCATCGACGTGTCTGACATCTACCAGCGCGGTCAGGACTACACGCCGCCGGCGCTGAACTGGTATATCTATCCTACTACATCCAGCGACCAGGTGGACATCTATGTATACATGTCCATTATCAGCGCACAGGCCGGAAAGGTCCTGAAATCGACCGTCATCGCGTTCTATCCGTATACCCCGGTCGAGCCGACAGGCGTAACACAATATGACAACGGATTTATTTATACCCAGGTGCTCTACAATGGCAGCAAGTACCTTGTTTTACCAAACAATCTGAAGCAGTTCGATTACGACATTTCCGAAGGGCATCGGGTGGGCATTAAGAACCTCAAGCAGAATATCTATCCAGTCTCCACGACCATGACAGGCCTGATCCATACCGGCGGAGCACCGAACATCACCGTTTATCTGGAACCGTATTATGATGACGCTAAGGACTATTCTTCGACCTATATGTCCTCAGCTGACTATGCCTCCTACCGGACCAACGGAAACACAGGAGACTATTTTGCGGAAATGGCAAACAAGTCCGGCTATTACGGGCGGCATGAAAAGACGGCTTACAGCGGGGACATCCAGCACAAGGCGATCTTTGATGTCCTTTACTCTGACGACAGCCATGAAACCGTGATCGTTTCCTTCAATTCATACCCCAAGGCAGCGGACGAAGTGATCTACACTTATTCCGGCTTTGTGGATTCCACCAGCAATACGGTTCCCCTGTATGTCTCACAAAGCACTTCTTCTTCTGTTCAGTATTATGTAGCTACCGGGGCAACGGTAAAATGTCTGTATAACCCGAGCGGCTATTCCGGTACGTGGATGCCTGTCCAGGTGAATGGTTATACCGGCTACATGCAGGCGAAATACATCGAATATACACAGGAATGGGAGAAACAATTCGTCAAGAATGTCACTGCCGTCACCGTTGTCGAAATTGTGCATAACAACAGTAGAGCCGGAACGCTGACCGTCGGCACGGTGGTATCAACCAGCAAGAACAAATTCCCAAGAAGCCGGTCCGCCTCCTATGTCAACAGCACGCTCTGGAACATCCCCGTCCAGGGCGGCGGCTATGCGACAACAACGTCCAACGCATCCGCATATCTGCAAAAGGCGGTCAACGGCCAGTATGCCGGACATCCGGGTTCCCAGTATGCAAGCCCCGTCGACGTCCGTGTGGTTGTGTCCGTCACCTATCAGGACGGCTACGGCAATACATCAAACAGCACTGAATGTGTAGAAGTCAAGAGCTATCCGTACACCTGATGAATAAGAAAGGAGATCTCCACTATGACCGTTTATGAGCTGATCGACCGCATCCTGGGCGACCTGAACAAGATCGCCACGAACATCCTGGCTACGGCCCAGAACATCTCCACCCTCCGCGACGCGCTGAAGGCGAACGATGCAGCGCAGGCAGAAAAATGCGCTGAGGAAGAAGGCAAGGAGAACAGCACCGAGGCCTGATCCTGAAGGAGGAAGCCATGAGAAACATTAAACTGCTTGACGGGACAGTCTACCAGGTGGACCGTGCCGGAGCTGCCGACGGTTATCTCCGCCTCCGTCTTCTACCACCCTGGGATCTGAAAAAGGCCGTAAAAAAGTTTTCTGATCCCAAACTGCTCGACAAAATTGAGCACTACTTTGACGGCACGGAAACGGACCACGTTTTCTTCGATCACTATACGCAATTCTGTTCCCTGCTGATCGACGGGGACAAGCTGCTCATCGTCCTGAAGGAGGCGAAAGATACTTGATTATCATTGAACGGGCAATGACTGACGCCCCCCTCCGGGACGTGGAGGCCCTGCCGGTCCTGCTGTTTGAGGGAGAAGTAAACGCCCACCAGTTCCGGATCGTCCCGCCGGACCCGGTCAGCTTTGCCGGCATGGCCGTCACCGCCCGGGTGATCCGGGCGGACCAGCAGGAAGTGGCGATCACCGGCTGGCTGGACGAGCGGGGCCGGGCAAACATCGTCCTGACAGCTGGATGCTATGTCATTCCGGGAAATTACAAACTGTTCATGTATGCGGTCCAATCTGCCGAGGGGAACGAAAAGACCATCTGCATCTATGCCTGCACAGGCACCGTCATTGATACCGTAGGAGCCAACGGCGCAGCGCCTGAGCCCCCAGAGATCATTGAGACGTATGGAGACGGCGAGATCGAAGCCCTGGAGGCCAGGATCGCCGCGGTGGAAACCGGCGACGCTTTCATGCCCGCCCTGGTGCCCTATAGGGAAGCGGAAATGAAGGCCACCCGGGATTATGCCGCCGGGGACATCATCGCCGTCGGGATGAATCTGTTCCGGACCAATAATGCCATCGCCACCGGAGACACCCTTTCCAGGGGTACCATTATCGACGGCGTGCTGATCCGGGTGGGGAACGTCACACAGATGACCCTGCGGGAATATCTGAGCGGCGCAGGCCTTGCTTCCAAAGATCAGTCCCATGCGGAGGGAACCGGGACCGCTTCCGCCGTCAAAGCCCACGCGGAGGGAGACGGAACGACCGCTTCCGGGCAGTTTGCCCATGCGGAAGGCAAAGAAAGCACGGCTTCCGGGAACGGCTCTCACGCGGAAGGCTACGGGACGACCGCCTCAAGTCATTACTCACACGCGGAAGGGAACAATACAACCGCCGCAGCAATCAGCACGCACGCCGAGGGATATAGGACGCAGGCTTCTTTCATGTACGCCCATGCTGAAGGATATTACACCACCGCCAGCAACAGAGCAGCCCACGCGGAGGGAGAACACACAACCGCCAGCGGCTTTAACTGCCACGCGGAAGGATCTCGCGCCGTTGCCAGTGACGAAAGCGCTCACGCGGAAGGCTACGATACGACAGCCTCCGGCAAATACAGTCATGCGGAAGGAAACAAAAGTAAGGCAACCGGAGAATCCGCTCACGCGGAAGGCTACAGCACGGAAGCCGGCGGAGCGAACAGTCACACCGAAGGCTGGGGAAACATTGCGAGCGGGCGGAACAGCCACGCCGAGGGCAGCGCCAACACCGCCAGCGGGCAAGATGCTCATGCAGAAAACTATAGCAATACCGCCAGCGGGAATTTCAGCCATGCTGACGGTTATAGCAACATTGCAAAGCACCGCTCTCAGCATGTCTTCGGTGAATATTGCAGCCCGGATCCGTCCGAAGAAGCTGCAACAAAGCGCGGCACCTTTATCGAGATCGTCGGCAACGGGGCATCCAATGATGCCAAGTCAAACGCCAGGACCTTGGACTGGGCCGGAAATGAGAGCCTGGCGGGCGGTCTAACCCTGGGCCGCGGATCCGTAGCGGAGACGTTTATCACCCCGCTCCAGCTGCGGTCCCTGCTGGCCCGCCTGAATTGTGGCCGCTGCCATGTGGTCCGGGGCACGGGCTACGGCGGCGTCCTGCTCCCCGCCCCGATCCTGACGCCGGACGGCGTAATCTTCGGGAACGCGGAAGACGCTTCCCAGCCAGGCAACCCAAACGGCTATTTCTTCGTGGACGATTACGGCGTCGCCATCGGCGGCCTGCCATACAACACCGGTCTGATCCGCTTTGATAAGGACCTGACCAACCCGCCAGTGATCTTCGGCCGATCCGGCTTCACTCCCTATGATTTCATGATGTTCTGGGACGCTGAAAACGGCCAGGTGGTCTACAAATACCAAGTGGACGAACCCACAGAAAATATGTACCTGTTTGGCTCCTGGACCTGGAACGCCGGGACCGGAAGGCTGTTCGACGCGGACTACACAATTCAGGAGGAATAAACCATGATTGAAATCCGCCGCAAATTTCGCATGAGCAAAGGCTTTAAAACCGTTGATCCATTAGACGGTTATGTTTTTACGCCAGAATCCAATGCCCACAGGTTTATCGTCGAATGTGTGGACCTGGTAGATGGTCAGGAGACCGTCGTCCCATTTGAGGCCGGCTCCACCGTCCATGCCCGTTTCCTGAAGGCCGACCATGTCACGGAGCTGGTCGACGGATCTCTGGACACTGACGGGGCTGCCGTCGTAACCCTGCCGGCTGAGTGCTACGCCGTCCCGGGCCGATTCCTCTTGACGATCCTGGTGACCACCGGATCCACGAAGATCTGCGTATTCGCCGGAGCCGGCACCGTCCTGGAAGCGGATTCTACGGACGTCAATATTTCCAGCAACACCGCACGCAGCGTAGATCAAAAAATCGCGGAGATTGATAATGCCACCGACGCAGCTGAGGCTGCTGTCTCTCAGGTCAACTCCGCCATCTCCGCCGGGTCGGCAAAAATCACCGAAATCAACCAGGCCGCCGCCGCCGCCCGCGCATCCATCCCCCAGGATTACACCGCCCTGAGCGATTCCGTAGGTGATTTAAAGAGCGCAACAGAAAATGAAATAGTTTTTGCTGGCGGGAATATTATTCCTCTTTATGGGTATGATTATCAAGGCAAATATCTTGATGCGAACGGTGTGCCTCAGACTGGAAATGCTTGGGCAATAACGGCGAAAGTGCCGCTTGTTGTTGGCGAAACATATACATATAGTGGTATATCGTATACCGCTAATAATGCACGTTGTTTCTTTTACAGTGTTTCTGATGATGTTGTTGGCAACGCATTTTATCTGAATACAAGCGGCGGCGAAATAACTGTTCCGGAGAACGTTTCTTATGCACGTTTTACTGTGTGCCGTACAGAAGGTGATACCACTACATTCTCGCTCAGTAAAAAATACGGTACTTTGAAAAATTACGTTGAGATTGTTAGCAACGATTTTAGCAATGTGGCAAATGGATTGTATGCGAACAATCTTTATAATTCGTCTGGAAATGTGCAAGGGTATTTGGACGATACGGCAACTATTGTTCCCGGCAATGCGTGGCGTGTAACTGCTTTGATACCTGTTGTGCCGGGGTTTAGCTATATTTATAACGGCATTACTATGTCCGTTGAAAACCGTTCAAATTGTTTTTTCTATGACACAAAAGGTCAGCCGATTGTCAGTACGGCATTTCTTCCTGTTGCAAATGATTACGGAGTATTAAACGTGCCGATTGGTGCGTATTATGTTCGTTTTACTCTCAATAATCAGGCGGGAGACCAAAACACATTTGCAATCAGATTATTTGTCCGGCAAACGGAGTGCACAAGCGTGGTTACTGTCAGCCCGGATGGGACGAAGGACTATAGAACCATCAACGAGGCATATGCGTATGCTTACACAATACAGAGCAAAGAACATCCTGTTACCATTTTGATTTACCCCGGTACATACAACGAGGTTCTTGAATGCACTCCAGCAAATGACAGTCCTTACGTGTGGGGGGCTTATATATCCTTCGTTGGTGTTAATCAGAAGGATGTTGTTTGGCGAAATGACAGCGGACTTTATAAAAACAGCCCGTTGCATACATCCAATCCATGCCTCATTAAAAATATTACGTTTATTGCAACACACGACGATGACCAGACTTTTGAATCAACATATGCGGACTATACGGCAGATAATCAGCAGAATTATGGCGCATATGGATTACATTTGGATGATCCGTCTAATCGGACTGATTTAACGGGAGAAGAATACGAAACCATTGTTGAGGATTGTACGATAATATCCAAACAGCATGCCGCAATTGGCGCTGGAATGAGGGCTGGACAAACACTAATCATCAGAAACTGCCGCTTGCTGATGGAAATCCCAGATGCTCTACGAAATGCAATTGATAGCACAAAGGGTGCATTGTTATTTCACAGAATACTTGGGACAAGTGATACATTCATTCAGAATCTTGTTGTTGATACTTGCAATATCGAAACGAACATGGACAAAGCGATTTATACATATGGGAGTGGCGGTGGATTCAAGGTTGATTTTATTAGGAATTTTGTATGGTCTGAAATTGGCGGTGCGGCAAATGATATTATCCGTGGCCCTGTTAGTATGATTACAACCAAATCGTATGGTAACAATGTTGCCGCACTTAATAAGACAACGATTTAAATAACACTTTAAACTACCATCTGCCCCGTAAAAAAGGCCCGGAGGATCACTCCTCCGGGTCTGGTTCCCAGCGCATCAGGTCGCCTGGCTGGCAGTTGCACAGCCGGCAAATGGTGTCCAGGGTTTCCGTGCTGATCGACTGCCTGTGCCTCAGCCGGACGATCGTTCCATTGCTGATCAGGCCTGCCTTCTGCAACCGGTAGCCGGACCAGCCGTTCTTTCTCAGCAACTCCAGGATGTCCACAAACACAATCACATAGCATCGCCTCCTTCGGAAGATTGTAACAAAGACCGCCTCCTGCTGTCAATACCAATATTAGAGTTGACTATGCTCCAATATTAGATTATAATAGCATCAGGAGGTGATCATATGGCAATCGAAGCGAAAGCGACACTGCTGAACGAAATGGAGCGGGCCCTGGCCACCGAGGTCACGGCCGCGGAGCTGACGAGGATCCTGACCATCCTGACTGAAAAACTGGATCATTACGACCTGACCATGACCGCCCTGGACGGTCCCCAGCAGGATGATCTGCTGGACGCCTACCTTTCCGCCCTGGCCATCGAAGGCCGGAGCAAGAAGACGATCGAACGCTACCGCTATCTGATCAGCCGGATGATGGACGCGGTCCGGACGCCGACCAGGAAGATCACCGTCTACCACCTGCGCAAATACCTGGCAGACGAAAAGGCCCGCGGGATCTCCGACCGGACGCTGGAAAGCACCAGGCAGGTGTTCTCCGCTTATTTCAACTGGCTCCAGCGCGAGCGCCTGATCGATCAGAACCCCGTGGGGAACCTGGGCGTCATCAAGTACCAGAAGAAGGAAAAGGATGTCTACAGCGAAGTGGACATCGAACGGATGAAATTCGGCTGCAAGAGCTTGCGGGACCGGGCGATCGTTACGTTCCTTCAGGCGACCGGCTGCCGTATCAGTGAGATGGTCGGGCTGAACCGGGACGACGTGGATCTTCAGAGCCTGGAGTGCAAGGTCCTGGGCAAGGGCAACAAAGAGCGGACCGTCTTCCTGGATCAGGTGGCAGCGGCCACCTTGCAGGCCTACCTGGCCACCAGGACGGACGAGCTGCCGGCCCTCTTCGTGGGCAAGGGCACCGAGCGCCTGCACCCCGGCGGGGTCCGGAAGATGCTGTGCGACCTGGGCGCATCCGCTCACGTCTCCCATGTACATCCGCACAAGTTCCGCCGGACGACGGCCACCAACCTGATCCGGCACGGGATGCCGATCCAGGAGGTCGCTGCCATCCTGGGACACGACAAATTGGATACCACCATGCAGTACGTCGCCCTGGACAAGTCCGACATCAAATCCTCTTACCGCAAATACGCATAAAGGAAGGTGATCCTCATCGTAACAGCCAGAGCATTTATCGAGCAGGTCCTGATCCCGCTGCGGCTGGCCTGGGGCTACATCTACGGCTACGCCGGGGTGAAGTGGACGGCAGAGCTACAAGATCGGATCGAGAAGACAACGGACGCCAACCGGGCAGCGTCCCGGCAGTATGGCAGCCAGTGGATCGGGCGGATGGTGTGCGACTGCTCCGGCCTGATCCGCTGGGCCCTCCGGCAGCTGGGCTCCGACATCATCCACCAGGCGCGCTACCAGTACACCGATCAGAGCGTCCGCAAGGGGACGCTTGTGGACGGCCGGCGGAGCGACGGCAAGCCGATTCTGCCGGGGACTTGCGTATTTCTCCAGGGCGATCAGGCGCGGATCCACCACGTCGGCGTCTATGTAGGCCAGGGCATCTGTGTCGAGGCCAAGGGCGCGCGCTACGGCGTGGTGACTTCTCCGCTTACTCACTGGGACCACTGGGGCGAGCTCAAGCAGGTGGATTACACAGACGCCGCCGCGCTGGAAGGCGCGATCGAGATCCCCGAGCGGGGGGACGGTCAGGAGCCGGAGAGCGTTTGGCCGAAGGCCGTGGTCAACAACCCCGGAAAATATCTTAACCTCCGGGCCAAGCCGGACAGCGCCAGCAACCGCCTGGCGCAGATGCCAAGAGGGTCCACCGTCGAGGTGCTGGCCCAGGAGCCGGACTGGTGGCAGGTCCGTTACGCCGGCCGCATCGGCTGGGCGTTCGCTCAGTACCTGAGCCTGATCGAGCCGGACGTGGAAGAGCCAGGCGACACAGAGCAGGAGATCCAGCTGGATCCTGCTCCGGATCCCGCCCCGGCTGCGCCCGCTGCGGATCCTCAGCTGACGGACTACATCGCCGAGCTCCGCGGGATCCGCGAGAGCATCGACCGGGTGATCTGGATGATGGGAGGCGGGCAGGAGTGATCTGGGTGATCATCTGCGTTATTGTGGTAGCAGCAACCGAATGGTTGTTGTTAATAGGAAAGAACCGGCCAAGGTAAGGCAAGGAGGATATTCAAATGAGTGATGCATGGATTGCCGTGTTGTCAGCAGCGCTGACAGGTCTGTTGTCTCTCTGGGGGGTGTATGCTGCAAATCGTAAGTCATCCGCTGTCATGGCATACAGGATCGAACAGCTCGAGAAGAAAATGGATAAACATAATCAAGTTCTTGAGCGAACGTTCATCCTGGAAGGCCAGGTCACTGAGCTGCAGCATGATGTAAGGGATCTGAAAGGAGCGAGGAGTGCATGAAGTATGATTTCAAGCAGTGGATCAAGGCTGCCGGCGTTCGTGCTATTAAAACCGTGGCGCAGACTGCTGTTGCCACCGTAGGCACCAGCGCGGTGCTGTCCGAAGTCAACTGGGTGGCGGTCGTTTCCGCTTCCCTTCTGGCCGGTATCCTGTCCCTGCTGACCAGCGTGGCAGGGCTGCCGGAGCTGGATCAGCAGAAGTGAAAACGCCTGCCTACCAAACTGCCTACATAAAACCGTTGAAACCGACCTGAAACCGCCTTTTTTCGTCTCCCCAGGTGACCCAAAAAGCAAAGCGAAACCCCCGAAAACGCCGTGTTTTCGGGGGTTTCCTTTGGTACGCCCGATGCGATTCGAACGCACGACCTTCAGAGTCGGAGAGGGATGGGCAATGGTGTTGTTTTTGGTTGTGAGGACAGGGGAAAATGATGGACGGTAGGCAGGGCTGCCTACCGTTTTGCCTACATAGGCGAAATATTCGCAGGCTGCCTACCATTTGGGCGGCGTCGGCAGAATGGTTACTTCAGGAGGGCGTTCAGGTTGTCGACGGCGGCCTTGGCGCGGGAGGCGGTGGGATGGTCGTAGACGCGGAGGACCATCTTCTCGTCGGCGTGTCCGAGCCAGAGGATGGCCAGCTTCATGTCGACGCCGGCGTCCCGCAGCATGGTGCAGTACGAGTGGCGCAGGTCGTGGGGGCGGATGTTCACCGTGCGGTACGGGGGGAGCTCTCCCCTGGCCTGGAGGGCCTGGTGCTCCTTGGTGCGTCCGTACCAGCGGCGGTCGTAGCCGCCGTTCAGGGAGCGCTCCAGGTCGTTGATCCAGGATTCCCAGGCGCGGCGGAAGGCGATCTCCGACATCATCTTCCCCTGGGCGGAGGTAGCCAGGAGGCCGTGATGGTCCTTCAGGGCGTCGGCCAGGACATCCAGCAGGGGAATCTCCCGGTATGCGTTCTCCGTCTTGGGCGGGGCGATCTCGCCCCGGTTCCCATCGAAGCGGAGGGCTTCGCGGACGGTGATGATCCGGCGCTTGAAATCCACGTCCCGGTCGATGTCCAGGGCGAGGGCTTCGCCCCGGCGAAGGCCTGCGTAACGCATGGCCAGGACGGCCAGGCGCAGCGGAGACTGGACGGACAGAATCAGCTGATCCTCTTCCCTGGTCAGGGCGCGGTGGGTGCCCACGGTGCCCCGGTGCGGGCGGGCGGTTTCAGCCGTGAAGGGGTTGCGGTGGATCCAGCCGTCCTCCACGGCGGAGGCGAACATGGAGACATAGAGCATCCGGGCCCGGCGGATGGTGGAATCCGAATAGCCCTGATAATGGGCATAGACGGATTTGGCATCGGTCGGGGTGACTTCCTTCAGCGACATGGAGCCCAGGGCGGAGGTCAGGGCGTCGAGCTGCTTGGCGTAATCATTATAGGTTTTCTTCGAGACGGAGGCCTTGTGGACGGAGATCCAGCGGGCGGCGTATTCCCCCACGCTGGGCCCGACGGCGAGCAGGCGGAGCTGGCCCGCCTTCTCCGCGTCTTTGTATGCCTTGCGGGCGTCCAGGGCTTCGTCCTCCGACCAGCCCATGAACCACTTGCCTTTATACCGGCAGGCATAGCGTCCGGCGGCGCGCTGCTTCAGGTGCTGTTTCTTCGCTCTTGGCATGGCGTCAGAACCCCAGGCCGGCCGGCGGACAGAGATAAACCGGGGAGCCTTCCACGACAAAGACGTTGCCGTCTTCAAAGTAGACCTTGCCGATGAGGTTCGTTTCGTCGTAGATCACGGTTTCGTTCAGGATCAGGCCGTTGTTATCATATTGATCCTTAGCGACGCGCCAGAGTGTGACGCCGCTGATGCCTTCGGGCGTGGAGCGGATGGCATAGGCGCCGGCGGGGATGTCTTCCCCCACGATCCACACGCCGACCGGGATCTCGACCCGCTTCCATTCCGGGCGGCGGATCATTTCCATCTGGATGACGCGGTCGAGCAGGGCCAGCTGTTCGTAACTGTACTGCTTGATGTCGAGGTCTTCCGCAGTTGCGGGGATCACCAGAGCCAGGGCGATGACCAGGGCAAAGAGCTTTTTCATATTGATTTCTCTCCTTCTGTTATTTATTCCGCCACGTCGGCAGCAAGTACAGATTCCCCGGGATAAACTTTTAAAGCCATTGCCATCTGCTGACGGATATACTCCTGGCCCTGTGATGATAGGGCACGGTAATCTCGCAGCAGGGCAGCTTCCGGGCCGGACAGACCGTCCGATCCGCTTTCCCCCATCAGCTCCGACACGGTACAGTTCAGCGCGGACGCGATCAACTGAACGGTATCGACGCTGGGGCTTTTTGTATTGTTTAGTATTCCACTAATGCCAGGTTGAGAGATCCCTGAGAGCTTAGCAAGGCGGTTCTGACTGAGGCCAAGCTCTTTCATTTTTTTACTAATGTTTTCCCCAATGTCAGACATAGAATCACCTTCAAGCTATAGAAATAACTATAATAATTTTACCATGAAATTATAGAAATAGCTATTGACAAAGTTATAAATTTGATTATAATTCTATATAACTTCGGTTATAAGGAGGTAACAATCTTGATCGCTCTTGATTATTACCTGAAGAAACGAAATCTCACACAAACGGAGCTGTCCAGGAAATCGAAGGTTCCGCAGCCAGTAATCAGCGACATCATCAATGGCAAGATCAAAAATCCTGGTGTTCTGACATTGAAGCGGATCTGCAATGTCCTGGTCTGTACGATCGACGACCTGATCGTCGAGGATGAAAAAGGAGCCTGAAAAGCGCAACCGATTTCGTATTTGAGAGGGGAAGGACATGAGCTTTATCGTACCGCCGGACGTGATCCGGCAGACCCATCACGGACACGCCTGGATGGAGCTCCGGCGAGCGCCGGACGATCCGCCGGGTATTCCTGACGACGACTATATGCTGGAGATCTGCTGGATGACCGACGACCTGATGGAGCGGGACAGCCATGGTACCGTCAGCACCGGGAAATGGAGCGACCAGGACTTCACCCGGTACGGCATCGACTGGCGGGTGTGGTCTGGTATTGAGCCCAGCAAGAAAAAGCGGAAAGAAATTCCCTGGAAGGAGGCACTGTCATGATCGTACCTGATCTGCTGGACAGCGAGGCGGTGGCGCGGCGG
>ODAI014653950.1_pt1 | contig 17692 bp, 14 predicted proteins | sample 1539321 | NCBI WGS metagenome assembly ODAI01 (sample SAMN02144231, study PRJEB22623) | gut metagenome | biome: sheep rumen | host: Ovis aries | place: New Zealand | reverse complement strand
TTGCCTTACGTCTTTTGATTATCTTCGGCAGGAGATTGACGAGTATAAAAATCGGCTTTCGGTGAGCGAGCGAAAAAAGATTTCGGACAAAAGCGCCGGGGAGAATCTCTGATGGAAGAAAAATTTTACAAGGACGGATTGAAGTTTTCATGCAGGCAGTGCTCCTTTTGCTGCACAGGATTTCCGGGAGTGGTTTTACTTTCCGAAGAAGATTTGAAAAGACTTTCGGATTGGGCAGGGCTTACCACGGAACAATTCACGCTTGCTTTTTGCCGGTGGATAAAAGACGACGATGGCAAGGAGTATCTTTCGCTCAGGGAAAAGCAAAACTACGAGTGCATTTTTTGGAAAAATGGATGTGAGGCTTATGAGGCGAGACCCAATCAGTGCAGGACATATCCTTTTTGGACAAATGTTTTGGAAAGCAAAGAAGCATGGGAAGCTGAGTGCAAGGACTGTCCTGGAATGAATCAGGGGGAGCTTCATTCGGCGGAGGAAATTGAAAGCGAGCTTTTGAAATATATGTCCCGTGTCCCTGTCACAAAATGTGATTGAATACTTTTGGAAGAATGGGAGTTGACAATGGGTAAATTTTTTGTGTGGATTTGAGATATCTGGAGGTATTTCTGTTTATAAATAAAAATATAAAATCTGCATTTAGGTCTATAAATTTTTTATAAAATTTTATATATTAAGAATATGGACAGAGGACTAAAATTCATAGATTTATTTGCTGGGATAGGTGGTTTTCATATTGCCCTTTCTTCTCTTGGCGGGAAAGCCGTGTTTGCGAGTGAATGGGATAAAGATGCGGCAACCGGTTATGAAAATAATTTCTCTTTAAGACCAGAAGGCGATATTACCAAAATATCGGAGAAATCCATTCCAGACCATGATATACTTTGTGCAGGATTTCCTTGTCAGGCATTTTCAATCAGCGGAAAACAACTTGGTTTTGAGGATAGCCGGGGCACTCTATTTTTTGATGTTGCACGTATCGCAAAAGAAAAGCAACCAAAGGTGATGTTTTTGGAAAATGTAAAAAACCTAGCTCGTCATGATGGAGGAAGAACTCTTACCGTCATAAAAAAAACTCTCGATGAAATTGGATATGATGTTTACGACAAGGTTTTGGATGCTTCAAAATTTGGGGTTCCTCAAAGTAGAAAGCGTATTTACTTTGTTTGTTTCAGAAAGGATTTAAAAGTTAAAGGATTTTCCTTTCCCAGTGAAGAAAAATTGACTAAACATGTAGTGGATATAGTTTTACCTGACTCAGAAACAGAAAAATATGAAATTCATAGAAATGATATTGTCATAAATGAAAAAATAAAGGAATTCTATTCTGACTCTCCAATTAGAATTGGAACTGTAAACAAAGGCGGACAAGGAGAAAGAATTTACAGCCCTTTAGGAACTGCAATTACATTGTCAGCTTATGGTGGTGGAGCCGGAGCAAAAACAGGTTTGTATAGAATTAATGGGAGAATTCGGAAACTAGCACCAAGGGAATGTGCGAGACTGGACAGTTTCCCCGAAAATTTTAAAATTGCAGAGCGAGATACTGTTGCCTACAAGCAATTTGGAAATTCTGTGGTTGTAGATGTTTTACGAAAAATTATGAAAAAAGCTCTTGAGAAAAAGGAGGTTGTCGCATGTCTATGACAGGTTCTGAAATCGCTAAAGGAGGATTTAACAACGAACAAGAAGTTGCTGATAAATTCAATAATTGGAAAGAGGATAAAGACGCTCAGAAATGGCTTGAAATAATGATGTACAATTTGGATGAAGTCACATCTGTTCATGCCGAGAAAATTGGCGATAAAGGCCATAAATCTGATATTAATGTCACAATCAACGTTACTATAAAGAAAAAATCAAATGACACGGAACTTGCTTCCGTAGAAAATATTCAGGTAAAACTTGTCTCGAATGATGCCGGCTTCAATCAAGTCGAGAAGAAAAAAGTTGAGGGCTACTTGGAAATTTGGCATATTGATTCTGAAATCGAAAACCTCCTGAAGCTTTATGATGGAGAACTTCCTCCAAGAACTGGATCTCGTGACTCAAAAAGGATGTTTGTCGATGAGTTTACAAGTGCGGAACAGGAAAAGTTGAAATCATTCTTGCAGAAAAACATGATTATGATTATCAGCGATATAATTCGCGGACGTGGCAGATTTGCAGCAGAATGGACTTTGGTAATAAATAAAAGTGACGGTTACAAATGGCGCTTAATCGCAGTTAATGAGGCTATTTCTATTTATGCAGGTGATTGCCAAGTAAAATTTACAGAGAAAGGCAATATCCATTTGGGAAACATTACCTTGCAGCGAAAAGGAGGAGATAATGGAGCTGATACCGCAAATATGCTGCAATTTAAATCAAATCCAATGATTTTGTTCTAAACATCGAAAATCACATGGCAAGAAACTCAAATCCGACAAACCGTCAAAGTCAGTTTGTCGGATTTTTTTATTTTTCCTCCACAGTGCGGACCAACCTGAAACCGAGCGTCGCTTTTTTTGTGTTTGCGAAATCACTGTTGCGGTAGGAAACTGAGCACACATAATTGAAATCCCTGTAGCTTCCGCCCCTGTTCACGACCGACGCAATGTTTGACTGAGGGCCTGTTGGATTAAAATCAAAACTTTCCTTGTAGTAGTCCTTGCTGTAGCGGTCCCAGCACCATTCCCACACATTTCCGCTCATGTCGAAAATCTCAAGCTCGTTCGGTTTTTTTGCACCGACCTCATGGGTGGTCTTTTTGCTGTTTCCGGAATACCATGCGATTTCGGAAGCGTCGTCCTCTCCACCACCGCTCAAAAATCTTCCGGTTGATTTTTTCCCGCCACGCGCGGCATATTCCCATTCGGCTTCCGTGGGGAGACGATATCCGTTTTTGGTAAAATCGCAGCGGATGTTTCTTCCTTTTCCGGCATAGCATTTTTCAAGTCCCTCGGCTTCACTCAGCTTGTTGCAATACTCGATGGCATCGTACCAGGTGATGTTTTCCACCGGCAGCTTTTCACCCTGATTTTTTGAGGGATTGTCACCCATCACGGCAATCCACTGGGCTTGAGTCACCTCATATTTTCCGATTAAAAAAGAAGAGACCGTAACCTCATGCACGGGTTTTTCATCAAAGTCCCCGGAGATGTTTCCCATTTTGAAAGTGCCGCCCTCAACCATAATCATGTCTCGGATTCCAACCTTGCTTATGTAGCTCGGAGGCGGATCCTCATCCATTTTGTAAAGCTTCACTCCGCTGGTGTTTGCCTCTGTTCTCTTTTCTCCGTCAATCCAAAAAAGTTTTTTTACCTTAATCTCATTTCCCTCGGAGTCCAATTTTTTGATAACGGTCCTGGGCACACGGTGGACGTTCCATTCAAAAGCAGTGTCGCCGCTTTGTTCTCCGAAATCCAGAAGTTCCTTTCCGTCGCGACCGATTACGTGGAGTGTCAGGGCATAAAATCTTTCGCCGGGCTCATCGGAAATGGGAAGGATGTCGGGGTAACAGTCCGTCCAGTAATCTTTCCATGCTTTTTTGTAGCCCTCAAGGATGATTGGCTGAATCTCGCTGTATTTTTCGGACAGTTCCATTATAGCCGAGACTTTGTAGCTTCCGGTTCTGGTCGCAACATCAAGGGCTCCTTTCTCAATCTCGCCGACCTTAAAATAGTGGGGGCAGTTTTCCCTCCAGAATTCCTCGTACTCCGCGGCAAGTTCTTTCCATCCGTCGTAGGAATCAAACTCATCAAAGGTTCCGTAGCCCGGTTTTCCAGATTTAATCTCCGCGGCCAAATTCAAAAAAGCGTCGTATGCTGATTTGGATTTTTGAGTCGGCTCCTCAACCATCGCGTCATAATAGGCTCCGAGTGCATGAACCCATTTTTTCTCAGATTCAAAGGTCCGGCCCTCTTCCATAAGTTCCTCATAACGCGCGCTCTGGGCAAAAATTGACACGGCGGAAATCAGCAGCGTGAAAAACACGGATAAAATTCTCTTCATATTGATTCGGCTCCTTGAAAGTAAAAACAACAAACTCAAAGTTACCTCGAAAAGCTGAAGTTTTTCGAGGTTCCACCCACGAAAATTACACACAAAATGTACTACCTTATCCGCCAAATGTCAACAAGTACCCTTCTCCCGGATTTCAGTCCTCCGCTATTCTGTATGTCTCCGGCGCTCCAAGGAAGGATTTTCTGAATTCCTTGTTGGCCTCATGAATCACGATTTTTTCAAGCACGATGTTCGGAGTTACGGGACTCAGCTTCAAAAGATTCAGTCCTGCCTTGCAAGTCGCGTAGACTGTGGCGATTCTGATGTTGTTCGCGATGTCGTTTCCCCATGGCTGCTGGTTGTCTCCCACCGCAAATTTCTCGCTGTCCACAACATCCTTCAGAATCCGCTCGCCGTTTACCTCCGCCACAAACTGCAGTTTGTTGTCCTTGTACGCAGGGTTTGACGGATTGATGTAAAAATCAAATGCCATAAGACCGTCGTTTTTTTCAAGTGATTTTGCATCCGTCGCAAAGGCATATTCCACAAATGGAATATCTTTTGACTCAGGTGCGAAACTTGACGTGATTTCCTTTGCCTTTACCGCGCCCAAAGTCTTTCCGTATCGCCCAAGAATGTCAAATCCTGATGAGCGCACGAAATGAGTCGCTTCCATGCTGATGTGGTCGGTGGTCTGGACGAAGGTTCCCGTAGGATAATTTGTCCCCGGCACATTTGCGTCAATGTGGACGTTCACGAGAATCTTCGCGCCATGTCCGTCATCTCCCTCAATTTTAAGAAGCTCAGTTTTTTTCTCCGCCTCAGAAAGTTTTTTCCTGTCAACCGTAATGCGGATTGTATCAAGACCCGTGTTTCCGTCCGAGCTAAGACCTTCCAAATCTTTTGCAATGGTAAAACTCAGCCAGTCCGAATCAACGCTTGTTTTTAGCACGCATCCCTTTTCATTGCACGCCGCAATTTTTATCCGTGCTTCCGTGCAATCTGGATTTTTGAAATCATCAAGATAAAGGTCCCGCACAGTCCAGTCCTGACCTGTCGTCGTAAAGTCGTTGCCGTCAATCCAGACTGAAACACGGTCCTTTCTTGTGGGCTCAACATAAGCATAAACCGGATAGCTGTTCGCCGCCTCACACCATGCGTTGAATCCGAAGTGCTCCGACCATGCCATGCCGTAGAATCTTCCGCCGCCAACCTTGTCACATTCATCGACAATCGCTTTGTCAAACTTGACACATTCACGGACTTTCTCCGCATACACATTTGCTACAAGTGCATTGTGCTTTGCGTACCACTGGTTTTTTCCGCTGTAAAGCTGCATGAGCTCAACGTTCATTGTTCCCACGACCGGAAGATAAACCTGGCTGAAGAATCCCGCGTCATATTCTGATGGAACCGACTTACGCAATTCTGTTGCGCGCTCAATCAATTCTTTTGCACGCGCGATGATAAAATCAGACTCACCGAAATTTACCGGATGGAAAGTGTCCGGCTTTAGGGCTTCGGTACGGCACATGCTGGAAATCTTGTTGGATTCAAAAACAATGTCCGAGACTTCCTTTTTCTGCTCGTCGTTAAAATACGGGAACTGGCTTGCAAACCATTTGTCGCTGTATGCCTTGGTGTCGGAATTGTATTTTTCAAAATCGTAGGCGAGGTTCAAAAAATATGAGAGCGGGAATTCGTTCGTCAAAATGTCACCCACGTTCACAATCCAAAGCTCCCGGATTCCAAACTTGTACGCCGCCTCCATCTGCTCGCGTGCCTTGGGAAGATAATTCGTGTTGACCCACTCATAGCTGTACGGCCATCCGTGATAGTCAAAGTGATAGTACATTCCGTAGCCGCCCTTGTGGTCCCTCATTTTTTCCGTGGGAACTGTGCGAAGGTTTCCGTGGTTGTCGTCGCATAGCATCAGGGTAACGCCATCAAGCTCGGGGTCGTCCATCAGTCCCTTCGTGCTTTTGTCTCCGTAGAAATAAGGCTCGACCTCCTTGTAAAGTGCCAGCATCCGGGGAACCTTGTCCAAATCAGGATTCACGTTCTCGCGGATAAGACGGTTTTGTGTTTTAAGCACGTCCCGGAGAAGATTGATGTTGTCAGCCAAAGTTGCGTTCTGCATGATTGCGGTGTCTGCCTCGCCCCTCATTCCCACGGTGATTACGTTCTCGAATTTTCCGTTGCGCTTGAGCCCGTCTTCCCAGAACCTTGTGATTCCCTCCCTGTTTTTCCAGAAATTCCATGCGTCCCCGTAAATTGATTCCGGTCCCCTCACATAGCGGTATTCCTCTCCGTTTCTGCAGCATGGCTCGTGGTGGCTCGCTCCCATAATCACGCCCATCTCATCCGCAAGCTCTGCGTTCAAAAGTCCCGGACCGTCAAGGCTGAACTGTGCCGACCACATTGCAGGCCAAAGATAATTTCCCTTTAACCTGAGCAAAAGCTCAAACACATGCTCATACATCTTTGCGTTAAATCCGCCGAAATTATGGTTTGTAAAATTTCCGTATGCGGGCCACTCGTCGTTTATGAAAAATCCGCGGAAACGGACGGAGGGCTCTTTTGTCACGGTGATTCCTTCCTCAATCTCAACGCGCTCTTTTTTTTCAGGAAGCACGCCTGCCCAATCAACAAGCGGAGAAACGCCCATCAGCTCTGAAAGATGGAAAAGTCCGTAGATTGTACCGCGCTTGTCACTTCCGACAATGATGATTTTATCGCTCTGAACGGCAAAGACATAGCTCTCTCTTTTTCCCTTGATTTTTGAGACCGCATCACAAATACATTCGCACTGGGAAAGTTTTTCGGCAAAATCAGTCCTGCCCAAAGTTGCGAAAACCACGGCGCATACATCGTTTGTCTTCGTTTCGGTTATTTCAGGTCTTTCGCCCACAACCAGAGCCACGTCGTCGCAAACCCTGGACGCAATCCTCATTACTCCGGGAAATTCTCCGTTGCCGCAAACGAATCCTACATTTGATTTTTTTCCGTTACTTTTGATGATGAACATAACCTTTCTCCTATCACACTAGTGTGTAAGCTATGTTCCTATTTTACCATATTTTGATTCAAAATCAAGAGCAAAATCCCTTGTGTATAAGACAAGTGCAAATCAAAATTAGACTTCGAAAATCTCTTTCGAAATGAGGAAGCGCTTTCATTCACGCCAGGAACCAAAGCAAGCGGTCGCTTGCTAAGGAGTTTTGCTTTGCTCGCAAAGTTCGCATTTTTCTTTCGAAAAAACATCAAAACTCCCATCCCTTTAGTCAATATGCATGGTAATAGGTATTGGAGGTCGCTTTCGCTCCCTTCCGTGCAAATGCTTCGATGCCACGAACCCTGTCTCCATTGCAGTGCTTCCTCGATCCCTTGTGAATTTTCCGTCGCAATTTATGGCACTTGCCTTCTACAAATCCTTTAAAAAAGATAAGAGTAGCATCAAGAAAATTAAAATCAGCTGCCTGCGAGAATCTTAATCGCACTTATCTCCCATTCGATGTAATCCTCGTCGCACTTTGAGAGACTGTAGTAGATTCTGACAGTCTCATTTGCGCTTATGTTTCCGCGTCCGTTGATTGTCATAACCTTTGACGAGCTTTGGTCCGGGGACTTCACGTAGATTGCCTTGCCGTATTGTGCCACAGCAGTCACGTCAGAGATATAAAACGCGCCGTTGAATCCCTTGGCAGACGAACTCTCCATGGCTGAGGTCAAATCTACGGTGGAGTACATGGCCGGCAAAAAATTGTCCGAAACAAAATGGAACTCGCTCGGATTGAATCTGTTTGCCTCTTCCCACGCCCTTTTTTCAGCTGCGATTCTCCTTTCCTCCTCAATCTCTGAAAGTGGTCTCAGGCCGGAAATGGACGAAAGGCAGGAAATCTCGTCAATTCTTTCTATATATATGTCATATCTGCGGTCAAGCTCGATTCTTTTGATTTCATCCGGATTTTTCAAAGCGTAATCGGATGCCTCAATCAAAAAGTTGATTCCTTCCTCGGGATTGAAAATGCGGTATGTCGTCTTTGAGCTCTCATCCCCGAGAAGATAGACGTTGCTGACTAAAATTTGTGCCGTTAAGTCAGTTTCCGCGTACAAGGGCAGGGTAATCAAAATCAGTGCCGCCGCAAAAGTCATTTTCAGATTCCGGGAATTTTTTCTCATCTGCATTTTGCTCCGTAAAGGGATTTTCAACTATAGGTATTATCGACTGAATATCGGGGGCATTATATAGAGATTTTGGATTTTTTACAAGTACCCGGCTAAAGGGAATCCGCGTGGGGTGAGTTTTTCCTTGATAGAAATCCCGGAGTCTGCTAGAATGAAACGCGGAGGATTGCATGGGACGGACAGAAAAAGGATTCGCCATGATTTTCATTCTCACGCTGATTTTCACTCTCGCTTCCTGCACTGGAAAAACGGACGGCGTGACGTACTCAAATGCAGGCGGGGGAGAGACTTACAGCTTTACCTTTCTTGATGACTCAAGTTTTTTCATGCACTACCACATGGAGCAGAACAAGGGATGGGACTCCCTGCTTTCGGACGAAAATCTCTCAAGCCCGGTCACATTCACGATTGTCTATGATTATGATGTAATCTCCGGCACTTACGAGGGAAGACCTGGAAAAGACGGGGAACTCAGGATGAATGTAAAAAAAAGAATTTCCATTCCGGAAGATTCTCAGGTGGGGTCAAAAATCACGAATGCACTTATGGCCGGAAACAGTACCATGAGCGTAACGAACGATGACTATCCGCTGGTTCCTTCATCCGGGGAAGAGGGCATAAACGGCACGGTCAAGGGAAAAATCCTTTCCATAGGAAACCTCAAGTTCAAAAAATCCTCCGCGATTCCACGTTAAGTCAAATCAAACTTAAAGTAAACTTGTTTTTCTGTTGACAAGCAATCCACATTTTTCTAGAATATGCGATTATGAAACTGATTAAGAAATTTTCCGAGGTTCTTAAACCCGCTGCCAAAAGATTTTCCGCCGCCATTTTCATGGGATTTGTCGCCGCTGTTTTTTCCGCGCTCTTCACGAACGTCTATGATTTTTTCTCCACATCCGGCATGGAGTATGATTCCCCTGAATACAAGGCCATCGCTGCAAAAAGGTATGCTTTTGAGTCGGCCTGCAGTTCCGTACTTTTCGCGGCTCTTTTTTCCATGCTCACATGTATTTTTCTCCAGCTCTTGTTTGAGCGATTTGCGCGATTTACGCGATTTACGCTAATCTCCAAAAGAAAAGAAATCGGTGGAAAAATCAAATTCGCATCCGCCCTTCCGCAGATTGTGGGTCTCATTCTTTTTATCCCCGCATATTTCGTTTTGAAGTCCAAGCGCGAGTCTGATTTTGTAATCATGGCATATTTCGGCCTCCTTTTGGTTCTTTTCGTGCTCTCGTTCTTTTTGCTTCTTTTGGAACAGAGGGAGGATGCGTTTCCTTCATGGGTGGTTTCGGGCGTAATAGCGTCGGTGACTTCATTTTGCGTGGGTGCGGGGCTGGTCCTTATCCGCATGGCCCTTTCCCTTTTGCTTCAGGTGAAGTTCTTTTCTGAGACCGAGGGATTCCAGTACATGCTGATTTTAGGACTCTCGTTTTTCGTTGTGTTCGCGTCCGTTTTCCTTGCATGCGCCACAAAAAAGAGGGAGGACATCTCGGTTCCGAAAGTGTTCAAGGCAATCATCCTTTACGCGTTGCTTCCTGTCTACCTGATTCTGCTTTTGATTCTCTATCTCTATCTTTTAAAGAGCCTTGTGACATGGACCATGCCCAGCGGAAAAATCAATCCGCTTGTGTCAGCCGCGACCGCAATCTACCTGCTTTTCTATTTTTCAATCTGCCGCTACAGAAATGAGAGCAAGTTCGCCCGGATTTTCTGCTCCAAGGCCGTTTTGATTCTCTATCCATTGATTGCGCTTCAGTGCCTGGCTTTCGGAATCCGCATCCATCACTACGGCTTTACCACCGCGAGATATGCAAGTCTCTTCTATATAATACTCAGCATAATCTTCTGCATCCTGCCACTTGTCAAATCCGGAAAATATATGTCCCTCACGCTGCCCATTCTTTCGGCTTTTGTTTTGATTTGCACGGTCGGACCTTTCAATGCGATTACAATACCGCAAAAGGACCAGATGGCACGGCTTGAGAATGTCTTTAAAAGGCACGGACTTTTTGAGGATGGAAAAATCAACGCTGAAAAAGCGTCGGAAATCATACCGAATGATGAAAAATCCGTCGTGGCAAGTTCGTACAAGGCTCTTGATTTTAATTACATAAAGAATAAGCCCGCGTGGTATACGGAATCCTTCGTGTGGTCGGAGGCATCGAAGCAGTCTGTCTTTAACTTTGAGAAGGCTTTCGGATTTAAGTGTCTGGACAATTATGACGAGATAAAATCTTTTGCAGGCTACAATTTTAAGTACGACTTGGAAAAGAATTTCCTTGACGTGAGCGATTTCTCTTTGGTCAAGAGCTTCGATATTTCGGGCAACTGGCAGGAAGTCGAGGACATAATCATTCCATATTCTTACGGCTCAAAGAAAAAGGACATAACGGATTTTGTCAGGAGCCGGAGCACGGAAAAAGAGGGAAGGTGGGACGATACAAAGACCGACTATGGTTCCGAGCCAATCAGACTTGAGACTCCCGAGGGCATAGAGCTTTTGATAACCTACATCTATTATTCTGCCGAACGCTCCCCGGAAGGAAATGACACATACCGAAGCTGGACCGTGAAGGGATTTGAGACCCGGAGAAAGCAATAATTTTTCCGCTAAATCCGTCTTTTTTTGAAAAATGTCTAATCGCACTTGATAGATTGGCGGTCTCGTGTTATAATGAACATATATATAGTAGAAAAGTTTTGAGACTGCAAGCTTTCGTAAAGGACGTTTTAAGAGCTCATGTCAAGCACTGGCTTTTAAGATTGCCTCAATTACATAAAATGGAGATTTTACATGAGTGGAATTGAAGACATTGACCCGGAGATCGCCGCTTTGTTGGGTGACTCAGCAAACAATCTTCCTTCTGAAGACGCTTCCCAAGATTCTAATTTAAATGCCGAGGAAACAGATTACGATCTTCCTGCATCCCGCGACACTTCCAAGGACGAGGATATAAGCGCGAGTACCGATGCTCTGGCCGTGGATTTGAGCGTAAGTCAGTTCAAGCCGATTGAGAAATTCTTTGAGGATGAGCCGAATCCGGTTTTTGATGACCCGAAGTACTATAAGACTTGTTTTACCGGCGAGGATGAGAGCGCGCCACGTCTGCACCAGCTGCTTACGAAGTACCTTACCACGCAGGACAGAAATGACCGTTCGGTTTACAGACAGCAGATAATCGCCGCTTACTGGAACTTCCTTCGCTCCCTTGCACCGAAGATGGCAAATCCCAAGACACCTCTTTGCAAGAGACTTGCCATGCGTTACGGAATGGTTTTGCCCACTCTTTTCGCACCCGAGCACAAGGAATTTTTCTCACGCGCAATTCTGGAGAACAACACCGGAGAGCCCATCCTTTACATGGACGAGTGGCTCAAGGAGATTGCGACCGGAAAGCTGAATCCCTCCCTTACCGACGAGCTTCCCGCAAAGAAAAAGGGACCCGGAGCTGACCAGCAGAGAATACAGCAGCTCAAGAGCAAGAATGACGGAAAGATGCAGAGCGCCGAAAGTCTCCTTACTTCAAGGGAAAACGAGCGTGACAGACTTGAGCTCCAGATTCAGGACCGCGTTACGCAGCTTATGGAGCACCCTCCCGTAATCGGACTTCAGGGACACAAGCAGCCATACAATGAGATGCAGAGAAAACTTTTCGCCGAGATGAACCAGATTTTCCATCAGCTCCAGAGAGTTGACAAGGAGCTTTCGGGTTATCTTCGTGAATTGCAGGAAGCACATGAAATCCGCTACAGTCTCGAGGCAAAATCCGCCGACATGCCGGAAGAGACAACCTCCGTCGGTTTGGAGGAAATCCTCAACGAGATGACCACGGTAAGACAGATGGCGAAGATGACTTGTGGACGCCAGGGAAATCAGTTCCCCATTTTGACCAAGGAATTCTTTCACTGCATGGACAAGGAGACCGGTTTCCGCGAGAACGTCCTTCGTGAGCTTGCATGGATTGAGTCAGTGGACCCGGGTTGTTTCTGCCGCATCCACCGCAACATACCGAACCGCATTGTTCCCTACGTGCTTTTGGTTCCGACATACGGAGACTCAGGATTCTGCTGGGAGCCCTTCGACCGATTCAACCGAATCACGAGCCGAGGACGCATCATAATCCCCATGTACCCGAGAAACCTTAAGATTGCGTGTCTTACAGCCGTCGCGGATTTGAGATGGCAGGTCGCCAAGGAAAAGGCATCCTTTGACTGGATGTCCGACGGTCTTACGGGACAGTACTATCAGTTCATTGAGGGAAAGAAACTCAAGGGAGACGTAAAGCAGTTCTTCATTGACGACTATATCCTTTGGATGACCAAGGAAGCGAACGGAACCCAGAAACTTGAGAAGGAAGTCCGTGCAATCTTCTGGAGATACCTGCCCTTCACTCAGGAGCGCAAGGAGGACCTCAAAAAACGCAGCATGGTCTATCAGGAGCTTTTCCAGAGGGACATCAACCGCAGCATGAGCGACGGATATTGATTTGTAAGGCTCGCCGGATTTTGGTGGGCCACAAAAGGAGATTTCATGGAAGAATTGCAGGAAAAGATTGTTGAGCTTCCCGAAGATGGATACGATATTTCTCGCCCCGGTGTGATTTATCCTGATTTTCAGGATTACAGGTATTTTTCAAATGCTGCCGGACGTGAGACGAACGTAAAGGTTCTGCTTCCTGCAAACTATTCCACGGAAAAAAGGTACCCCGTGCTTTATGCTCTCCACGGTTTTTTTGACAGCGAGAAATGGATGGCGAGACCAGAAGTTTCGTTCAGCGTGATTCTGAGAAATTTACAGCTCGATGGAAAAGCCGAGGAGATGATTGTAGTCCTTCCATACATTTTTTGCAGCAAGACCCTTCCTTCTTGCACCGGCATGGATCTTGAGAACTGTTTTGCCTACGATAATTTCATAAACGATTTGACCGGAGACCTGATTCCGTTCATCGAGGGAAATTTTTCGGTGGAAAAAGACAGGAAGAGAAGGGCAATCACAGGTTTTTCAATGGGCGGTCGCGAGTCGCTTTTTATCGCCTTCACACATCCTGAGCTTTTTGCCTACATTGGAGCCGCTTGTCCTGCTCCAGGGCTCGTTGAGATAAAGGGCTCTCCCATGCATCCGGGACAGATGAAAGAGTGCGATATGAGATTCGGGCCTGATAAACCCGAGATTCTTTTAATCAGCTCTTCAAAAGCGGACGATGTTGTGACGACGGCACCTGACAGCTACCGGGAGATTTTGCGTAAAAACTCGGAGCCTTTTTTGAGCCATCTGCTTGAGTCCACATTCCATGACCACACGAGCGTAAAACCGCATCTTTACAATTTTCTGCGCCTCATTTTCAGGACCGAAAGATGAGGATGCCCCTTCCCGTGCTTCTGATTGCCTTTTTGGGATTCATTTTCCAGGGATTTTTCATCGTCTCATCAAACTTCGGGAATCCGGTTCTGACGGCATGTTTGAAGACGGTCGCGTCAATTATTTTTGTCACCGTGGGATTTTTGGGATGCAGGCGGCTTAAAAAATCTGTGTCTGGGAACGCTGAGACTGAATGTGGAATTTCCGAATCATGCGGGAATCTCATCTGTGCGGGGCTCTTTTTCGGTATGCTCGGGGACATTTTTCTGACTCTGCGCTTTGTTTTGACGGGGATTTCCCAGGTTGTTTTTTTCATTGGAATTTTGTGTTTTTTGAGCGGCCACATTTTTTACCTGATTGCGTCGGTTCCGAAATGTCCGCATAAAATTTTGGCCTTGCTCTCAGCCCTTTTGATTTCACTTGTCATCGTGCTCATCTACGTCCGGATTCTTTCCGTGACCATGCTTTTCAAAATTGCCGGAATCATTTATGTGTGCGTCATCGCTTTTTTGACATCCACGGCTTTTATCAATGCTTTTGTTTCTCCTCGACCACAAAGCCTTGTTTTTGCTTTAGGCTCCCTCTTTTTCAGTGTTTCGGATATCCTTCTGATGCTTACGGCTTTCGGCAGCGTCCAGAATCCCATTTTTTCCGCCATTACGCTCATCCTCTATTATTTCGGTCAAATGCTGATTGCATTTTCAATCAACGTGTCGGTTCCCAGACTTTCCTAGTGGTCCTATGTCATTGCCGGACTTGATCCGGCAATCTCTCCTGCACAAGGGATTCATGACATTGTTTCGTATAAGTCGAAATTGGAGCTAACAGCTTTATTTCTTTTGAAAGGGGATGCAGGAGAAAGTTAAACGTTGAAAAAATGGGGTGTAATTTTAGTAAAGTGGTATTAAAGCCAAAAATCTAAAATAGAGATTTCTATTACCTTTATTTTGGGCAAATTGGCTGGTGTATAGAGGCATGTTTAAGTGTTGGATACTCATCTTTGCCTCTAGGGATCCCGAATCAGGTTCGGGATGACATTTTTGGTTTGGGATAACATTTTTGGTCGGGATAACGTTTATTGTTCGGGATGACTCTTTACTTGGGATGATTCTTTGCTTGAAGTTCATTTGTTGGGGAGAAAAGGAGGGGGAATTTTTGAATTTGGGGGTTGATGAAGGGTTTTAAATGTATTATAATTTAGATTATTGGGTGGGAAGCCATAAATCTAAAATAAAAGAGACGAAAAATGCTGATAAAAAGGGAAAAATACCTTCAGGTTTTGATAAATTCCATGAATAACGGGTTCATAAAAGTGTTGACAGGAATTCGGAGGTGCGGAAAGACATTTATCCTGCTTTATTTTTTCTACGACCATTTGATTGAGACCGGGGTGGCGGGGGAAAATATAATAGTGATTCCCCTGGATGATGAAAAATACCGTGAGTTTTGCGATTCGGAAAGATTATATTCGTTCATCCGTGAAAAAATCAGCGACGGAAATCAAAAATACTATGTTTTGATAGACGAGGCTCCCGATGCTGTTCCCCGGCAAGGAATGAAAAATCAGGATGGGGCGGAAAATTTGCATGCTGCTCTTCTGCGGCTTAATAAAATGAATAACGTGGACATTTATCTGACCGGGAGCAACGGAAGATTTTTTTCTTCCTATATACAGGGCGAATTTCAGTTGTCATGCCAGCAAATCCATGTCGCGCCGCTTTCATTTACGGAGTTTTGCTCGGTTACAAAAAAGGATTTTTCCGAAGCGTGGGAGGAATACAAAATCTACGGGGGACTTCCGCATGTGCTTTCCGAAATCGATGGGGCGGCAAAATCGGCATATCTTGAGAAAATGTGCAGGGAAGTTTATCTCAGGGACATCTGCGAGAGGTACGACATCCGGAACAAAAAGGGGCTGGAGTCGCTTTTGGAAATTCTTGCCTCAAAGTGCGGGGAGGTGGTCAATCCGCAGAGGATTTTGGATTTGTTTAAGGAAAAGGGGAGTGAAAGACTTACCATGCCCACAATCGCGAATTTTCTGGTCTATTTACAGGAAGCCTTTGTCTTGCAAAAATCAACTTGCCGGGAAATCAAGGGGCGAAAAGAAATCAGCACACAGCCAAGGTACTATTTCAGCGATCTGGGAATCCGAAATGCCTTTTTAAGATTTAAGGGCGGAGATGAAGCGGGCGATGAGGACGAAATCAGCAAAAGTTCCGTTTGTAAAAATGTCATTTTCAACGAATTGATTTACCGGGGATTTGAGATTGAGGCCGGAGTGATTGAGACCAGGGTGAGCGAGGACGGAAAGAAAATCAGGAGGCAGCTTGAGATTGATTTTGTGGCGGAAAAGGACGGTCAGAGATTTTATATCCAAACCGTGCCGGGAAAATCCACGCTTGAAAAACTGAGCCACGTTCAGTCAACGCTTTTGAAAATCCCCGACTCCTTCAAAAAAATCATCGTCGTAAACGGAAACAAGCCCCTGTGGAGAACCGAGCAGGGAATCACGGTCATTTCAATGCTTGATTTTATCCAAAACCCGGACAGTTTGAATCTGTGAATTCTTGTGATGCAACAATATAGATGGGGCTGCCTAAAAACTAAAAAAAATGTATTTAATTACAATATATGTGTTTGAAGATTGCCGTATCGAGTACAGCAATGACAAATCATATTTTTTGGACATCCCCATGGCAGGCTTACCCGCCATTTTATCTGCCTTTCCCTTGTTGTGTCCATCCTTGTAATGGGCGGTATAGAGCGCGGAATACTGTGAGTACTCGCTTGCGTAGGCGGAATAAACGGGCGGAACTGTGAATCCCTCGTTTACGGCCTTTGATCCGGATTCCTTACCGTCTCTTTTCGCTGCTTCCCTTAGGTTCTGCTTCTCATTGAATCCCTTTTCAAAACCTTCCTTGTAGGCCTTGGTGTAAACGTATGCGGAGTATTTACCCGGGACTGTCGGCATATTCAAGCGCGGCTGTGAACGGCTCCTTGTGCGGCACACAACATTGCGGTGAATGTCACTGTTTTGTAATGTAACACAAAAACCCGCTTCTGGCAAATTTTTTTGTTTGTAAGGATTAGCGTTGGATTACCGATGAATTCGCGTTCCCTTAGAATTTCCATCCCCTGTACTGCAAGTCGGGCAGGATCACTCCGAATGCGAGTCCAAAATCAAGTCCGAACTGCACGCCATTTTTAGTCCATGCTATGATGTCCCTCATGTATGGATATATGGTGAACATATTCAGGAAGGTGAAGTTTATCCCAAGGTCAGCCGCGCATTTCCAGTGCACGAATCTTTCGTCGGAGTCGCAGTACAGGGGAAGCTCATAGACAGGGTAGAGGAAGACGCAGAGTCCGTGCATGGAGTGGTCTTTAAGCGGAACGAATGGATCGAAGTAAACGCCGGCTCCGGTCGTGATTCCCATGTAAGTGTATTTTCTTTCCGAGGGCGCGACCTCTGTTCCCGAATAGCCGTTAAAACCGACGGACCATGAAAAAGCGAAGTCTCCTATGGAAAGAATGTCGCCTCTTATTTCTATCATGAAATTCCTGCACTGGTTTACCTTGCTGCAATCTTCACGAAGATGAAGGAACGGATTCTGGCCGCTGACCATTTGTGTAAGGCTTGGAAGAAAGTAGAGTTTTCCCTCAAGATCCATTTTCGGATATTTATAGGGCTTGTCCTTTTTTGAGGAAGTCTCTGTGTTGAATGTCAGCTCAGGATTTGAGATGTCTGCGTCGTTCTGAGAAAAAGCGGTGGAGGCTGCAATCAGCAGAAGAGAAAGTGTAAGGCAAAGTTTTTTCATAGGAACCTCTTTATTAAAAATAATGACATTCTATAGTAAACGAAATTGAAACGGTCTGTAGACTGACGTAAACTTCAAAATTCGTTTACTATAGCAATTTAGTTTCCACAATATTAAGTTGTGGTTATTAGGGATTCGCTGATTAATACTTGAAGCATTAATCAGTGTTTCCTTAGAGTGTGATTGGAGCTATTTTGTACCCATTTATGAACAGGTTAAGTCCCTTTGGTATGTGGCTTAAGAATCTTTCTATAAAAGCATTATATTCAGAAACTACATAGTTTACCAATGAATATCCAAATGGTGATATATAACAAGCTAT
>ODAI011884213.1_pt1 | contig 17693 bp, 15 predicted proteins | sample 1539321 | NCBI WGS metagenome assembly ODAI01 (sample SAMN02144231, study PRJEB22623) | gut metagenome | biome: sheep rumen | host: Ovis aries | place: New Zealand | reverse complement strand
TGCTTGGCGGTAAAGTAAGCTCAAAGGTTTCAGCTTTCGGCTTATTAATATATGGCGGATATAAGTTTATTACGGATGGTATCGGATTGGGCAGACCAAATCGATTAAATCCTCCGTATAAGTAATAAAAAAGACCGACATTCGTCGGTCTTTTTGTTATTAAAATATTAATTATTTCTTACTTTCATTATTAGCAGATTTTGCTGTTTCAACGGTTTTTTCTTCGTCTAAACCGTTATCTACTTTCCCGAGAATTTGCGGTAATTCAATACCTGCTTGATTAGCTAAATCATGCATAGCAGGAAGAGCCTTTATCAAATCTTTCATAAAGTTTGCTGTTGTAGAACCGTTAGCTGAACCTGAACCGCCGTCCCAAACAGTAATTTTATCAAATTTGATGTTTTTAATAGCTTCAACCTGTTTAGCAACCAATGTTTCAAGTTTTTCAATCATCAGGAAGCTTGTAGCGATTTCCGGTCTGTTATTAGAAATTTTAACAAGATCTTCATAACCTTTTGCTTTAGCTTCTAATACGGCTTTAACACCTTCTGCTTCCGCAAAGTATTTTGCTTTAATTGCGTCTGCTTCACCAAGAGCTATACGTCTGGCTTTTTCAGCTTCAGCATCAGCTTGAACTTGTATTTTAAGTTTTTCTACTTCTTGTCTTGCAAGTTCTTCTTTCTTTAATTTTGCTTCTTCTTGTTCTTTTTGTGCTAATAATACGTCACGTTGTGCGTTAGCTTTTGCAACTTCTCCTTCGCGGAAGGCATCAGCCTGTTTAACCGCTAAGGTTGCGTTATATTCTGCAATATTTGCTTTCGAAATGTTTTCGCCTTCAACAGCTTGTGCTTCAAGGTTAGCTGTTTGAATACGCTGTTCTTTCATTGCGTTTGTTTTACCGATTTGAGTTTGAGCAAGCTGTTCTGCAACTTGAACCTCTCTTATCTTATCAGCTTCAGCTTCACCGATAGCTGCTGAGGAGTTGATGTTTGCCGTTTGAACTCTTTGTTCTTTTTCAGCATTTGTTTTACCGATAAGGGTTTCTGCTGTTTGTTCAGCAACCTGAACTTCTTTTTCTTTATTAGCTTCAGCTTCACCAACGGCACCAAGCTTTTCTTGTTGTGCTACTTCAACTTTTGCTTTGTTTATAGCTTCTGCCGCAGCTTTTTTACCGATTGCATCAATATATCCGGATTCATCCGTAATATCTTTTATGTTTACGTTGATTATTTCAAGACCGATTTTATTAAGCTCAGTATTTACGTTAGCATTAATCTGTTCCAAGAATTTTTCACGGTCTTGGTTAATTTCTTCAATGGTTAATGTCGCGATAGCAAGACGTAATTGACCTAGAATGATATCACTTGCTTGAACAATAATTTCATTTTTGCTTAAGTTCAAAAGTCTTTCTGCTGCGTTAATCATTATGTTTTCTTTTGTGGAGATACCGAAAGTAAATGTTGAAGGAACCGCAACACGGATATTCCCTTTAGAAAGTGCGCCTCTTAAATCAATGTCGGTAGTCATAGGTTCTAATGAAAGTACTGCGTAATCCTGAATCAGAGGAATTACGAATGTACCGCCGCCGTGTACACATTTTGCTGTTTTATTTCCGCCTGTCTTACCGTATATTACGATAATTTTATTTGACGGGCAGCGTTTGTATTGGTTCGCAAAAAATATTCCGATTGCAAGTAAGACCAGTACAGGGACTACAATTACGGTCATAAATGTCAAAAAATCCATAATAATCTCCTTTTCTTATTCTTTTTCTATGTATAATTTGTTATTTTCGTATTTTACTACTTTAACGCTATCAAAAGCATTTATACTTTCTTGTGATGCGTTAATTGCATTTTCTATCGAGAGCTGCTCATTAAAGTTAATTTCGATTTGCCCTTCTCCGTTAGGCAGGAAATTTGTGTATGCTTTTCCTACTGTATTTACTGCTTTTGATAAATCTTTTATGACTCTTTTATTTAGTTTTTTAACGAGGAACATCATATATGATGCCAAAAACATTATTAACAGACCAAATGCTATTGATGCAATGATTACGCCGTATTTAGGCAATCCCCATACTTTAATACAGGTAAGTCCCATCCAGCCGAACCCCATTAAAAATCCTAAAACTGACTGTATTGATATAAAATCAAATGAGGTTTCGGTTTCAACTGATGAGGTGAAATCCGATTGTACTTCAGCATCTCCTCCAAATGCTGAAAATAAAAACATTTTTAAAATAAATAGAGTGGTAGCAAATAATGCTACGTAATAATAAACATTTGTCAATTTTTCCATACTTTAAATCCTCTCTCTGCAATTATAGGTGTAGTACGTTCTTTTGTAATCATATAAAGAGATGAAACCGTTTTATATTCTAAACTATTTACTATAACCTCTGTTTATGTTACAATGCGAATTAAGATTAGGGAGTAATTATTTTATATGTCTAAAAATAAAAAAGAAAAAAAATCTTATTCTACACGAAATGCGAACCAATTTAACAGATGGCGCAGCCTTTTTCAGTTTTTGGTTTGTAAAATATTTTATATGATTAGGTTTAAGTTTGTGTACAGACTTGAAGTCCATGGATTAGAGAATGTACCGAAAGATAATGAATATATCATTTGCCCAAATCACTTGTCAACGCTTGATCCGCCGTTAATGGTATCAGTATTTCCGAGAAGCGTTGCTTTTATGGCAAAAAAAGAATTATTTGATATTCGTTTTTTAAGGTGGTGGATAGATTGGCTGGGTGCTTTTTCCGTTAACAGAGAAAGTCTTGCCCCTTCAACAATAAAGACAGTAATTAATATAAAGAAAAGTGATTGGGTTTTAGGAATGTTTCCTCAAGGTACCAGAGGAGAACCGGGTGAAATAAAGGGTATTTCAAAGGGTTTTGCCGGTCTCGCAAAAATAACGAAATGTGCGGTTGTTCCTGTCGGGATAATCGGTACCAACGAAGTTAAACGTATTCCTTTTACGGGTAAAATTATTGTTAATATAGGTAAACCTATACCTTACAGTGATGATTTGGATGAAATGCAAAATAAATGGGTAGAGGCTATACAAGAATTAACAGGTTTTAAATATGTCTCTGATGAGCAAGCGGTGTTAAGTTAGATGGAGTTGAATGTTTTAGTATGAAGAAGAAAGAAGAACGTAATTATAATAGAAGATACGCTAAAGAATATAATTTTTGGCGTTCATTATGGTATATGACGTTTTTGTATTTTGTTGCTGTTCCGTTTTTTTCAATATTTTATAATTATACGATAACAGGTCAGGAAAATTTGCCAAAGTCCGGTGATGGTCATAAATATATTTATACGGCTAATCATGTGTCGATATTTGATCCGTTTTTGGTCCCGTTTGCAACGAAAAAACTTATGGCATTTATGGCGAAAAAAGAATTGTTTGAAGAAAATAATGATTTAAAACAATTTAAAAATTTGATTATATCGCTGGGTGCATTTGCTGTTGACAGAACAAAACCGGAGATTGCAACCTTCAAAACCGTAAAAGATATATTTACAACAAAATGGGCGTTAGCTGTTTTCCCACAGGGCGGGACCAGACCATATGGAAAATTGGACGGAATAAAAAGGGGGTTTGTTGCAATTGCTAAGGCTGCAAAGGCTGATATTGTTCCTGTTGCAATCGCTGATTTTTCGGGATATCCAAAATTAAAACCATTTACAAGACAAACGGTAAACTTACACATATGTAAGCCTATTTCGTATGAATTGTCAACAGAGGAAATTTTGTATAGGTGGTGTGAAGAAATTTCTCTAAACGGCGGATATGAACACGATTGTCCTAAACCTGAAAATCTTGCAAATGCTGATAAAGAAGAAGTTTCGGTATAGTAAAACGTTATAAAAAGAGGATTATATGAAGCATACATTGACAAGAAAAGTTTATTATTCGGATACAGATGCGTACGGTGTAGTTTGGCACGGTGCATATTTAAGGTGGTTGGAAGCCGGACGTGTTGAGTTTTGTGAATTGTTCGGGTATACGCTTCCGGAATTAACAGCAAAAGATATTTTGCTTCCTGTCACAAATATGAATGTGCGCTATAAAATGTCGGCAAGATTGAATGAAGTAGTTGTTGTAGAAACTGAAGTATCAAAGTTTAACGGGTTGTCTGTTACCTTTCATCAGGTTATAAAATCACAAGAATCAGGGAAAGTTTGTATTGATGCAACTTTTGATGTTGTTGCAATTTCTAATACAACAGGAAAATTGTATCGAAGAATGCCTGATTTTCTGGCGAGAATTTTTGAAGAGGAAGTAAAATGTCTGCAACCCGTTTAAATAAATATATTGCATCTGCAGGAGTTTGTTCAAGACGCAAAGCGGATGAACTTATCGAGTCAGGCGCTGTTGTTGTAAATAATAAAAAAATTACCGAGTTAGGATATCTTGTAAAGGAAAAAGATAAAGTTTTTATAAATGATAAACTTATACATCCTGTTAAACATTTGTATTACAGGTTTTTTAAACCTGCAGGATATATTACGACATCAGATGACGAAAAAGGCAGAAAAACCATATACGATTTAATACCGAAAGAATTGTGGGGCCTTAAGCCGGTAGGAAGATTGGATAAGGATTCTACGGGACTTTTAATACTTACAAATGACGGGGATTTGATTAATGAGTTAACTCATCCTTCCGTAAAAGTCCCAAAAGTATACCTTGTGTCTATTGACAGCTCAATTCATCAACACGAATTGGAGCAGATGGCGAATGGTGTAGAGATTGAAAAAGGTAAAATAGCATACGCCGATATTGAGGTATTGGAAGCTGATAAAATGCATACGATGATGCGTATTACTTTATATCAGGGAATGAACAGACAAATAAGAAAAATGTTTGAATATTTCGGGTATGAAGTTAAATCATTAAAACGTATTCAACACGCAACAATTCAATTAGACGGGCTGAAAAGAGGGGATATAAAACCGATAAAACCCCGTCAGATTAAGGAATTACGAAATTTTTTAAGTAGGATTGCTCAGAAGAATGATTAAAATTGCTATTACAGGTAATATTGCATCAGGTAAATCCGAAGTTCAATCTATAATTGAGAGTCAAGGATATTCCGTTTTAGATACCGATATTGAAGGACATAAAATTTTGAAGTCGGAAGTTATAAAAAGTGCCTTTGAAAAATATGATGTGTTTGACGATAACGGAGATATCTCAAGGGAGAAATTAGGTAGACTTGTTTTTTCTTCAAAAGAATTAAAATCAAAGCTGGAAGAAATTTCTCATCCAAAAATCAGAGAAGAAATTTTAAAGTTTTTTAATAGTCATGCTGCGGAAAAGCTTGTGTTTGTCGCTATTCCGCTAGTTTATGAAACAGGAATGGAAAATCTGTTTGATAAAATTTTATTAGTTTACACTGATGATGAAATCAGAAAACAGCGCCTTATTGAACGTAACGGTTATACTGATGATTATGCGGATTTGAGGATAAATTGTCAGATGCCGCAAGAAGAAAAACGTAATATGGCTGACTATATAATTACCAACAATAAGAGTAAAACGGATTTGAAATTTGAAGTTTATAAGTTTTTAAAATCTTTTTAAGCAAAATTAGAAAGAGATACAAAACCGCTCAAATAACCGTTCGTGGCATTATATGTTACTGTTTTAACTTTATTAGATGCATTTCCTTCGACTACGGTGTAGCTTGAACCGTCAGGAGAAACACTTTGAACAATACCTGTATGTGATCTTCCGTTACGTTTTTGTATCATAATATCACCGGGTTTGACTTGAGTTTTCAGGTAATTTCTCATATTGGATTCAGTTCTTGACGCGGGAGCATTTGTGTAACATCCGTGTTTTATCCCCCATTCCCTTAGTCCTGAAACCGCGGGTGAACCAAAATCTGAAGGAAGTTTGCCGCCAAAGGCTTTCTTAACGCAGTATGTTACAAAATCAGCGCACCAAGCTCTGTTATGTCCGCCTGAGAATAAGCTGTTTCCTTCTCTGTCACTGTTTACTCTGCCGACAAAACTTGATGCATAGTTTACAAGCTCGTTAGCATATTCTGAAACCTTCTTAATAATAGGTTTTGCAATATTTTTTACCCCTGTTTTAAAATTGTTCCACATTGTTGAAACTTGCGTACCTATATTTTCAAAAGCTTTAATAATTGAAGACCCCGGATTGTTTATTGCAGCCAAGGTTGCAATCTGCTCTGAATTTGGAAGCGCAGGTAAATCAGCAGCTGAACTGAGTGATGCGCCTAAAGCTTGTACCTGATAATTCGTCGGAATATTGATTAAATCTGTGTTATATGCTGACCCCGGTAAGCTTATTAAATCTGTTGTCGGAATAAATCCCGGAGTGTGAAATTGGCTAAAATTAAAAGGATTTATAAGATCACTGTTGGCATTTGGCAAATTAAATTGACCGTTTGTAAATACGGAAGTGTTTGATGGTGCAGGATTGTGTCTCCTTATCCCATTTGCTATATCCGATAACAAATTCCCGCATTTTTGCGAGCATATGCCCGGTACGCTGTTTACAAAAAACCAAACCATTAATTTACCTATAACCTTTTACCTTACATTTATATAAAGTATTTTTAGTCTGATAAATTGCCTGTTTTTGTCGGTTATTTACAATTCTTAATGATAAATTTTGCTTGACGGCGGGCTGTATTCTTTGTATCCTTTAAGTAGAGTTTTATGATTAGGGGGTTACCATTAATGGAAGAAAAAAATGTACTTAAAAAGTTTACTACGGCACAGTTTTTAAATTTCTGTTTAGGATTTTTTGGTTTACAATTTGCCTGGCAGATGCGAATAATTTTATCGGGCCCTGTTACGGAAAGTCTTGGGGCTTCACCGTTTATTTACGGTTTGATATGGCTTGCCGGTCCGTTTACCGGTATGGTTGTTCAGCCGATAGTAGGCGCTTTAAGTGATAAAACAGTTTCTCCGTTTGGCAGACGCAGGCCGTACCTTTTAGGTGGTGCAATAATTGCATCATTGGCTTTGTGGGTGTTCCCTAAATCAGCTTCTGTTGCAAATTTAATTCATAATGCGACAGGTTTGGATTTACATCCTTTAACAGCATTATTTATTGCAGCTATTATGATTTGGGTAATCGATGCTTGTATAAATATTGCACAAGGGCCTTATAGAGCATTAATACCTGATGTCGTACCGCAAGAACAACATTCATTGGCAAATTCCTATATAAGTCTGGCTATTGGTTTAGGCTCTGTTGTAGCTGCAGCAACCGCACCGTTTTTAAAATGGGCATTTAATTATCAAATGTCTATTCCTGCGCAATTTGTAATGGCTGCTGTTGCCTTTACGCTTGGTATGTTGTGGACTTGTATTTTTATAAAAGAAAAATCTACAAAACGTCAGGCTGATGCCGAAATCCAAGATTCTAAAGCAGAGGAAACCGTTTTGAATGTGTCATTTTGGCAATCATTAAAGGGTTTCTTTGCTTTATCTCCTGAGGTCGGAAAAATTTGTTGGATGCAATTCTTTACGTGGATTGGGACAATGTGTATGATGATATTCTTTACACAATATTCAGTCCATACTGTATTTGGTGTTCCTGATTTGACAAATTTAAGTGAAACTGCGCAAAATTTATATGCAGATGCTAATTTAAACGGTACGAATTTTTCATCAATTTGTTTCGCAATATTTAATTTGATATGTTTTGTTGTTGCGATACCTATTGGAATTTTGTCTGCAAAATTCGGTAATAAAAAAGTGCATATAATTTCAATTATATCAATGATTGCAGCGTATATGGTTATGGGATTATGCCATAATAAACTGGTTGTAGCTTCAATGATGGGATTGGCCGGAATAGGTTGGGCCAGTATTTGTGCGCTTCCGTTTGCTATGTTATCTCAATATATTAAGAAAGGTACCGAGGGGTCTGTGATGGGTATATTCAATATATTTATTGCGGGTCCGCAAGTATTCGTGTGTACGCTGGTAGCATGGTTTATTTCGAAATGTGATTTTTCAATGGGAGCTGAACTTGTAAATTACCATTGGGAATATTGTTTTTATATAGGTGCAATAACATTGTTGTTGGCAGCAATAGTTGCAGCTAAGGTGAAAGATATTTCAGAAAAATAAACAGAAAGAATGACCTTTTAGGAATGACTGATTCAAAAAAGAGAATATTACTTATTTATCCCCCCTCCAGGGCAATGAACAGAAATGATATTTGCCAGAAACCTTCTGGTGCTTTTTGGGGTACATTGTGTTTGCCGCCGACAGATTTGTTATATTTAGCTTCTATTGCTGAAAGTTCAGGGTTTGAGGTTAAGATTGCGGATTATAGTTTAGGCGGTGATTATGAAAAGGATTTAAGAGAGTTTAATCCTGATTATTTGCTTGTAAATGTTTCAACTCCTACTTTCAAAAGTGATATTGAGGCTGTTACTATTGCAAAGGAAATTTGTCCGGGTATTGTAACTATTGCAAAGGGTGCGGCTTTTCTTACGTTGGCTCAGGATATTATGTATTTTGTACGAGATATTGATTACATAATATATGGAGAGGCAGAAGATACATTTAGAGAATTAATAATAGGGGTTGCCCCATATCGTATAAAGGGATTGTATTACAGGGATGATATACGGGTTAGGTATACAGGGCAGTGTGAATTTATGGATAATTTGGACAATTTACCGTTACCTGCAAGGCACTTGATAGACAATAACCTGTACAAACGTCCTGATAATGGTGAGGTTCAAGCTGTTATCGAAGTCAGCAGAGGGTGTCCTTATAGTTGCTGTTTCTGCCTCTCTTCATCCGTAAACGGTACAAGGGTGAGGAAAAGAAGTCCGCAGAATATTATTGAAGAAATTACGGAATGTGTTAATGTATACGGAATAAAGAATTTTATTTTTCAATGTGAAACATTTGATGCTGATAAAAAATGGGCGGTTGATTTATGTCAGGCAATAATAGACAGCGGTTTAAATATCGTGTGGACTACGAATGTGAGAGCTGATTTGGCAGATGAAGAAACTGCAGAAGTGATGTCAAAAGCCGGGTGTCAAATCGTTTCTATCGGTGCTGAGAGCGGGGCATACGATGTTATTGAAAATTTGGGTAAAAGTGTAACTTTAGATGATGTCCGATATGCTGTCAAAACTTTCAAAAAATATGGAGTGAGGGTTCATAGCAGTTTCATAATAGGTTTGCCGTGGGATACAGAAGAGACTATTGAAGATACTGTTGATTTTGCTATTGAAACAGATTGTGATTTCGCCGATTTTAATTTTTTGGCGCCGTTTCCCGGTACAAAATTGTATGCGTACGCAAAAGAAAATAAGCTTATAGATTCGGATACCTCATTTAAAAATGCCTATTTTTATCCTGCCATAAGAACATTTGAGATGAGTAAGGATAAACTTTATGAAGCTTACAAAAAGGCAGTAAAGCGTTTTTATTTACGTCCGACGTACATATTTAAAACACTGATAAAAATCAAATCAAAAACAGAGTTAAAGAATTATGTTGATGCGGGAATAAAAATTTTCAAATTGCGCTAAAAATTAAATTCTTTGATGAAGGTATCAACCCATTTTACGAGTCCCGGCATGTCGTATGGTTTTGGTAAGTATAGGTCTGCCCCTGTTTTTAGAACGGTTTCTTTGTCGTGGAATACAGAAGTTACAATGAGTTTTGAGCGGCATAGCATATGTGACTCTTTGATAATTTTGCAAACGTCAAGTCCTGCTCTTGTTTCGTTATCTCCTGCATCAAGAATTATAACCGCAGGCGGTTCTTCAAGCTTGATGTCTTTAAATTCTTTTATAGTTTGAGTTTTATATCCTTGTATATCCAGAATGGTTGACAGGAGTAATCTCATAGATTCATCTTCTTCTATTACCAAAATTCTGTTATTAAATTGCGGTCGTTTAACAGAATCTTCTGCCGTGAGTTTAGCTCTTTCCATCAAGTAATTTGATTTGTTCGGAAGTTTAGCCAAATTTCTGATATTAATCAGATCGGTAAGAAGTTCTTGTGTTTCTTTGTAATCTCGGGTTGTCGATGTAATTATACCGATTGTGGAATGGACAAATTCGGCTCGTTTACCTGCTAAGCTGTCCCCTTGTGACATTACAAATCCTCTGGATATGTCGGATGCGGTATAGAATTTTTCTGAAACGGTATCAAATGCAAAGGTTAAGAAGTTTGCAACTTTTTCCGCTTTCATTTCATCTGTAATTACCAAAAATTCGTTTTCGGACAGGCTGCCTAAGTAATCTTCTTTGCCCAAGGTTGAGGCAATAATTGCAGAGTAGGTTTGAACCAATTTATCCGATGCTAGTTTAGTATAAACCTCTCTGTATGTTTGAAAATTATCTATTGTAATCAGCAGAGCCGCCCAATTTTTATCTGCAGTTAGTAAACGTTTTAGTGCGCGCATAGAATAATTTCTGTTAGGGAGAATTTTGTTGTCATCAAGGTTAGATTCAAATTCTCTTCTAAGGTGTGCTTTTATTCGCATAACAAATTCTTTTGAATTTATCGGTTCGCTGATAAAATCGTCAGCCCCGCTTTCTAAGGTTTTCAGTCTGTCCGAGATATCGGAGGATTTTGAGGTTGCGATGATAACGGGACGCATATTGTATGTGAGTGCGCGAATTTCTTTACAAAATGCATCCAAATCAGTTCCCATGCTATCGGAGATTATTATTAAATCAGGCTCTTTGTCCTGAATAAGTTTCATTGCAGAAATTAAATTTTTGGAAATGAGCACGATAGAATATTCGTCTTGTAAAAGTTTTTTATACTTAATGGATATTTCTCTGCGTTTATCTATAATCAAAGTTACTGTTTGCATTTTTCCCTCGCTTGTGTTTCTGCGCTATATGCGGGAAATATTACTTCAAAGGATGTTTCCGCTTTTTCAGAATCTATGTCAGTTGACGTAACTTTAATTGTGCCTGACATTTTGTCGATAATGCTTTTAGTTATGTATAAACCTAATCCGCTGCCTTGAACCCGTCTGGTTAAAGGATTATCTATTCGTGAAAATTTGGTAAATATTTTTTCAAAATCTTCTTCATTGATTTTTATGCCAATATCGCTTACTTTAACCGATACGGAGTTTGTGTCGCCGCAATACTTTCCTGTGATTTTTACGGTTGTATTGTCGAATGAATATTTTGCTGCATTTTCTATTAAATTCATCATTACTTGCTGAAATTTATCTCTATCAACCAGTATTGATGGGATAGACGGCGAAATATCAACGGTGTATTCTTTTGATTTATATTGGTTTTTAACTAAAGATACAACTGTGTTTATAATAGGTTTAATGTCGGTTTCTTTAAATACAAGATTTTCTTTTGCAGATTGAATTTTTGTTATCGAGAGCATATTTTCAACAAGAGAAATAAGTCTGTTTGACTGCTCTTCGATAATTTTTAAAAATTTCTTTTTGTTCTCATCATCCAGTTTGTCCCAAGAAGCCAGCATAGTTTGAGAAAACCCCCTAATTGATGTGAGTGGAGTTCTCAGCTCGTGACTGACGGTGGATATAAAATCTTCATAACTTTGTTCGTTCATAATTGGATTATAGCAAAATTTTAATGAAAATAAAAGATGTGAAAAGCGGTATTCGTTAATATATAATAATTAATGTGCAGAAAACAGGCTCAGGTATTTCCTGAGCCTGTTTGTGATTTATGGCATAAATCACACCAAAGGTACTTTGTTTATGTCTGCTTTATGCAAACAGTTATGTTTGTTATACAAATGTTTGTTTATCGGTAAATATAGCCATAAGAGCTTCTTTCTGACTATCCGAACCGCTTTGTATAACTTCTTCTACACTTGAATAGCTTGTGTTTTTAGCAATCCAACTTGCTACTTGTCCTTTTAATTCATTCAATTTATCAAAACTTATTGCAGAATTACTTTCATCCGTAACAGATTCAATATACCCTTCACCTTGATTGTTACCGTCAAAATAATTATGAATACAAGTATATGCATCATCAGATGAAGTTGTATTAAACAGAGTACTCATATTACCTGAGAAATATAAATCCTCTCCAAAAGTTGAACTTGCAAGAGTGTTATCACTATTTCTTGTAATATTTACATCAAAGAAGGTTGAATATCCTGCACTGCCTTGTATTGAATTAGTATATGATATAAAAGAACCATCAAATACTAAAGTATCATTTCCGCCTATATCATAAATATCAATTTTGCTATTTGACGGTATAATTGTTCCATACAAATCATTTGAATCAGTACCGTCTATAAACCAATTTTGTGAACCGGATTGTCCATCTGTAATTGCAGACCATTCATTATCGAAAGAATTAGAATGATTTGCCATATCCCAATAATTGGTTAATTCTCGAATATTAGCACCATTTCCATCTTTATCGGTTATGGCAAATTTTGCAAACGGTAATTTATCATCGGTTTCTATAAGATAATTTGTATCAGAACCGTCATAAATACCTGTAACCTCAACATCAAGACCATTGTGTCTTGTTACAAAGTGCAAACCATCTTCACCATTATAATTATGGTAAACCATAACATCACCTTTTGTAAAATCTTGGTCGGCAAAGTTGATTACCAGCGGATTTGTACTTTCATCTTGAGGAATCAAATCCATTATACCGTTTATTGTAGCTTTTGAGCCTGTTTTAACATTGATAGTTATGTTATCATCAGTATTTAATTTATTGATATTTATAATATCTTCTCCTTGAGTTGTGATATTGCTTATTATAAATTTTTTTAAAGGGTCGGTAATATATCCTGGTATATCATTGTCATATATTTCATAATAGCCCTTGATACGATTATGAATATCATCCATATAATTTTTAATTAATATTTTTGCTGTATCAACACTTGTAATCTTATATGTTATTAATAAATCCTTTCCTTTTGCTTCATAGCTTTCTATTCTCTTACAGATTTCCTGAATGTGGCAAAATTCAATGTATCCCGCACCTCCTTCGGTACCGTTCTCTAAAGAGTGGTCTATAATATCATAATCTCCTACTGTTTTTTCCATATCAAACGAGTAATATATATCATTTACTGTTCCACCATACATTGTATCATTGCCTTTTCCGCCATCTATCCATGTATAGGCATTGAAATCCGATTTTATATTTGTAGCATGTATTTCATCATCACCGCCATAAGTACTTATCCAAGCATTACCTTTGCCGCCTGCATAAATAACATCATTCCCATTTGCAGTTGAGATATAAAAATGTTCTTTTGAATCACCCAATGTACCATAGGAATATATACACTGCCCTTGTGTTCTATTAGGATTTGTATCATTAAAACTTCTTTTTTCTGCAGACAATGTTTCGAATATAGGTAAATCAGTAAAATATGACCATAATGATTTATTATTAGAATTATTGTCTATAAAAACAGTATTCGTGGTCGGTGTATATTTCTTTATTTCAACAGAATCATTATTTCCATAGTTAACAATCATTGAACCTGTATTAAAGTCAAATTCCGGTTTTATTTTATCAAATTCCGATTCATTAATTAGAAGCTTAGTAGATAGATTGTAATTCCCAAAGTTTATAACATCATTACCGTCACCTGAACTAAAATTTAATTCAGTCATTTTTGTATCAGAAAAGGTTTCTAATCCATTCAAATAGAATGTATCTGCACCTTTTCCACCCGTAATGTAGTTTTTATTACAATTATCAGTAATGATAGTATCATCACCATCACCGCAAATTATTGTATTATTATTCCCGTTTTTAATAGAAAATAAATCAGAACCGTTTGTACCTTCAATAGTATTATTGTCAGAATCTTCTATATAACTAACAACCCCTTCAACACCATTAGATATAATTCTTTTTAAATTATCATTTTGACTCAGGTAGTAATTCGCAATTTTTACCGTATCAACATTATCGCCTGTGGTTCTTTTAATCAGAAGGTCATTTTCATCCTTTTCATATTCTAATTTATCTACAGTTCCGGTAAATTCAATTATATCGTCAGAATTTGCATTTATAATCATATCATTTCCATCTCCGGATGCAAATTTAAACGTATCGACGCCTGTTCCTGCATTTAAAATATCATTTCCTTTACCGCCAATTATTGTTGAATTATTATTTGATGTAATTATATTGTCATTAAAGTTTGTTCCCTCAATATAACCATCACCTACAATATTTATTAATGCATCCTCTGTTATTGCTTTTTCTGTGTTATTAACCTTTAAATTATTTATTTTATCTGCCGCATTAAAAAAATTTGATACGGTTACGGTATCTTTTACCGTTCCTGTTGTGCGTGTTATAACAAGATCATTGTTTTTCTTTGAATAAGATAAATCGTCAACAGCTCCCGTAAATTCAATCTTATCAAGGCTTGTAGCGTTATAAATAGTATCAGCACCATCGCCTGATGCAAATTTGAATGTATCAGCGCCTGTTCCCGAATAAAGTTTATCAGTTCCTTTTCCGCCTATAAGTGTATTTGTACCGCTTTCACCATAGATATTATCGTTTCCTGCTCCGCCATCTATTTTATCATTCCCATTTCCTGCGTTTATTTTATCATTGCCTGCATTGCCATATATAGTATCGGCATTTTTTGATCCGGTTATTGTATCAGCCTTGGCTGTACCTCTGTAAACATTTTTAACTCCTGATATTTTCCATCCTTTCATTGTAGACGATAGTCTGACGGTCTTTTTATGCACTATAAAAATATTGTCGTTTTTAAGTGTTCCGTCATTGTTATAATAATTTTTAAAAGTAATTTTTTCAGATACGGCTTTTTTCTCACCTTTTAATTTTGCATGGGTACAAGTAACTATTAAATCATTACCTTTCTTTTCAAAAGCTGTTATTTTATCTTTTGAATTTGGTTTATTAAATTTTATATTTGTTTTTGTTCCCTGAACATATATCGTATCGTTTCCGTCACCTTTGTTTATAACTATCGTATTTGTACCTTTACCGGTTTTAATAATATCATTACCTTTTCCGCCCGTAATAGTGTCATTCTTTGTTCCGCCGACAATAGAATCATGACCCTTTTCGCCGTTTAATTTGTTTTTATATTTGCTTTTGGAAAAATCTATGGTATCATTGCCTGCCCCTGCATTTACGGTCAAAGCCTTTTTCCAAGCTTTTTTGTTTTGCCAGACAATTTTATCTTTTTTCTTTGTTCCTGTTACTTTGTTTTTCTTAGGTGTAAATTTTGTTGCCATAAATTTTCTCCTTTTTCTTTATTTTTTGACAAGGCAAGTCCAGCACACGTTATTTACTATATCTATGTCGTTTATAATACATTTTTTCAACACTTTTGTGTTCATAACCACTGTTAAAACGACCCTGCTATTATCTCATAAAAGATACGTTTTGACAAGTTATATTCCGTTGATTGGGACATTATGTTTACGATTTGACATAAAAAGAAAATTGTTGTAATATCGTTCATATCTTGAGAAGAGAGTTAAATGAGGGTTTTTATATATGAAGAAGGCTTTTTTATTGGTCTGCATACTAACTATTTCAGTTATTACGACTGCTTGTATAAATAATTTTGCTGTACAGGAATTAAACAGTAAAGCGATGACGTTGTTGGAGCAAGGTAATTATCAGGAGGCTATTGAACGCTTAAAATCAAGTATAGATTTAGATGATTCTATTTTTGAATCTCACTATAATCTTGCTGTTGCATATACTAAGGCTGAGGATTATGCAAATGCTATGAAAGCATACCAAAAAGCCATTGATTTGAAGCCGGAATTTGCCGACAGTTACTATTCTTTGGCTGTCGCTGAGGAAAATTTGGCATCTGATATTAATGCAGGACTTCTTATTTTGGATGAGAACGGTGAACCTAAAAAGCCTGAAGCAGATGAAGAATCTGAAAATCCTTATGATGTCGTTTTGACTGATGTTGAAAAAGTTTATTTGAAAGATTTGTATACGGATGCTGTAAAAAATTACAACTTGTATCTGTCTAAAGGTAAAGATATAGACGATACGGATGAAGTAAGAACTCAAATTGAAAAATTAGAAGCAAAGATTACAGCAATTGAAAATCCCGATGCTGATAAAGAGAAATCCGTTACACCTGAGCCTGTTGCAGTACAGACTTCGGAAGAATAAGAATTATGTTCAAATCTCCGGGCGATATTCTGTTTTCGATAAATGGATTTGAGGTGTACACGTATGGTGTTGTTATGGCTTTTGCCTGCCTTATTGGGGTGTTTACTTCTTATTACGTTTACAAAAAATTTAATCCTGAGAAAAGGTATGATAAAATAATTGATTGCGCGGCTTGGGTGCTGTTTTTTGGAATATTTGGCGCAAGGCTGTATTATTGTTTGCTAAATCCTGTCTACTATTTTGCTGAACCTCTTGAAATTATAAATATTCGACAAGGCGGGTTGTCTATTCATGGCGGACTTATTGGCGGAATTTTCGCATTGATATTTTTTGCAAAACGCTATAAATTGGGCTCGTTAAATCTTTTGGACGCATATGCTTGCGGAACGGCTCTTGCACAGTCCGTCGGCAGATGGGGTAATTTTTTTAATTCCGAGGCGTTTGGTCTGCCGACTGACTTGCCGTGGAAATTGTATATTCCAATTTCAAAACGCCCTGAAATGTATGTTAACAATGAATTTTTTCATCCGACATTTTTGTATGAAAGTGTTCTGGATTTTTTGATTTTTGTATGTTTGATTTTTGTAATGAAAAATTTTGCTCGTACTCATAAAGGCTTAACTGCATTTGTGTATGTTACTCTTTATTCAATTGTCAGATTTTTTATCGAGCAGATTAGAATAGACAGCGCATTAAATATCTTAGGTATGCCGATAGCGGAAATTGTTTCATTTATACTTTTTGTTGTTGGAGTTAGCGGGATATTTTATTGCATAAAAAATTTTCAAAATTAGTCAGTCTAATTAGTGACAACTTTTAAATTTGGTGTATAATCAATATATAAGTTTTATTATATATGGAGTAGAAGACATGTCTATTGATGATGCTTTAGTGATGATTTTAGCTGGGGGAGAGGGAAAACGTTTGTTGCCTTTGACTCAGGACAGAGCAAAACCGGCAGTTCCTTTTGGCGGCCGTTACAGGATTGTTGATTTTGTGTTAAACAATTTTATCAACTCAGGCTTTTTTAAGATAAAAGTTTTGACACAATATAAATCAGATTCTTTAAATAAACATATAACAAGAGGTTGGGCTTTATCTCCGTTTTTAAATCAGTATGTAGATTTGGCCCCTGCTCAAATGAGAACCGGTCAAGATTGGTATAAAGGTACTGCTGACGCTATTTATCAGAATATTTTCCAAATTCATGATGAGGATCCGGATTATGTATGCATTTTTGGCGGTGACCATATATATAAGATGGATGTTAGCCAGATGCTTGATTATCATAAGGATAAGGGCGCTGATTTAACTATTTCTGCAATCCCTATTCCGATTGAAGAAGCCTCTGAATTCGGTATTATTGAAGTCGATGATAATTGGAAATTGATTAATTTTGTCGAAAAACCGAAAGATAAACCAAAATCTATTCCGGGTAATCCTAATATGTGTCTGGCTTCTATGGGAAATTATATTTTTAATAAAAATATTTTGCTTGATGCAATCGAAAGAGATGCAAAAATTG
>ODAI013292872.1_pt1 | contig 17694 bp, 9 predicted proteins | sample 1539321 | NCBI WGS metagenome assembly ODAI01 (sample SAMN02144231, study PRJEB22623) | gut metagenome | biome: sheep rumen | host: Ovis aries | place: New Zealand | reverse complement strand
CGCAAAGGCGCTTGTCGGCGCGTGGCTTTGCCGTCGTCTGGACGACGGTACGGTCGTTAGGCGGCGCATTACCGAGACGGAGGCGTACTGCGGCGAAGAAGACACGGCCGGCCACGCGCACAAGGGACGAGCGGCGCGGCGGAGGCCGTGCCCTCCTCCCCGCAGTGCGCCTCCGGCTCGGTGATGCGCCGCCGAATGACAGTGCCGTCATCGAGCCGACGGCAAAGCCACGCGCCGACAAGCGCCTTTGCCATCGTCACCGCGTCAACCTCATAGTCCTCTGCCGTCTATCTGCGCATACACAAGAACTCATTTTATTTCCAATACCATAAATAACCCGACGCCATCAAGAACCAGAACAAAACGAAGACAGCAAGGCCATACAGCGCAAGTCTCCACTTCCTGAATGCCGCCAGCACAGCGGCGGACAGCAGAAAGAGCATAGGAATGACAACATAGGCTGCGCTGAATCTCGAAACCCGCTCCGGAACACAAGGCAGGAGCTGTCCCGCATAAGGTCCATACAGCAACGCCTTCCAACAGAGAATCTTGCTTTCAGCTTCAGTCATCCCGTCATGAACGGGATGGCAGTCCGCACTACCCATGCAAAACAGAATGAAAAGTGCATACACAGCCCAGAGGAGACAACGCCACGAGAACAGTTTGCCTACCCACTCCTCCCCTCTCGCAATTTTGCCGTCGCCTGGATCAGCAAGGCTACGCGCCAACGCCACGATAGCGCATATCGGCACGTAAATCAGACATGCAATAAACAACAATGAAGTCAAGAATGAAATCACGACACTCATGTTGCACGCTCATTTCTGCTTTACCCAAATCAGTTTATCGGTGACGTAGCCGCGCCGTCGCGCTTCGGCAAGAAGTTCAGCCTTCGCGGTTTCTGGCAAGCCAGGCGTGCGCGAGAGAATCCAGAGATAATCCGCGCTGCCGCTGCCGACGAGCGCGCATGTGTACTCCTTGTCGATCAGCATCACGCGATAGTCGGCGTAGAACGGGCCGAAGAACGAGACGCGCAGGAGTCCGGGCGTGTCTGTCATCTTACCTTTCCCGATCGCCGTTTTCGGCTTGCCGTTTTTGATTCCGGAGTTCACGACCTTGATCGTGCCGTCCGCATTCTGCGTATAGTTGGCCTTCGCCTGCTCCACGCCTCGCTCGAAGCTGTGGTCGAACCGGGCGATTTCGTACCACTCGCCAAGATAGCGGTTCAAGTCAAGTGCCACCACAGGCGCATTGTTCACCTTCGGTCCGCTCACGCACCCCGACAGCGCCATCGCCGCCGCTATCGCACCAAACATCATTCGCATATTCATTGTGTATTTTCCTTTCTCTTTCATTTTTGTCTTAGACAGGATTAACTCACCGAAACTCCGCCTTGCAGAAGCATGCCGACATGCGGTCGATTTCGTTTCTGCGAATATTCAGTTTCTGCGATATCTGCGCAGAAGCCGCGCGTCCTGAATGTCGCGCCCCTGCAGGTCAGCTGCCGCGACCTGCGCCATGTCGTCCTGCATGCCAAGACAGAAAAGGACGGACATGTAGTTGCCCATCGCCACCTTCGGCGAACCGCGCTCGATCGCCCTAAGAGTCATCAGACTCATGTCGGCGCGCTCCGCCATCAGCGCGGACGTTATGCCGCGCCGACGCCGCGCAAGCTTGATGTTCTCCCCTAGCCGCTCAAGCGCGACCACTGCCTTTGGGAACAGCTTTGTCTGTCGTTTCATATCCCTTCTCCATTCGCAACAGACAATATAATAGCATATTCACCTACAAAGCGCAACTATAACAGCACTTTCTCAAGACGGTGCGGCAAGAGAAAGCGGATGCGGACATCTTTTCCGGGGCCGTGCGCCCGGCGGCCGCGCTACCAGGCTAGTTCAGCATAGCCGCCGGCCGGAACCGGCAGAACGGCAAGGCCGACGGACGGCGGCGCGGCGGGCCGTTCGCGGCCCAGCACGTCGAACAGGCGGATCGAACGCGGACGGGCGGGCAGCTTTGCGTATAGCCCGTCGGATCCTGTCGCGTTGACGAGAATCGCTTTCTTGTCCGCCGCTCCGCAGTCTAGAACGACGTCGCCGGAATAAGCCGCGACGATCCGCTCGTCCGCGCTCTCGCCTTCGATCCAGGTGTAGCCGTTCTCCGGGTGGTGCGGACGGAACGCGCCCTTCAGAAGCGCTTCGCGGTGCTTCTGCGAAAACGCGAGCCAATGCCGTATCACGTCCCTGTGGGCGGGATTTATCTTCTCGAGAATCATCGAATACTGGATCGTCGAGAAGAGCACGTTCAGAATCGGCAGCGCCGCGCCCTCGGGCGTTTCGTCGCGGCTCCACACGAGCATGTCGGAATGCACCGCCGCCGCGCCGGAGGTGAGACGCAGGTCGCAGACGCGCTTGCGGTTCGCGCAGGGATCGGCCGGACAGTCCGACGCCCTTATCATGTTGCCGTACTGGAGGATCGCCGGGCCCATGTAACGCTGGCGGAACTCCACCAGGACGTCGGGATTGATCTTCCGGAGCCGCGCGAGCACGTCCTTCATAAGGCGGTCGATCGCCGCGGGAAGCGAGCGATAGTCGCGCCCCACATAGTTCTCCGCCACGGCCGGATCTGGATCGGGCAGACGGAACGCATCGATGAAGTCGAGCTTCACTCCGTCGAAACCCCACTCTCCGACGACGCGCTCGTACGTCGAAATAAGGTATTCGCGCACCTCCGGAAAGCGCGGATCGAGAGTGCCGGTATCCCCGGGCGACAGCATCATCTTCTTGAAGCGCGGATAGTTCTTCGCCTCGTCGCCCATGAAAGGAACCGCGAGCCAGAGCATGTATTTGAGCCCGGCCGCGTGCACGGCCTCGACGTGCGCCTTCATATCCGGGAAGCGGCCCGGGACCGGCATCCAGTCGCCCGTCGCGCTGTAGAACGTCCGGCTGTCCGTCTTCTGCCAGCCGTCGTCCAGGATCATCGTCTTCATGCCGAGCGACGCGGCAAGCTTCGCCTCCTTCTCCAGTTCGCCGGCATGGACGTCCTGGAGATAGGCGTACCAGGTCGAGTAGAGCGGATCGAACGCCGCCTCGGGAACGTGCGCCGGGACGAAACCGTTCACGGACGAAACCCACTCCGAGCATTCCCTCACCGTGTCGGCGAACGCTCCGCCGCGGCGATCGAAGAGCACCTTGACCTCGTACGCTTTCATCGCCTCGCACGGCGCGGTGAAGAATTCGCAGCGTCCGATCATGTCGCACGTCTCGTCGTCGGCGTAGAGCCCGAACACGAGCGGCTCGAACGCCTCGGAGCACGCGATCGCCACGGGCGCGCGCTCCTGAGAATTGAAGCCGACCGCGATCGGCGTGTTGACGGCGAGCTGGGATTCGTACTTCGATTTGAAGCCCCACCAGAGCTTCGGCCAGAGGTGGTATCCGTCTTTGGATATGTCGCTCGTCCACACGTTCTGCACGCCCGCGCCGGACACGCGGAAATAGACGCCGAAGCGCGGCGGCTTTTTCGCCTCCGGCGACGAAATGCGCACCGTCACAACGTCGCGCCCGGCGTCGGTAGAGGCGGACGCCTCGAACTTCCATCCGCCGGCGTCGTCGCACAGTATCTCCGCCGCGCCAGCGTGCGCCGTTTCGACCGTCACGATCGTTTTCGCCTTGTGCTCCATGTCCGTCGCCTGCGCGACCGGCGCGGCGACCGCCGCGAGAAGAACGCACAACCCAACCGCCCTTGTCTTCATCTTGTTTCCTTTCCGTGTGAGTCAAACCGCTTCTGTTCCGTTTTTTCCGCGTCGGCGGAACCGAGCACCATCACGGGCCAGAGGAACGGCTTTTCGTTGCAGTCCATGCCGGGTTCGGTGGCATTGGAGAGATTCGCGTGCACGATCTTTCCGTCCGCGCCGCGGTTGTAGTCGTGGAGACATATCCCCACGCCCGCGACAGTCCCCGGCTTCAGATCGACCGGCGCCATGTACCTCGCCGCGAACGCGATCTCGTAGACGTAGCCTTTTTCCGTGCGCGTGAACTTCCGCGCGAGCTTCTCGCGTATCTCTTCGTCGGTCGCAGACGCCGTTCCCTGCGCGAGCTGCCAGTTAACGGCCCTCAGCCGGTAGATGTGGTTTTCGAGGAAGTCGTAGCGCGAGTCGTTGAGGTCGTAGTCCTTCCGCCCCTGCGAACGCGCGTCGGCGAAGGCGTCGAAATACACTTCGAGACATCCGTCGTGGGCGTACAGTGCGCCGGGGGCGAATTCCTTTCCGTCTTCGGACACGGGAATGAAATCGGGATCCTCCGCCTCGACGCGCACGAAAAGAAAGTCTTTGTTCCACGCAAGCTTGCACTCCGCCTTGAGGGAGGCTTTCGCGCCTTTCCCGAGCTTCACTGTCTCAAGCGGCTGGGCGGGAATCTTCGACCAGTCGGGCTTCTCGCCACACTCAGGCACGAAGAACCATTTGACGCTCCACGGCAGAGGACGCGTCGAAACGGCCGCGCTCCATTCGTTGAGCTTCATCGGCGCAGTCGTCCCCTTCGCGATTTCGCGACTCATTTCGCCGCGAGGCCCGATATCATAGGCAATCTCCTTCCCGCCCGCCGTGACGCTGCCCTTCTGCCGCGATTTCGTCTCGTTCTTGAGAATCAGGGAGAGAGTTCCGTCTGCGGCGGGTCTGACGTCCGTCGAAAGGGCCGTTGCAGGATCGTCGGTGCGCGATTCGCGCAACGCCTTGAGCAGCGCATCCGCATCGCCCGACACGATGAAGAGCGGCGCGGGCGTCAGCGGAACCTTGACCGTCTTGCCGCCGGAAGACGCGGCGACCGTCCCGGCCTCGCGCCTGTTGCCGAACATGTCGATGAAAAAGGCGTCCGCCGGCAAATCCATTTCGAGCGTCGCGCCTCTTTTGACGCCCCATTCGACATCGTGGTTCGTCGTCCAGACGGGCATGACGGCCTTGCCGCCCTGGCGGAAGCAATACCCGCGCACGTCTCTGTAAGGCTGCGCGTCGCCTACATACTCGGGATCCGGCAGAAGATGTCCGAGCGTGTTCGCGGAGAAGATGAACGCGTACGGCGTGAAGCGGATGTCCATGACGGGCTGGGTGTTCCACGGATGGACAAGCTGTACCTTCGGCCAGTATTTGAGGGCGATGATATAGAGCCGCATCTGCGACGCCGCCGTGAGAAATTCCATGTTGCCGAGGTCCTGCGAGGGCTTCGTGTTCATGCGGTAGGAGTCGCCCCATCCGTCCGCGCCCCACGGCGGAATCTTCACGGGATGCATGTTGAAGCATTCGGTGAACATGATCGGCGTCGAATCGGGGTAGCCGTGCTCCTTCATCTGGTCGATGAGATGCTGCGTCTCGACGTCGGCGTCCTTGGGACCCAGCGCCCCGCCGTCGATGTTCTGGTACGGGTGGACCGTCACGACGTCGTACTTCACGCCCTTGGCGGCGGCTGCGGAAAGATAGCCGTCGATCGCATCGTAGTTGCGCCCGTTGAAGTAGTGCGAGGTTCCGTGCGATTCGCAGAACCTCGGCGGCGGAAGCCCGCGTTCGGCGAACGCCCGCTTCACGCCTTTCATGCACGCTTCGACGCACTTGAAATGCTCGCCGAAGCCGACTTTGCGAGCCCACGATTCCTCCTCGTTCCAGAACGTCCAAATGTCGTCGTCGGGCTGACACTCCAGGGCGCTGCGGTACGCCGCCGTCTCGAAAAGCTCCAGCAGCTTCGGCGTGACCTCTTTAATGCTGTGAAGCCAGCGGCCTATGTCGGAGACCTTGCCGAAGCCCATCTCCGCCGCGAGGGATCTAACCAGCGCGACTTCGTATGCCGCTGGATGGACATAGTTGCGTATGCCGAGTTTCCTGACGAGAGGTGCCACATGGGAGGACACCGTTTCGCAGTTCTTCCGTCCGTCTGTCGATCCCCAGCCCCATTCCACGAACTTCTTCGCGAGATGCGGCGCGCGGGATACGCGTTCGTACCATCCGTGGTTGGCGTAAAACTGCGCCGTCGCATGCTTGTTCGCGAGCGGTTCTTGTATGACAAAGCGGGCGTAGTCCGTCCAGCGCTTTTTCTCCCCGCCTTTGAGCGCGGTGTAGTCGATCCGGACGACGAAAATCCCCTTGCCCAGGCGATCCGGATCGAGATCGAGCGGCAGGACCGCGTCGCCGGAAAGCGGAAACTTCTTCGAATATACCTCTTCGGAGTACCCATTCTTGACGCGCACCCAGGCTTCCCCCTTCCAGCCGGGCTGCGTCTGCACGTCGAGCCTCGCATCGATCTTCTCGCCCGGCTTCAAATCGTTGTATTCGTTCGAGGTAAGGAGATTCGCTACGAACGGCGCCTCCGCGAAATCGGTCGCCTCTTCGCATTCCTCCACCTGCACGGCATCGACCAGAACTCCGTTGGAAGGATCGTTCTCCGATCCGCTCGCCTGCATCTGCACGTAGAATCCGCCGGCGTCCGCCTCGAACGTAAACGAATGGCGCTTCCAGTCCTCGCCCGGATCGACTCTGACTCCCTTGAAGTCGGAATATCCCTTGAACTGCCAGTACTTGCAGGTGCGGTTGACGGACCGGACGCGGACAGCCAGATTCATCGGCCTCGAACCCGCCGCCTTCACCATGCAGGAAACCGTGTATTTCTTTCCGGCGACGAGCGGCATCGGCGCGGAGCAGAGCGGCGGACACTTCGGCTGCACGCCCCTGAGAAGCGCGGCGTGGCGTCCCGCAAAGCCGCCCTCGATGATCTCCTCTTTGGGCTTGTCCGAGGGCGAATACTCCGCGCCCCAGTCGTCCCAGCGCCAGCCCTTGAAACCCTGCTCGAAGCTTCCGTTCATCAAGAGATTGCGCGTCGGCGGTTCAGGAACGTGCACCGCATCGAACGCCCAGAAGTCGAGTCCGCCCACGGGCGGCTGGGGCGCATTTTCCAACGTCTGCCCCAAGCCGAAATCGAGAACGAGCCGCCCTTTCACCGCATGGCCCTGCCAGTTTTCTTTCCTGAAGTCGGCAATTGAATAATGGTATGTGACGCCGCGCCGGACGGTTCCGTCGAGTTTCACGCTTCCGGCGAAGTCGTAGACGCGCATCGTCTTCGTCCAGCTCTCCGGGAGCGCGAGAGACCAGTATTCCGGGTCGCCTCGCGCGCCGTACTCGAACAGCGTCGCGCCGCGGACGGGCATCGCGCGGTGTATCTGCGTATCGCCGGATTCGACCAGCTTCTCACGCGGATACAGTTCGTGCGGAATGCCGCCGAAGCCGTAGCGCGCCGTCTGGGCGACATCCGGCGAGACCAGAAGACTGCTCCCGACCGACAGCGCGTTCGTCTGGGCGAGGGCTTCTTCGAGCGAAAGCCCCATGTCCCAATCGATCGTCGCCGTGCCGTCTTCGCACCCCGTCACGGTGTAGGAGAAGACGGCTTTCTTTCCGTCGGGGCGCGTCCATGCGCGGCGCCACGTCGCGCTGTTGCGCGCCTTGTCGATCGCAAGCGTCGCGTCCTCCGCGCCGAACGGTTCCCAGAGTCCGCGGCACTTGAGCCACAGCTCCGCCTCGCATTTTCTGCCGTCCATCACGACAAGGCGTCCGAAGCGCAGGGGATGGTTGCAATCGACCGATCTGTCCGCGCCGGACACGACGAGCCGCTTCGAGCCCGAGACGAATTCGACGCCGTCGTACAGATTCGTCCCCCACGAAAAGGACGCGACCGCCATTTTCGCCGGGAAGCGCGCGACGCCCGATCGCGCGAACGGCGCGCGGGCTACGGGAAGCGGCGCGGCCGATGTCACCCGGCCTACACAGACGGCTGCAAGTATCGTTACCGCCAATGCACATTTATCTACACTCATTCTACCTACCTTTCATTGCCTGAATTCTTCAACGATTATATCACACGCACCTAATATCGCTCAATCCCACCATTTGGTGGGATTGGGCGGCGAGGTGATTTTTTTGACAGGAGTTTTTGCGATAGGCCCGGGCTACCGCACGAAAATCATGAGCCCGACCGGATTGTACTTCACGGAAAGCCCCGTTTCTGTCGCCACGAGCCTGTAGCTTGACCAGCCGGTCCCGGTGACGGACACGTTTGCGGCCGCAAAACCTCCTTCGACCGAGGCGCATTCGAGGAACGAAATCGTCTGCCCTTTTTCCGTCGGCTCGAACGCGGAAACGTCGATTTCGCATTGCGCGTCCGCGGCAATCTGGCACACGCCCGTCAACGCGATCTTTCCGCAGCCGCTCTCGCCCAGCGTCACCTTCAGTTTCGCCAGAGCCGTCACGCCGTTGACGGTGCTGTTCGTGAGATACAGGTTCGCGGCCTCGATGCGCCCCGCCTTGCCGATTTCGAGCGTGCCGTAGCCGTGCGAGCTGACATACATCGAACGGGCCGTCCGCACCACGCCGCCGGAGACGACAAGCGTCCCTGTCGCAAGACGTCCGCCGTATTCGACATCTTCGTATGTCGAATACTTGCCCGAATCGGAGGACGCCGGATCGTAGCCGGCATCCGTGATCGACGCACCGCCGACGTAGATGTTTCCGGCTGTAGCGAGTTTGTTCAAGGCACTGCTCGTCGGTTCTGAAATTTCAAGTTCGCCTCCCGCCATGTCGTAGAATCCCTCGCCTCCGCTGAAACCGATCACAAGTGGAAGATTTCCGAGGTGAACGATTCTGCCTCCGCCCTGCACGACTTCGCCCCTTGCCGACCGTACGCCAAGCATGAAGGCGGAAAAATAGCTGCCGCTTTCATACCAGTTGTTCGAAATCACACCGTCCGTCATCTCGATGCGCCCGATCGACACGTTCCCATCGGCGCCGGTGTAGGTCGCGGCATCGCCCACGACAAGCCCTTGGGGTCTCCAGTTTCTTGAATTTTTTAATTCGACATTGCGAAACAGAACGACCGACCCACCGGACATTTTCAGAATGCCGACGGCGGGACAATCTGTGAATTTGCCATCCATTCCGATTGTCATGCCAAGGCTGTAACGGTGTTCTCGCTTCTTTTCGTCGCACTGCTCCAGCGGGACTGTGTTGTTTTGCGTAATCCAGGCGTTCTCTGCGAGCTCGACGATGCCGGTGACGCCGCTGTACTGTCCGATGTACATTGAAGTCCCCGTCTCGATTCCGGAGTTTCCGCGCATTGCTATGCGCGTCAGACCTGTCCAGTATCGATTGTTTTGATCTCCTTCGCCGACCACAAGGCCATTGCCGTACGCGGCCGACCCCAATGAGAGCTGATCCTTGCCCCATATATCGAGAAACGCATTGTCTTCCATGTCGAGAAGAAAAGTCTGTCCTGCCGAGTGCGATTTTACAATCCACGTCCTTTTCACCAGTTTCCCCGCATTGCCGCCCGTGGTCGCATAATCCGACTTGCACCTGATAGACGAATTTCCCGACATCTTCACCGTCATGTCGCGTCTGAGAAACGGAACCCGCTCTGTACCGTCTCTGGGGTCCACTGATATCATCTGCGCTTCGCCGGAAAGGTCGATCGTCGTTTTGAATCCGTACATCTGATAGAAATCGCGCGACACGAAAGTTCCGCCCGTCATCTTTATCGACGAACCGGAATAAAGCCGCAAGCCATTCCCGGACGAGTGAGCGAACTCGACCGTTCCGCCGTCCCTGATCTCAAGCGTTGCCTTGTCATCGAAGTTGTTGTTCGTCCCGAACCTCAAATGCCCCGTGGTGTTTGTCAGCGAAAATACGCCGCCGTTATCCACTATTATCTTTCCGCCGTTGCGCAGTTCGAATGTATCGTCACTGTCGCTTGATGCCACTCCGGCCAAATCCACTGTCAACTCGCCGCCAGAGCCGACGACGACCTCGGAGTTTTTGCCGATCGACACCTTGCCGCCTTCGAGTTCCATCGGCGAGGTCACCGAAAGAGTCGTCGCGCCGTCCGCGTTCGACATCGAAAACGCGCCGACCTTCTCCGCAGGAGACTTGGAAACCGATATCGTGTTCTCCCCCGTCTTCTCGATGACACCTGCGTTCTCCGTAGTAGGAACGCCATTCGACCAGTTGTCGGCGGTGTTGAAGTCGCCGTCGACATTGCCGTTCCATGTCGTGTCCGCGAAAACGGCGGCGGGCAGAAGCGCCAATCCAAACGCGGCAGAGAGAAGAGCGCACTTCATGCCAAGGCCCCCTCTCCGTCCGCAGGGAGATTCCGGGAATCTACCGCCCCCCCTGAGTTTCCTTGCGCTAACAATCGATATTGCCGTTTCCATGGATATCTCCTTTGCGACTTTACGCCTATATTATACCAATATCAGGCAACAACGGCAACCCCACCAAATGGTGGGATACGGCCAAGTCGAACACCCCGGTCGTCGGAACCTTTATCCTCCTTGCGTTTCCCATGCCGCGTATTATAACAAAAGCCCGGCGTTCTGTGCCAAGGCGTTGTAAGAAAACAACTTCAACAACTTAGGACAGCTTTTTATTTCTCGCAGCGCAACTCGGCTCTCGCTTCGCTCGGCTTGGTCGCGCCGCCCCTTGCGGCCCCTTCGGGGTTCGCGCATCGCGCTCAGGCAACCTGACGCCTTCGGCGCATGGGCATCTCCCCATGGGTCGCGCCCACCCGCAGGGGGGGGCGGATATTCGCTGCGTATTATCGCGGGCAAGTTGGGCCGCGACCATAAAAGTTGTTCATGTTGTTTTTTTACGGCTCCTTAATCAAAGCCCCCCGCGAAAAGCTCGTCGTCCACCGACGGAAAGCCTTCGGGATCCGGAACGCGGAAATATGTGACGGTGTTTTCCGGATCGGCGAACTCCTCGAACCGCACCGTCTGCAGGTGGGCGTTGGACGAAGCATGCTTCATCAGGTTGTTCGTGACGGTTGCGGCAATGCGCTCTCCGATCACTCCGCCAATCTCCGCCGCCTCGGCGGGTGTCCACCTGTCGAAGGCCTCCGGGAACCTGGCGGACGTCCGCGCCTCCCGGTCTGCGGCGCGTGAAACCGCCGGAACCGCCAGAATCCGCGACACGGCCGCCGCGAGTTCCACGGATTTCGGATTGAGCCTGCCTTTGGGCGAAATGCCGATGTTCAGCGTGACGCCCGCATCCGTGGCGGCGGCGGTTTTCGCGAACGCGCACAGGCGCGCAGCCGAATACGCCGGATCGGGGAATTCCCCGACGGACTCCAGCGCCGCCATCTTCTCCTTGTCGAAGAGATCGGGACGCACCTTGCGCAGATTTGCCGCCTTCGCCCAATCCGAAACCGGCCACGGCCAGTACGCGCCCCAGTAGCCGTCTATCGGGAAGAGGTAGTGGCGGACGGAATTTTCGCACGGGAGCATCAGTCCGGCCACGTCTTCGATCGCGTCCAGACATGAAATCTCGCCGGCGAAATAGTCCGACGGTCCCCACGGCTCGGCCGGGTCGTTGACGCCGCCGTTGAACGCGACGGCGGAACGGGGATTCCCCGCCCGGCATGCGTCAAGCCACGTCCGCCAGTCCACGCCCGCGCGGTAGTTGTAGCGTGCGCATCCGTCAAGCCACCATCCGTCGCAAAGATCGCCGAGCCTGAGCGACCACTCGCGCAGGACCGACGACCAGCGTTTCTCGAACTCGCGCCGGTCGGGTTTCGACTCGTCCCAGCAAAGCCCTTTCTGCATCGAATGGTCGTCGCATCCGTCCTTGACGAAATCGACCGCGGAATACACTATGAATCTCTTGCCGAGAGCCTTCACGCCCTTCGCGATTTCGAGAAGAAGGTCGCGCTTCGGCAGATGCCCGTCTCCGCACAGCCTCTCGAACGTCGCGTTGGGCGAGGCGTACGCGCCTTTGCACTGTCCGGCCGTGAACACGAGCCAGTCCGCGCCCGTCGCCTCGAAGTCTTCAAGAAACGCCGGCACGTCGAAAGCGTCCGTCCAGCGATCCACGTCCCGGTACGACGGGTAGAGCCAGTGGACCATTATTCCGCACCGGCCCTGCATCCACGCCGCCCTCCTTCCTAACAGGCCGTTGCCGTCTTCGAGAGCCGCGCCCGATGCGGCCGCGAACGCAAAAACGCCTGCAATGGCCGCCAGCATCGCCGTATGTTTCATTTTCTTCCTTTACTCACCCTTTCGTCGTCTGGACTTTGCGACGATTATACCACGCGCACCTGCCTTCGCTCAATCCCACCGGTTGGTGGGATTGAGGAAAGTTCTGCGAAATGATAGAATGCGAGCCATCTAATCTTGCAACCGGAGGAAGCGACAAATGGACTTTCACGTCATCTCGATATGCGCCGTCGCCGCCGCCGCGCTCGTCGCGGTGCGTTCGCCCGCCGCGGCCGACACGCCCGCCAAGGCCGAAGCGCCAACGCTTCAGCCGCTGCTCTGCGGCTACAATCCCGATCCGTCGATATGCAGGGACGGGGATGACTACTACCTCGTCACATCGTCGTTTTCCCTGCACCCCGGCCTGCCGATCTACCATTCGCGCGATCTGCGCAACTGGGAGACTATCGGCCACGCATGGCGCGAGACCTGGCCTTGCAGGACGGACGACTGCGGAATCTTCGCGGCGACGATCCGGCGGCACAAAGGCCTGTTCTACATCTCCGTCACATGGGTGGGCGGATTCGCCCCGCAGGTGAGCTACATCCTGACGGCGGAGGATCCGCGCGGCCCCTGGTCGAAGCCCGTGGAAATCAGCGCGAAGAAAGGCATCGACGCATCGCTTTTCTTCGACGGAGACGATGTCTGGTATCTCGCGAACAGGGGGGTGGAAAAGCCGTTGTGGAAAGGCCACGCCCAGATATGGATGCAGCGCATAGACGTCTCGACGGGCAGGCTCTTCGGCGACGTCCATGTCCTTTCGGACGGCTTTGGAGAGGCTCAGCCGTGGGCAGAGGGCCCGCATCTCTACAAGATCGGCGGCAAGTACGTGCTGCTGTTCGCCCAGGGGGGGACGCACTTCGGGCACGAAGAGATCGCTCTTGTCTCGGACTGCGTGACGGGGCCGTATTCGGCACGCGGCGGAAACCCCGTCGTCACGGCGAAGGATTGGGGGCCAAAGTCGCCTCTCCAGTCGTTCGGCCACGCCGACATTGTAGACACCCCCGACGGGAAATGGTACGGCGTCTTTCTCGGGCACCGCATGCTCTCGGCCGGAGACGGCGTCTTCTGCCCGCTCGGCCGCGAGACTTTCATGTGTCCCGTCGAATGGGAGAACGGCGTGTCGCCGATGTTCCGCCGCGACGCGTGCATCGCCGGCAGCTGGCGCGATCCGTCGGAGACATGGTATTCGCTGCTGACGCATCCCGAATGGAACGCGCGCCTCAAGAAGGTCAAAAGCCACCGCGAATCGTTCAGCACGGAACTCAAGCCCGCCGAGGCGATTGTCATCTACCGCTCCGACAAGGGATACTACGCGAGAACAAACAAAACAGACCGGGTCGTCTCCGCCTCCGTCGCGCTCGACGGCCTGAACGTGACATTCGAACTGGACGGCATAAAGGAAGGGCCTCTGCCGGCCGCCCCTCTCTGCGACCAGCCCGCCCACAACCGCTACAACGGACTAATGGTCGGCACGTTCGGACCTACCGAGTCGAAGTGACGTCTGCGGCGGCGGGTCCCAGCACCATGAGCGGCCAGACGAACGGCTTCTGGTTGCAGTCCATGCCGGGCTCCGTTGCGTTGGAGAGGTTCGCGCGCGTCAGTTTCCCGTCCGCGCCGCGGTTGTAGTCCTGAAGGCACAGCCCCACGCCCGCGACAGTCCCTGGCTTGAGATCGACCGGCGCCATGTACCGCGCCGCGAACGCGATCTCATAGACGTACCCCTTCCCGGTGCGCGTAAACTTCCGCACGAGCTTTTCGCGGATCTCCTCGTCGGTCGCGGACGCCGTTCCCTGCGCAAGCTGCCAGTTGACGGCTTTCAAGCGATGGACGTGGTTCTCGAGGAAGTCGTAGCGGGCGTCGTTGAGGTCGTAGTCTTTCCTGCCTTGCAAACGCGCGTCGGCGAAACCGTCGAAATACACTTCGAGGCACCCGTCGTGCTCGAACAGTCTTCCCGGCATGAACGTCTTGCCGTCTTCGGACGCCGGAATGAATTCCGGATCCTCGACCTCGACGCGCACGAAAAGGAAATCCCTGTTCCACGCAAGCTTGCACTCCGCCTTCAGCGAAGCCTTCGCCTCGTTGAAAAGCTTCACCGTCTTGAGCGGCTGCGCGGGAATCTTCGTCCAGTCCGGCTTCTCGCCGCACTCCGGCACGAAGAACCATTTGACGTCCCACGGCAGCGGGCGCGTCGAAACGGCCGCGCTCCATTCGTTGAGTTTCATCGGCTCGGTCGTCCCCTTCGCGATCTCGCGGCGCATTTCGCCGCGCGGCGCGATGTCGTAGGCGATTTCCCTCCTGCCGACCGTGACGACGCCCTTCTGCCGCGCCTTCGTCTCGTTCTTGAGGACGAGCGAAAGCGATCCGTCCGCTCCCGGGCGGACGTCCGTCGAAAGCGCGGTCGACAGATCATCGGTACGGGCTTCGCGAAGTCCGGCGAGCAGTCCTTCCGCATCTTCCGAGACGATAAACAGCGGAGCGGGCGTGAGAGGAACCTTGACTGTCTTCGTCCCTGCGTCGGGAGAGACAGCCTCCGCCTCGCGCCGATTGCCGAACATGTCGATGAACTCGGCGTCCGCCGGAAGATCCATCTCCAGTATCGCGCCTCTCTTGATTCCCCATTCGACGTCGTGGTTCGTCGTCCAGACGGGCATGACGGCCTTGTCCCCCTGGCGGAAGCAATACCCGCGCACGTCGCGGTACGGCTGCGCGTCGCCGAAGTACTTTGGATCCGGCAGGAGGTGTCCGAGCGTGTTGGCGGAGAAGATGTGGGAGTACGGCGTGAAGCGGATGTCCATTATGGGATTCGGGCTCCACGTGTGGACAAGCTGCACCTTCGGCAGGAATTTGAGCGCCAATATGTAGACGCGCATCATCGAAGCGGCCACGAGGAATTCCCTGTTGCCGAGATCCTGCGACGGCTGCGTGTTCATGCGGTACGAATCGGCCCAGCCGTCGGCACCCCACGGCGGAATCCGGACGGGATGCATGTTGAAGCATTCCGTGAACATGATCGGCGTGGAATCGGGATAGCCGTGCGCCTTCATCTGGTCGATGAGATGCTGCGTCTCCATGTCGGCGTCCTTGGGACCGAGCGTTCCTCCGTCGATGTTCTGGTACGGATGGATCGTCACGACGTCGTACTTGACGCCCTTTGCGGCGGCTGCGGAAAGATAGCCGTCGATCGCGTCGTAGTTGCGCCCGTTGAAGTAGTGCGACGTTCCGTGCGATTCGCAGAATCTCGGCGGCGGAAGCCCGCGTTCGGCGAAAGCGCGCTTCACGCCTTTCATGCACGCCTCGACGCACCTGAAATGCTCGTCGAACCCGACCTTCTTCGCCCACGACTCGTCTTCGTTCCAGAACGTCCAGATGTCGTCCTCCGGCGAACATTCCTTCGCGCTGCGGTACGCCGCCTCCTCTAGAAGTTCCGGAAGACGGGGAGGGACTTCCTTCATGCCGTGAAGCCAGTAGCCTATGTCGGAGACTTTGCCGAAGCCCATCTCTGACGCGAGGGATCTCACCAGCGCGACCTCGTACGTGACCGGATGGACATAGTTGCGTATTCCGTATTTCTTCGACAACGCCGCGGCGGGGGAGGACACCGAATCGCGGTTTGGGCGTCCGTCGGTCGAGCCCCAGCCCCATTCGACGAACTTCTTCGCGTAGTGCGGCGCGCGAGACGCGCGATTGTACCAGATCGAGTGGCTGGCGTAGAACTGCGCCGTGGCGTGCTTGTTCGCGAGCGGCTCCTGGATGGAGAAGCGGGCGTAGTCCGTCCACCGCTTTTCCTCTCCGCCATTGAGCGCAACGTAATCGATGCGGACGATGAACAGCCCATTGCCGAGGCGCTCCGGATCTAGGTCGAGCGGCAGCACGGCATCGCCGTCGAGGCGGAACTTCTTCGAATACACTTCTTCGGAGAATCCGTTCTTGACGCGCACCCAGGCTTCCCCCTTCCAGCCGGGCTGCGCCTGCACGTCGAGCCGCGCGTCGATTTTCTCGCCGGGTCTCAAGTCGTTGTATTCGTCGGAGGTCAGGAGATTCGCGACGAAAGGAGCTTCGGCGAAGTCCGTCGCCGTCTCGCCTTCCTCGACCTGAATGGCATCGACGAGTACGCCGTTGGCGGAATCGTTCTCCGACCCGCTCGCCTTCATCTGCACGTAGAACCCGCCGGCGTCCGCCTCGAACGTGAACGAGTGGCGCTTCCAGTCCTCCCCGGGCACGACCCTGGCGCTTCGGAAGTCGGAATATCCCTTGAACTGCCAGTACTTGCAAGTGCGGTTGACGGACCGAACGCGGAACTCAAGATTCATAGGCTTCGGACCCGCCGCCTTCACCATGCAGGAGACGGTGTATTTCCTCCCTGCGACGAGCGGCATCGGGGCGGAGCAGAGCGGCGGACACTTCGGCTGTACTCCGCGCAAAAGCGCGGCGTGGCGTCCCGCGAAGCCTCCTTCCACGATTTCCTCCTTGGGCTTGTCGGACGGAGAATACTCCGCGCCCCAGTCGTCCCATCGCCAGCCCTTGAAATCCTGCTCGAAGCTTCCGTTCATCAGAAGATTGCGCGTCGACGGCTCCGGGACGTGCACGGCGTCGAATCCCCAGAAGTCGAGCCCGCCCACGGGCGGCTGGTGCGCATTCTCCAGGACGGAACCCGCGCCGAAATCGACGACGAGACGTCCTTTCACCGCATATCCGTTCCTGTTCCCGCGCGTGAAATCGGCGATCTGATAGTGGTAGGTAACGCCGCGCCAGACGGTTCCGTCGGGCTCCACAATCCCGGTGAAATCGTAAACGCGCATCGTCTTCGCCCAGCTCTCCGGAAGTTTGAGCGTCCAGTAGTCCGGCGTTCCCTGAACACCGTACTCGAACAGCGTCGCGCCGGAAACCGGCATCGCACGGTGAATCTGCGTCTTGCCGGACTCAACAAGCTTCTCGCGCGGATACAATTCGTGCGGAACGCCGCCAAAGCCGTATTTCGCCGTCTGGGCGACGCGTGGTGAGACGTTGAAGCAGCTCCGTACCGAAAGCGCGTTCGTCTGCGCAAGGGCGTCTTCGAGCGAAAGCCCCATGTCCCAGTCGATCGTCGCCGTGGCGTCGTCGCGTCCCGTCACGGTGTAGGAGAAGACGGCCTTCTTCCCGTCGGGGCGCGTCCATTCGCGACTCCATGTCGCGCTGTTCCCTTCCCTGTCAACCGCGAGAGTGGCGTCTTCAAGTCCGTCTTTCTCCCACAGTCCGCGGCACTTGAGCCAGAGGTCTGCCTCGAATGTCCGCCCGTCCATGAAGACGAGGCGGCCGAAGCGCAGCGGACGGTTTTTATCTACGGTTTTGTCCGCGCCGGACAGGACAAGCCGTTTCGTGCCGGAGACAAACTCTACGCCTTGGTTGAGGTTTGTTCCCCACGAGAACGGCTGAATGGCGATTTTCACCGGGAACCTCTCCGTCCCGGATCGCGCGAACGGGGCGCGGGCTACGGGAAGCGGCGCGGCCGATGTCACCCGGCCTGCACAGACGGCTGCAAGTATCGTTACCGCCAATGCACATTTATCTACACTCATTCTACCTACCTTTCATTGCCTGAATTCTTCAACGATTATATCACACGCACCTAATATCGCTCAATCCCACCATTTGGTGGGATTG
>ODAI010205377.1_pt1 | contig 17697 bp, 11 predicted proteins | sample 1539321 | NCBI WGS metagenome assembly ODAI01 (sample SAMN02144231, study PRJEB22623) | gut metagenome | biome: sheep rumen | host: Ovis aries | place: New Zealand | reverse complement strand
CATCACTCGCGCCTGAGCGCTTCGATCGGGTCGAGGTTGGAGGCCTGCACGGAGGGCAGGAGGCCGAACACGATCCCGATGATCATGGAGAACAGGACTGCGATCAGAGCAGCGGGCCAGTTAATGCCCACCAGGATGCCGGTAAATCGGTGGATCAGCTGGCTCATGGCGATTCCGGCCGCAACTCCCAGCACGCCGCCGAGGCTTGTCAGCACGGCGGCCTCAGTCAGGAACTGCCACAGGATTGCGCTCTTCCTGGCTCCGATCGCCTTCTTGAGCCCGATCTCATTCGTTCGTTCCGTGACGGAAACGATCATGATGTTCATAACACCGATCCCGCCGACCAGCAGCGATATTCCTGCAATCCACACCAGCTGCAGGTTGGATGCATTGGCCAGCTCCTGCTGCTGCTTGACAATGCCCAGAAGATCCTCTGCGCTGTACGTCACAGTTGAGGTCTTATTGGTGATCGTTTCATTCAGAATATTGGCTGTCCTCTGCCCGGCCCTTGTCATCTCATCCGTGCTGGTTGCCTTGATGACCACGTTCTCCGGCTCATCATACTGGAATACGATCGGCCAGGTGGTCTTCGGCATGAAGAAGATCCCGTTCGATCCGTCGTCATAGGTATAGTAATCGTCAAGGTTCTCGATGTTCGGCTCGTAGCCCGCTGTCTGATAGACGATCCCGATTACAGTAAAGGGCTGGCCGTTGATCTCGACCGTCCGGCCCAGCGGGTTTGCGCCCTGGAACAGGTTATCGGATGCTGTCTGATCCACGACAATGACGCGGTGAAACGCATCGAAGTCCTCCTGGAGAAATTCCCGTCCGGACTTGATCGCGTAGCTGAGCGTATCAAAATAATCCATGTCAACTCCATAGATATTGAACTCGCTCAGTGCCTTGTCCCTGTAGTAAACGCCGTCTGAGACAAACCGGGTGGTGTAGCTGGTCATTTTCTCCACATCATCCAGCGCAAGGATCCGCTGCCTGGTGTCTTCCGAGATTACAGGGATCCCCTGTGGGATCGATGAGGCATCATAGACCTGATATGCCTCGCCGCCCTGACTCAGATTGACATTCACCGTATTGTTGCCGGATCCGACCAGCTGATCCCTCAGGGCATTGTTTGTCCCCTGGATCGTCGAGACAATGGCTATGATCGAGCCGATTCCTATGATGATTCCGAGCATTGTCAGGAACGAGCGCATCTTATGCGACCAGATTCCCTGAAATGCAAGCCGTATATTTTCTATCATATTGCTTTTCGCCCTTCAGTGCTGCCGGGAATCTCTCCCTTTTTGTATCCCCTCATGACCGTTATAGCCGATTTGACTCGCTGCACGCCCGGTGCGACAGCCGAAAACATCGGGAAACTGAAATTGACAGGATAGAATTGGAAGGTTCCCGGCAGGTCCTTACTTTATTAATAATATCCTCCGTCAACAGCCGTAAGATATGTCACTTCTACCGTGGGAGCGCCCTCTTCGACGCCTTTTCCATACGGAAATGCGATAAAGTCGCTCTGCCGGAGCCCCGACTTGATCGTGACCGAGCCCCAGTTATTGGCTCCGATCTCCAGATACCGCTTCTCCAGCAGCCCATCCTCGCCGCGCACAAAGCAGTAGCTTCTTCCGTTCCCGTCCGTCCGGATGAAGTACTCATCCAGGGTCAGTCCTGAGGCGGAACCATATCCGTTCATTCCCATTGACTGTCCTGTCAGGGACAGATCCACATAGGAATCCACCGAAAGCCCTTCCGCGTTTTCTATATAAGCCAGGAACGAATAGTAAGAGGAATTCGTATTCTCATTTCCAAAGCCGTAGGAATAGATATTGTTTCCGGTTTCCGGATAATCTGAGATCTCCACGATCTCCGCCGAGAAGGTGCTGCCTGTCTCATAGGAGGTCCCGGTAATCATGTCTCCGACCTTGATGGTATCCAGCGAAAGCTCATTGACCGATCCCCTGACATAAAGGCCTTCCCTGCCCGTGATGGTGATAAATGCAAGGCTGTTGGATGAGGAGTTCTTAGATCCGGCGCTCTTTACAATTCCGTCCATCGTCGCGTAAACGATTTTTCCGGCCAGGATCTTTTTGTAATCGCGGATCCCAAGCTCTGCCTCGCGGATCTGAAGCTCTGTCTCCTTGATGGCTTTTTCCTGCTCCTTGATCGCCTCCTGAAGCTCCTGCGCGGTATAAGCAGGACCGCCGTCATCCTCGTAATCGCTGTATCCGTCGTCAAGCATCTCGCCTTCCGTGGAATAGGTGTCCACTACCTCCTGGTTTTCTTCCACTGCATAGTTATAATTCAGCATCTGGACAGCATTTCCGAGGAACATGAGAAGCGATTCACCGGAAAATGCGCCTCCTCCGTTCAGTGCGCTGTACTCGGAGGAAAACTCCACCTGCTGCGTCGCCGGATTATAGATGAACATACTGTCCGGCAGATTCGTGAACTCAGTGACAGCCGACCTGATCGCCTGCTCATTCGCGTTAAACCATTTCTGCTTCCGCGAAGTTGCCGGCCTCCTTTCCGGATTGAGGTTCAGCATAGTCTGGATGAAATGAAATGCGCAAAGCCTGTCATAGGCCGTCTTCATGACCGATGCGGTCGCCTCACCTACCTGGCTTCTGACCTCGCTGTTCACATCAACAGCCGTTGCAGTCACGGTATCCCCGAACAGATCCGTTTTCTGGTGCTCAGTTGTCTCCCCGAAGGAATCCCTGAACTGCTGCATCGCACTCTCAATCGCCCCCATCTGGGATCCGATCACTTCCCATCCGCCATCGTTCACAGCAGTCGTGATGTTATTGACATCCGTCAGGAACTGATTGACCCTGGCAATGACCTCCCCGATTGCGGCATTGTCCGATTCGTCATCAACGTAGACATTCCCGTTGAAATTGGTCTCAGGTTCAACGGAAGCGGAATCACTCGAAATCTCATCTGCAGTTGCCACGTCAGTTGTGTAAACCGGGTCGGAGGAATTGATCATATCCTGGATAATGTCATTGCCTGAAGTATACTCCTGCTCCGGAACAACCTCATCCTGCTGCGCAGCAGATGCTTCCTCCTGAGGCAGCTGATCTTCCTGTATCAGCTGCTCTCCCTGGCCATCCGGGCTTTCCTGTACCGGCTGCTCTCCCTGGCCATCCGGGCTTTCCTGTGCCGGCTGCTCTCCCTGACTGTCCGGGCTTTCCTGTGCCGGCTGCTCTCCCTGGCCATCCGGGCTTTCCTGTACCTGTTGCTCTTCCTCGGCTTGCTGTGAAAGGGAAAACTCCCCTTCCAGATCCACAGGCGCGCTGCTCAGCCTGAACCTTTGAGTCCCCAGCAGACGCGGGGCTGAAAAATCTTCCGCCAGGCTTGGGGTATCAGCAACAATCTCCTCCCCATTGCCATCTTCTTCTCCATCTCCGCCTTCTTCCACCGGAAAAGCATCCGGCTGAAGCTCCTGTCCACCCTCTTCCTCCTCGAAACCAGTACCGTTCGCACCCTCTTCGTCCGTTGAGATTGCGTCCGGAATCGTTTCGTCGGATATCTCTGAATCTACAATATCGGTATCTGAAATCAGCTGGGACTCTATATCTATTCCTCTCTCAACCAGAAAACTCCGCTCCTGATCAGACAGAAGAGATACATTCAGAAAACCGCCATTGAAGTAGCCTGCTGCCGCATGGTAATTTCCATCCTCACCCATCCTGATGAGTCCGCAGGCGGCATACGCCTCAAGTTCATCACTCTTAAGCCGGATCGCGTTTTCCGGAATGGTCTCCACCACAGTTCCCGATGTGCTTTCCAGGCCGCCTGTTGTCTGATTATCGGAAATAACATCCTCCTCCATGACCACTTCATCACCATCATCCGTATCGGACTCCTGCGATGTTTCCGGAACCGGTGTCTGAGTGGGCTGGACGGGCTGATCAGACGAATCAGACTCAATCACATACACAACAGGTCCTGTGTACTGTCTCTCCGCAGGCGCGTCTGTCAGCGGCATCGGCAAAGGGGAGGAAAGCTTCATGAAAGGGTCTGCGAGCACATCCGCAGCACCGCTCATATCATCATCCTCCGCTGCGGTGGACGCGGAATCATCATCCCCAAAGCTGAATTCAAAATCAGAAGAATCCGAATCACTGTTGTAATCCGGCATCCTGCCGCTTCTCAGTGTCTCAAGATCCTTTTTCTGGGATGCCAGCTTCAGCTCAAGGCCGAGCTTGGTCAGCTCCTCCATCTCCTCACGCAGCTCATCCCCGAGCATATCGTATTCCAGAAGCTTATCCCCTTTTTTGACGCGGTCACCCTGCTGGACATAGACCTCCACCAGGTCGTGGCTGCTGTCCAGTATCACCACCTGCGTATCCTTGGAAATGATCGTCCCGCTGACTGTCCCGGAATCTCCCATATTGTAGGAGGCTGTGTTGACGTTCGGAACCGCGACGACCTCTACCGCCTTCGCATTGGATTCATTCGATCTTCTGACGAAAAAAGATACCGCGGCTCCTGCACCGACCACGAGGAGCGCCGTAATAAGAATCGTCCTGATCTTCATAGGCCAATCCCTCCTGCTGCTTCGATCTTAGTCCTGTCAGAATCCGTGCGCTCAGTCAGCACACCGTCAAATATGTTGCAGACCCGCTTCGCATAGGAAGCAATCTCCGGAGCGTGGGTGATCATGACGATCGTAACGCCCTCATCATTCAGTTCATCAAACAGCTGCATCAATGCCTTGCTGGAGCGCGAATCCAGGGCTCCGGTGGGCTCATCCGCCAGGAGCAGCCGCGGGTTATTCACCAAAGCCCTTGCGATGGCCACCCTCTGCTTCTGTCCGCCGGACAGCTGGGCAGGGGTAAATGACATTCTCGCCTCCAGCCCGACGCGGGTCAGGGCTTCCTTCGCCCTGCGGATGCGTTCCCGCTTCCTGACGCCTGCATATACCAGCGGCAGCGCGACGTTATCCAGCGCGGACTGTCTGCTCAGGAGCTGGAAATTCTGGAATACGAAGCCCAGGTTATTCAACCGGATCGAAGCCATGTCCCGGTCATTTTTATTCAGAACATTCTCCCCATTCAGTTCGTAGGTTCCCCGGGTGGGACGGTCCAGGCAGCCGATGATATTCATCAGGGTAGACTTGCCCGAGCCGGAGGGTCCCATGATCGCCACATACTCTCCCTCCTCCACATGGAGGCTGACATCATGCAGCACCGGAACGACCAGCTTTGGCGTAATATAACTCTTATCGATATGATCCAGTTTCAGAACCATCTTCCTGTCACCTCATGATGTAGAAGCCTTCCTCATCGGTTTCATAGACAATTTCCTCCCGGTCCTGCGTATCCAGGTTCGTTCCGTAAACATCCATAAAGTCAGGCTCTATCTCATCGTCTTCCCAGTAACCAAACTCCGATTCATCCATGAATTCCGCGCCGTCCGCGTACACGCCCTGTCCATAGGCGCCGTCCTCCCAGGTATAGATGCTCTCCGTCTCGCCTTCTCCGGAGGCATCATTGTAATTCACCGGAAGTCCTTCCTCGAGCTTCTCCTGCGGCTGGCAGATGTAATCATCCGAGGTAAGGCCGGACTTGATCTGATGCTGCTTCAGGACTTCATCCGCGTCCCCAAGCTCTACAACGCGTTTCTCAAGTAAATTGGCTGAAGACGCGGCCCAGACATAATGCGTCCCGTCGCTTTCCTCGGCAATATAATAATCATCCAGCCACAGACCGCTCTTCGCGTTCTCCTGGCCCAGATCCTGTTCCAGATAGACATGCTGTCCGAGCATCAGTCCATCCGAATCCTCCAGTTCCACATAGAACGGGTAGTTCGTGGAACCGGACCCGCTGTCAGAGCCATAGAAGGAATCTGCATTCTCCTCACTGTTGTTGCCCTGGTCAGTCTTGATCTGGGAGATCGCCCCCCTCCAGAACTGGCTGTTGTCCACGCGGGAAAATACCAGAACCTCTTCTCCTGTATAGATCTCCTTGATGTTCTGCTCATTCGCGGATGCCTTGATACGATAAGTCCCAAGCTTCAGAATCGTGATAAATGCTCCGTCAGCCCCCATCTCACCGGACGCAACGGCATCATTCACCGACTTGACCACGCCATCCAGGTCACTGGTCACGGTCGCATTCTTGATCTGATCCTCCAGCCGGTCGATCTCCTTCTGCTTCGCCTTCTGGTCAAGCTCGTTCTGTTTGAGCTCGTTCTCCGCTGTGAGGACTGCCAGCTGCTTCTCCGGCGTATTGGCGGCCGCCTTCTGCTTCTCCAGTTCCTTTTTCTTCGCTTCCGACGTATCCTCTGTATTCTTCAGGCGCTCCAGGTCGATCCTTGCCTGTTCCAGCTTGGATTCATCCTCATCGGTATCATACGTGAACAGCTTCTGGCCAGCCTTGACAATGTCGCCTTCCTTCACGAAGCTTTTCTCGACCTTGCGGTCGCCCTCCAGCTTGAATTCCCTGGTCTCCTGCGGTTCCACGGTCCCTGCAAAGCGGGGGATCTGACCCGTTCCGCTTCCAAGGTTGGCAATGACCTTGACGCTGTCAACGTATACTGCATTCGCATCCGTCGATGAGACCCTGCCCATCTGCGCAGGATCGTTGCTCTTGTATCCGGGAATGATTCTTTCCATCATGCCCGGGAACCAACGGTCAATGTATCCCTTCTGCAGGCAGAAATAAAACCCGCCGCACAGGATCGCCAGAACCAAAAATACTGTAACTGCTTTCCTCATAGGTGTCAGATGCTCCCCTTATCATACCTGGCCGCCTCCATGGTGAAACAGCCTTCTGTGATGGTCTGTCAGTTGATACGACCAACCCTGGAAATGGTCAGCCCGTGCATTGCCTGTAACATATGAAAAACACACAGGCCAGCCAGACTATTGCTTATCATATCTGTATTGTGTGTTGAAATCGTGACTTGATCGTATGCACAGCCATATTCTACCACAGAATCAGAAATCCTCCGTCTAAAAAGGCGGAGGATTCTGTTAAAGTTTTTATAAGAATGTTCCAAACCGTATCCGATGCCATGCCTCTGCTCTCAGGCCGGCCCGAACTGTTACGATCAATCTTCCTTCTGCTGCCTGAACATGATCCCCAGCTCCTCGAGCTGCTTTTCAGATACCTGTCCCGGTGCCTGCGTCATCAGATCAGAGGAATCCTTGACCTTCGGGAACGCGATCACGTCGCGGATCGAATCGAGGCCAAGCATCATCATGACAACCCGGTCAAGGCCGTAGGCCAGCCCGGCGTGCGGCGGGACACCGTAGCGGAATGCATTCAGCAGGAAGCTGAACTGTTCATTTGCCTGTTCCCTGGTAAATCCAAGGCATTCAAACATCTTCTCCTGAATATCCGACTGATGGATCCTGACTGATCCGCCGCCGATCTCCGCGCCGTTCAGCACGATATCATATGCCTTCGCACGGATCTTCGACAGATCCTTTGACGGATCCAGATATTCCAGATCCTCCTCCATCGGCATGGTGAAGGGATGATGCATCGCCTGGAAGCGGTTCTCTTCTTCGCTCCATTCAAACTGAGGAAACTCTACGATCCACAGGAATTCATATTTTGACCGGTCGATCAGATCCAGCTCCCTGGCCAGATGGCACCTGAGCGCGCCCATGGTCTCCGATACCAGCTTGAACTTGTCCGCGCCGAAGAGAACCAGATCCCCTGTCTGCGCGCCTGCGGCATCCGCCAGTGCGCTGATCTCCTCCGGTGTCATGAACTTTGCGAAGGAGCACTTCGTCCCGCCCTCCTTCAGCTGGATGTACGCCAGCCCCTTGAGGCCGTATCCTCTTACAAATTCCGTCAGGGCATCAATCTTCTTGCGCGGCATGTCCGCCTGTCCCTTCACGGTGATGCAGCGCACATATCCGCCGTTCTTCACACAGTCTGCAAATACGCCAAATCCGCTGTCCTTCACCAGGCTTGATACATCCACCAGCTCCATGCCAAAACGCAGATCCGGCTTGTCAGAGCCGAAACGGTTCATGGCATCGATCCACTTCATCCGGCGGAACGGAACACTGATCTCGATCCCCAGGATCTCCTTCCACAGATGCTGCAGGAGGCGCTCATTGACATCGATCACATCGTCAATGTCCACAAAGCTCAGCTCCATGTCCATCTGGGTGAATTCCGGCTGACGGTCCGCACGCAGGTCTTCATCGCGGAAGCACCGCGCAAGCTGGAAATAACGGTCATACCCTGCCACCATCAGCAGCTGCTTGTAAAGCTGCGGGGACTGGGGCAGCGCAAAGAAAGAACCCGGATAGATCCGGCTCGGGACAAGGTAGTCACGCGCGCCCTCCGGCGTGCTCTTCCCCAGCATCGGCGTCTCGATCTCCAGGAAGCCTTCCTTTGCCATGAATTCCCTTGACAGCTGTGCCACGCGGCTCTTGACCATCAGGTTCCTCTGGATATCCGGACGGCGCAGATCCAGCGTACGGTTCTTCAGGCGCAGCTCTTCCTTCGTCTGACTGTTCTCTTCGATCGGGAACGGAGGGGTATCCGACTCAGACAGGATCCGAAGATCCGTGGCACACAGCTCCATGGTTCCCGTCTTCAGCTTCTCATTGACAGCTCCGCCGCGCCTCTGGACAACACCGGTCACGGCAAGCACGAACTCACTCCGGATCCCGCCTGCCTTCGCGAATCCCTCCGAACCGATCATTGTCTCATCAAATAAAACCTGCATGATCCCGGAACGGTCCCTCAGGTCTACGAAGATCAGGGAGCCAAGGTTCCTTCTCTTCTGTGTCCAGCCCATCAGTGTGAGCGTCTTTCCAATCATATCCTCCGTGACCTCGCCGCATCTTACACTGCGCCGAAGTCCTTTCATCGATTCCGCCATGAACCGCATCCTCCTTCTCTTTCCCAGCCCAGCCTTTCTATCTCGTCGTGTATTCCTGTGTACGGGCCAGTGTCCCGTCTCAATGACAGTACACCGGGGCTGATGCCATCTTCCTGCCGATCATCTCATCGATCCGATCCAGATAGTTCCGGATATCTTTTACATTCTCAATCCGTTCGATCCGTCCGTCTCCGGTCACGATTTTCGTGGAGCCGGACGCGCCAAGGGCAAGTATACACTCAACCTCTTCCATTATCAAGATATTATAGAGGCCGGCTTTCCCTGATTTTGCATACCCTACGTTTTCAAAATTCCCGGCCATGTTCTTCTGCCGATACAGATAATAGGGCGACATCCCAAGCCTTCCGCAAGCCTCCTCGCACAGCTCCATGATCCTGTCGGAGGCATGGAAAGAGATCTTCTCGTATTCATCCATATGGAGCGCCAGCCTGGCCGCTCTCTTCAGCGCCAGCGCATGCACCGTAACATCATCCGGATCCATTGCCTCAATCATCTGCATAGTATGCGTCACTTCCTCCAGCCCTTCTCCCGGAAGCCCGACGATCAGATCCATGTTGATGTTATCAAACCCCAAAGCCCTTGCCGTCTCAAAAGCGCGCACGGTATCCTCCACCGTGTGCCTGCGCCCGATCAGATCCAGCGTCTTCTGGTTCATGGTCTGCGGATTGACGCTGATCCGGGTAACCGGATGCCCGCGCAGCACCTGCAGCTTCTCCCTGGTGATACTGTCCGGCCTTCCTGCTTCCACCGTGAATTCCAGCACACCGGACAGATCAAAATTGTCTTCCACCGCACAAAGCAGCCGGTCCATCTGCTGCTCGCTCAGCGTGGTAGGCGTGCCTCCGCCCACATAGATTGTGTGCAGCGGCTTCCCGGAAAAGAAATCCTTGCATGAGCGCATTTCCAAAAGGAGTGCGTCCAGGTATTCATCCACCCTGTCCTTCCAGACGTTCAGGGGGCTGGAAGAAAAAGAACAGTACAGGCAGATGCTCGGGCAGAATGGAATCCCGATGTAAAGACTGTAGCCGTCTCCCGCACCGATCCCTCTCAGGATCCTGCGCTCCCTTTGCGCGATCCGCACCGCAAGGTCTGCCTTGCCCGGACTCACATAATACCGCTCCTGCATCTGCTCCCTCGCCCGGGAGGCTCCCTCCGGAAGAAGCTGCATCGCCAGCTTGACCGGACGGATCCCTGTCAGGCTGCCCCACGGAAGATCCCTGCCGCAAAGCTTCCGCAGCATCTCATAGAGATTGCGCTTGACCTGGTTCTTCACGGTGCTCCTGTCAGCTCCCTCAGGAAGAGCCACGTTCCTGGTCTCAAAAACCGGAGGCATGAGGACAGATTCATCCGTTACGCCGGCCTCCTCCGCATCTCCCCTTTCCCGGCAGAGCTGAAGGAAGACGCGTTCCGGATCGATCCTTGCTTCGACGATGAGATCCGCCTGCGCTGCCCCGTCCTCCCCCGGATCCAGGACTTTCGTCCGGATCCCCTGAAAGAAGGCAATCACAAGCGTATAGACATCGTATTCATAGCTCCTGTCATTCATGATGATCGCGATCTGTGAGATCTTCGTCATAGGCATCTCCTTTTTGGCTCCCGGTATATGCACGCCATAATGGTACCTGGCTGCCGCAAATCACACCTCAGCCAGCAATCCGGCTTATGGCGATAAAACAAGGCAGCCGCGGCTGCCCTGTCCATTTTACTGTAGAAAATAATTATTCCGTCTTTCGTATCCGATGGTTGTCTCAGGCCCATGTCCGGGATACACAACCGTATCATCAGGAAGGGCCAGCAGCTTTTCCCGGATTGACCCGATCAGCTGATCCAGGTCCCCGCCCGGAAAGTCACTTCTTCCGATGGAGCCCCGAAACAGCGTGTCTCCGGTAAACACAACCTTTGCCTCCGGGAAATAATAGCACCCGCCCCCCGGCGTATGTCCTGGCGTAAGGAGCGCAGTCATGTCAGTCCCGAGGAAGGGACAATGCTGGCCATCCACAAAAAACATGTCGCCTTCAATTACCCGCGGTGCGCCGAGGGAGGACGAAAGGTTATACTGGATGGAAATGACGACCTCTTCCTCTTCCTTCATGAGATAGGTCTTGATCCCGTATTCCCTTCTTAATTCATTGACTGATCCAAAATGATCATCATGTCCATGCGTCAGGAGGATTGCTTTCGGCACAAGCTTCCGCTTCCTGATCTTTGCAATGATCTGCTCCGCACCGTCGGAAGGGTCGATCACGATGCATTCCGCTGTCTCCTCATTCCAGAAAAGGTACGTATTGGTCGGCAGCATCCCAAGCTCCATGCACAAAGTCCCGAACTTTGCCATATTCTCTACCCCGCTGTTCTTCTGATGTCGATCACGCTCTCCACCTGCCGGATCTTCCCCACCAGGTCCGCGAGCGCATCCCGTCCGGAAACCTGGAATTCATAGGAGATCGTCACCGTCCCGCTCTTGCTCATCCTGGAGGATATGCTGCGCACATCGATGTTCCGCTCCGTAAAGATCTTTGTAATGTCTACCAGAAGGCCGGTCCTGTTATGCGCAAAAATCCGGATCTCGGCATAATACAGCTTTCCGCCGTCCCCGTTATCCTTCAGCGCATTCTTCGACCACTCCACCTCGATCAGACGGGCGCGCTCCTCCTCCGGAAGCCCTGTCACATTCTCGCAGTCCTTCCTGTGAACCGTAACACCTCTTCCCCGCGTAATGAATCCGACGATGTCATCCCCCGGAACCGGGCTGCAGCACTTGGACAGGCGCACGGATACATCTTCCATCCCCCGCACGATAATCCCGGTCCGTGACCGCGTGGCCTTCGGACGCTCTCCCTTCGGGCCATGGCTGAGAATATCCTCGTCCGTCAGAGCCTTTGCGCGATCCCTGGCAGCGCATTCCTGCAGCTTATTGACGATCTGGCCTTCCTTCAGGCCGCCATGCCCGATCGCCGCCAGCACACTCTCCCAGTCCTTAAATCCGTATTTCCTGGTGACGCTTTCCGTATACTCCGGTTTCAGCAGCTCCGGAAGGCTCAGGCCCTTTGCCTTGCAGAAAGCAGAGAGCATCTCCTTTCCGCGGATGATATTGTCTTCCTTGTTCTCATGCTTGAACCACTGATTGATCTTGTTTTTCGCCTGCGTGCTCCGGACAATTTTCAGCCAGTCCGCGCTGGGTCCCTTCGAATTCTGGCTGGTAATGATCTCGATCCGGTCACCGTTCTGGATCTGGTAATCAATGGTGACAAGCCGCCCGTTGACCCGGGCACCGACCATATTGTTTCCCACCGCCGAATGAATGCTGTATGCAAAATCGATCGGCGTCGATCCGTTCGGAAGGGTCTTCACATCTCCTGTCGGTGTAAAGCAGTAAACACTGTCATTGAACAGGTTCAGGTCACTCTTGAGCAGGGAAAGGAACTCTTTATTGTCCGATTCCTGCTGCCACTCCAGGATCTGCCGAAGCCAGGTAAGCTTCTCTTCCTCCTGCTTCTGGCTGCTGACCTTCTTCCCGTCCGAGGCCTCTTTGTACTTCCAGTGGGCAGCGATACCATATTCCGCCACCCGGTGCATGTCGAAGGTCCGGATCTGGATCTCAAACGGGGTACCTCCCGGCCCGATCAGAGTCGTGTGAAGCGACTGATACATGTTCTCCTTCGGCATCGCGATGTAATCCTTGAACCGCCCCGGCACAGGCTTGTACATCTCATGGATCACGCCCAGCGCCCCATAGCAGTCCCTGACCGTATCCACGATGATGCGGACCGCAAACAGATCATAGATCTGGTCGATCGACTTGCCCTGGTTCACCATCTTTTTGTAAATGGAAAACAGGTGCTTCGCGCGCCCATATATCTCCGCATGGATTCCTGCCTTGCTGACATGGACTTCGACATTGCGCACGATCTCATCGATGAACGCCTGGCGCTCTCCCTTTTTCAGGGAAACCTTCTCCACAAGGTCATAATAGACCTCGGGCTCCAGGTACTTCAGGGACAGGTCATCCAGCTCCACCTTGATCTTGCTGATACCAAGACGCTGCGCGATCGGAGCATAGATCTCCCTGGTCTCCCTTGCCTTCTCCTTCTGCTTCTCCGGGCGCATGTACTGCAGCGTGCGCATGTTATGCAGACGGTCCGCAAGCTTGATCAGGATGACCCGGATATCCTTCGCCATCGCCAGGAACATCTTCCTCAGGTTCTCCGCCTGCGTGTCCAGCTTATCCGAGGAATAATTCAGTCTTCCCAGCTTTGTCACCCCGTCTACCAGAAGGGCGACCTCAGGGCCAAACTGCGCCTTGATCTCTTCCTCCGTCATGTTCGTGTCTTCCACAACATCATGGAGCAGGCCGGACACAATGGTCTCCTTATCCAGCTCCAGGTCCGCAAGGATGATCGCAACGCACAGCGGATGGATGATATAAGGCTCTCCCGATTTCCGCTTCTGGTCCTTATGGGCATCATAGGCGATCCGGTACGCCTTTTCGATCATGGAAATATCATCGGACGGATGGTACTTCCTGATTCCGGCTACCAGCTCTCCGTAAAGCTCCTCCGGGCTGGTAAAATCATGCATCGTCTTCGCGGAGGCGTCCGCCCGGCGGATCTGGAACCTCTCTGCATCAGAAAGCTTCCGGCCTTCTGTGACAGAATCCGGAATCTCCTCCCTGTAATTCAGTTTTGTCCCGCCATCTGGCGCCGTCAATCTGTCTTCCGCCATACAAGACCTGCCCGAAATCAATTAAGAGCATTTTGCAGCTGTTCAGAACCTGTTCGGAACAGCTACAGCATTTTCTTTATTGTCCATAACGATTCACCACCCCCGCCGCGCAGAACACAAGCGTTCTGCGCGGCGGGGGATGCCGAATCGTTTTTATTTCCCATCATAGGAAATGACAGACTTCACGTCATATCCTTCCAGCTTCTGCCTGCCGTTCAGTCCGGCAAGCTCCATCAGGAAAACGCACTTCTCCACTGTGCCGCCAAGCTTCTCGATCAGCTTCACTGCCGCGGCAACCGTCCCGCCCGTCGCGATCAGGTCATCCACCACCACGACCTTCTGGCCCGGCTTGATGGAATCCTTATGCATCTCGATCGTAGCGCTGCCATATTCCAGGTCATAGGTCTGCTCAATGGTCTCACAGGGAAGCTTGCCCTTCTTCCTCACCAGAACGAACGGTTTATGCAGATTATATGCCAAAGGCATTCCGAATATAAATCCGCGCGACTCCAGTCCCACGATCACATCCACGTCCTCCGGAGCGCCGATCAGCTTCTGCATCTCATCGATCGCAAGCTTAAGCCCGTCTGCATCCGCCAGTACGCTTGTCACATCACGGAACATGATCCCTGGCTCCGGAAAATCCGGAATTGTCCTTACATAATCTTCCACTTTTTTCATAGTTCAGACATCCTCCGCGTTTGTCGCTGATAGAATCATTGCAATTTCACCGTATCTTACATCCTCATCCGGCCGCTTTGCTTCCGCCGCGAACCGTACCCTGTCAGCCGGGCAGTCTCATGCCCGGCGCCGGGAGATTCCGAATGTAAAACACGTAAGTCAGTATATCATCTGCAGGTTTTCGATGCAATATTCGTCAGAAGGATCCGCTGGTGTGGGAGCTTCCGCTGGAGGAATGGCCGCCAGCTCCGCCGCCGGAGCTGCTCTTCTCCCTCGGGCTGTAGACCCGCGATACAAGGGTCCGGATGTACCGGTCTTCCCGCCTGGTGAACTTCATCTTGCTGCCTGACACATAGACAGAAGCGTTCTGTGCCTCCTGCGTGTCCTTCATCGAAGCACGCATCAGGGCTGCGATCCCGTAGCCAAAGAGCACAGCCAGGACAATCGGGGCAATGATGCCGATCATCCGTCCCATCCCACTGTACTTAAAGCTGTAGACATGCCCTTTGGAGGCAAGGTCCAGCTCATCTTCCACGCTGTCCAGGAAATCGCCGATGCCTGTGTTCCACTGGTTTTCCCTGAAATCATCCACAAAATGGTCGCGGATCATTTCCTGGGAGGCCGGGTTGAACGCCCAGTCCGCATAGCTTCCCGTTACGCAGATGTCATACTTCCTGTTGTCAAATGAAACCGTCAGGATGATGCTGTCCTTCCATGCTTCATTCGCGTTTTCCGCATGGCTTGCCTTCTTGTCGGTTGCCCCGACCCCGAGGGAATATCCGGCCCAGATCTCCTCGCTCAGGGATTGCATGTTTCCGGTCCAGGTAAAACGGCTACTGCTGTCCAGAAGCACCACATATACCCCGACATCATATTTGTCCGTAAGCTCCTGCGCCTTCCGGGTATATGCCTGCTCCTGCGCATCCGTGAGCTTATCGGCCTGGTCTGTTACGGGGGGGAGCCCCTTGTTCCACCTGTCCGGAGCGATACTGTATACCGGAAGCTCCAGGTCTGACTGCACAAACGTATAACGGTACTTGCCGTAGACGCCGGTGATCCGGTTCCCGTCAACCGTTCCTGTGAACTGATTGCCCCGGTGGTCGGTAAATGTGTACTTCGTTCCCTCCAGCTTCCAGCGGATGGAAAATGCCGCCATGTTGAACATGAATACGCCGGTTCCGTCATCGTTCATCGCGATGTAATCAAGCTTCCAGACCGAAGAATCCTCGGTAATGCCGGATGCGCCGCTGACCACTTCCCGGGCAGTCACGTCATAGACCACCGGGCCGCTGCCGGTACGGATCGAGGCAAGGTCCACCGGGTCCTGAGCAGTCTGCACGCTGTCGTTCACCTGGCTGTTTTCGTCCGCCTGCGCGCCCGACGCCCCATCGGAACTGTCCGCCGTATTGGCAGCCTGGGACACGAGGCCATCCTTCTGGGCATCCTGTGCCTTTACATAGACGTAATCATAGTCCATGTACTCTGCTTCGATCCGCCCGTTTTCCAGTGTTCCGGTTCCCTTTTCCCCTTCCTCATCCTGAAAGCTCAGGTTCGTCCCGTCAAGCTCCCAGTCCAGGGTATAAATATTGTCATTGAACCGGATCTCTCCGCTGCCGTCCTCGTTCAGAAGGAGATATTCTCCTTCACAGGTATAACTGTCGTCCCCTTTTGTGCACTCAGCCGCGTCATACCTGCCCTGTAACTCCTCCATACTTCCCGCAAAGACAAGTGCCGGGATGGAAAGGCTGATAATAATCACTGCGGCCAGTACTGACCAGATCTCTTTCACTCTCTTCATAGCCGCCCCTCCTTACAGCCATCCCAGGATAAGCTGGACGATCAGGTAAAACAGGATAAACAAAGCGCCGGCGCTGCCTCCAAACAAGGCGAAGAACCTGCCCTTGTCAACCGGGAGGTCTCCGACGAACTTGCCGGTCTCCCCGTTCATCGCGTAGAGATAATTGTTTCCGTTCCAGGCCACCTTCAGGATATATACCGGCAGGAGCGCGTAATGCACCTGCCCTTTCTCAAATGCAACCTGGCTTCCGAAGGGAAGCACACTGGTGTAAGGCCCCTTGCGCGCGTCCATGAACGCGATATTCTGGGCGCTCGCAACCGCCCGGTTCTTCGCCCTTTCCGCGCTTTCCTCGATCGAGACATCACTGCGGTCTGCAAGGTATCCCGGCAGATAGGACGTAGAAAATGTCTGCATCTGAGAGTAGTCGAACGGTTCCAGGCTGTCCATCAGGTCATCCGGCATATTGCGGGATGCATCCGCGGGGATCATCTCAAATCCCAGCTCCAGGCTCCGCCGGATCGAGAACTGCCTTGTCCTTGTCACGATGTAGTCCCCCTCCCGGTTGGAAGTCTTGATCTCGCCAAGGAAGGAGTAATCGCCGCTGACATGGCTGTCAAACAGCCAGAAGGGAACATAGATCCCCCTCAGCTTCTCGACAGTGCTCTGCTGCGCAAAGGTCTTCGGAAGCAGGATCTTTCCCTTGCAATGCTTCTTGTAGGCTTCCATCGCCGCATTCTGATCCAGCTTAAACGGAATGATGTACTGCGGCCGTCTGTCGCCGCTCAGCTGAGCCGGAATGATGGTCGGGTTCGAGCAGTACGGACAGGATGTCGCCGCCGTAGACCTGTCCGCCAGGATCTCGCCTCCGCAGCTCGGGCAGGAATATACCACCATATTCGCGGAATCCTCGCCCCAGTCCGCAGGAATTGTAGAGGAATCCCATTTTCCCCCGACCCGGATCTCATCCTCTTTCCGCCTCAGGACATCCGCCTCCTGCTCAGCGTCAAACTCAACCTTCTGCTTGCCTGCCCCCGGCTCGGACTGATCGCCATACATCCTGGCAATCTCATCCGGGGGATAGGAAGACAGGCAATATTCACACTTCAGTTTTCCGCTTGCAGAGTCAAAATGCAGCGGCCCCCCGCACGATGGACATTTGTAATTCACTGTTTGCTGTGCCATACACTTCTCCTCAATGCCAAAACCCGCCCTGAGACAAGGGCATCTGCTTGAAACGAGACAATCCGGTATCCGCCCGGTCTTTGTCGGCGGCCTCGCGGATTCGCTCTGAGTCTGTTATACCACATGGAAGCGGTTCATGGGAATGCTCCTGCGGATAGATTCGGGGAGAGACCTCTCCTGCGGTTACATGTCACACCCCTGCCAGCGTAACTGTCCACTGCCCGGCTGGGCAGTGAACAGTAACACTGGCAGGTCCGTGACAGGGGCGTAACATGCAGCGTCAGGTGTCAGTACCTCACTTCCATCAAGGTCAGCCCGCTGGCAGGAGCTGTCTTGTCAGCAGCTCCCTTCCTGCACGCGGAAAGAATCCTTTCGATCGCCTTACACTCGAGCCTTCCGGCCCCGACCTCTACAAGCTCCCCTGTCAT
>ODAI011784957.1_pt1 | contig 17701 bp, 17 predicted proteins | sample 1539321 | NCBI WGS metagenome assembly ODAI01 (sample SAMN02144231, study PRJEB22623) | gut metagenome | biome: sheep rumen | host: Ovis aries | place: New Zealand | reverse complement strand
TATTTTTAGCGGAAGCCTGAGCCTTTGTAAGGATATCAATGGCGTGTTTTTTAGCTTCTTCAACGACAGCCTCTCTTGAACAAATCTGAGCGGGTCTTTCCTCGGCTTTTCTTATTATAGCCTCGGCATTTATTTTAGCCTCATTGAGTATTCTCTGGCAGTCGTACTCAATTTTTTTGGCTTCTTTGAGTTCGTTGGGCATATTAAGGCGAACATCGTTAATGAGTTCTCTCATACGTTCACCGTCAATAATTTTCTTATGACCTGCGAGGGGAACAGTCATGGATTTGTCGAGGAGGGCTTCCATTTCCTCCAGTATTTCATCAATGCTCATAATATCAACCTCTTTTAATTATTTTTGCTTTACAAGCCTGTCTGTTATGTCACCGAGAATCTGTGACGGTACGAAATGGCTTATATCTCCGCCAAAATAGGCGATTTGCTTTACAACGCTTGAACTGAGATACATATTTTCCGCTGCTGTTGTGAGGAAAACTGTTTCCGCACCCGCATAGAGTTTTTTATTTGCAAGAGCCATCTGAAATTCATATTCAAAATCGCTCACGGCACGCAGACCTTTTACAATGGCAATTGCGCCGACATTCCGCACATAGTCTGCGAGGAGTCCATCAAGGATATCTATTACCACGTTATCCAGATCCTGTGTTACGGCTTCTATCATCAGCATACGTTCGGTAGCGGTAAAGCTTGGGGCATTTTTTCCTGCATTTCTTGAAATAAGCACGATAACCTTATCGAAAAGTTTAGATGCTCTTGTGATTATATCGAGATGACCGAGAGTTACAGGGTCGAAACTTCCGGGGCAGACGGCTATTCTTCTCATTATTCAGATTCCTCCTCGGAGGGCTTTATAAAAATTGCCACATTTATTTTTCCGTAGCTGTAAACTTTCCTGAGAATCATATTATCGGGTGCATCAGGTTCGGGGGCATCTTTTTCATATTCGCAGATGATACTTCCGCCCTCGTTCAGTTTTTCGGCACACAGGGGGAGAATTTTTGCGATATGTCCGTGTCTGTACGGTGGGTCGAGGATAATTATATCAAACATTTCGGAGGTATACCTGATATAGTCATAGCTGTCTCTTGTGACAATGACAGAATTTTTGACAAAGCCTGTATTTTTGATATTTTCGCTGACGCAGTTTACAGATTTTTTTGAGCTGTCCACGAAAACGGCTTTTTCCGCACCTCTGCTGAGAGCTTCGATGCCCATTTGTCCGCTTCCTGCGAAAAGGTCAAGCACATAAGAACCTTCGATATCGAATTGTATAGCTGAAAAAACGGCTTCCTTGACTTTATCTCCCGTGGGGCGAACGTCCATGCCTTCGGGAGCGACAAGTTTTCTTCCTCTTGCTGTACCTGTGATAACTCTCATAAAAAAATCCTTTCCGTACAAATAAGTTTACACAAATATTATTATACAATATTTTCCTTAATTTGTCCATATGCTTTTCAAAAATAAGTTATATCACACAAAAAAATCCGATATAAAGTCTTGTTTTTCTACACATATATAAGTAATAATTTGAAATAATATAAAAAGTCTCCGCAGAATTTCTTTGGAGACAGTTATTATTATTTTATTACAGATTCAATCAGTTTATTGATATTGCAGGATATATCCTCAACAGAGCGCAATGTACCGTCCTTTACACATTCAACGGTATTCCAGCCGAGATTTTCCGCACAGAAATCCGCTGCCTGTCTTGAACGTCTGAGATATCCGACATCTGCCTCATGGATATCCTTTTTATCCTGACTGCCGTTATAGCGTATATTCAGGAGTTCCTGACTTATTTTCGGGTCAACACGCAGATACACGGTACAGCAGGGTACAGGGATTCCGAGGAGTTCATATTCGTAGCTGAAAAGCCATTCTATGAAATCTTTCCATTTTTCCTGCGGTAGTTTTGCACACTGATGAATGGCATTTGAAGTTGTATATCTGTCTGCGATAACGATACCGCCGCCGAGATAAAATTCTTTCCAGTTTTTTGCATAGCTTGCGAATCTGTCAACGGCATAGAAACTCGATGCCGCATAGGGGTTGACGGAATCGGGGTCAGTTCCGAACTCTCCGCCGAGATACATTTTCACAAGTGCCGAGGAATTGCTTTCATAATCGGGAAAAGAAACTTTCATTACCTTTCTGTTATCCGCCTTTAATGTCTCATATAATTTCTGAGCCTGAGTAGCTTTTCCGCTTCCGTCAAGCCCCTCTATCACTATTAATTTTCCTTTCATATCATTATCGGGATATTCCCGCCTCCGCAAATTTATATTTATTCAACTGCTTTGAGTATGGAATTAATTATATCACAATGAAATCAAAGTGTCAACCTGTTTATATTATTTTTTGCATTTCTTTGCACTGAAAATAAAACAAAAACTATTGACTAAATTATAATTTTGGTGTATTATATAGTAAAGGCGTAAAAATCTATGGGAGCAGAATTTATAAATGATAAAAAAATTAATTATTTTAGTTCTTGGTATATTTATGATACTTTGCTGCTGTGCTGTGTCATATGTGTATTCAACGGCTGTTGTCAATAAAATCAAATATCCCGTTTTCGGTGTCGATGTTTCACACTATCAGGGCAATATTGACTGGGAAAAACTCTGGCAGCAGGGCGTTGAATTTGCCTTCATAAAAGCTACCGAGGGCAGCGGTCATGTCGATGAATCCGTTGCCGATAACCTCAGAAATGTTGCCGATACCGATATCGCAGTTTCCTGCTACCACTTTTTCAGCTTCGACAGCGCAGGCGAAACTCAGGCGGAAAATTTTATAAAGACTGTCCCCAAAGAAAGTATAAATATGCCGCCCGTTATAGATATAGAATATTATGCGGACAAAAGCCGAAATAAACCAAGCCTTGAGGATACAGAGGCGATACTCACCCCGCTTCTCAGCCTCCTTGAACAACATTACGGCACTAAACCGATAATATATGCAAACAAATCTGTTTACAGCAGATACATCAGTCAGCACTATTCCGACTATCCCCTTTGGATAAGAAATACCAGAGAAGAACCCCGTTTCGCTGAATGGAAATTCTGGCAGTATTCCGACAAGGGTATGCTCGAAGGCTATGTCGGAAAAGAAAAATATATAGACTATGATGTCTACTGCGGTAGCAGAGAAGATTTTGAAAAAGAATTTAATTTATCCACAAGGAGGACCAAAAAATGAAATACTATGTAGGAATCGACCTCGGAGGTACTAATATTGTTGCAGGCGTTGTTGATGAGGAATACAATATCATCGCCAAGGCAAGCACCAAAACAAACTGCCCCCGCCCCGAAAAGGAAATCGCTGACGATATGGCTAAAATGGCTGTGCAGGCTGTCAAAAATGCAAACCTCACCATGAGCGATATCGAATGGATTGGCATAGGCACTCCGGGTATAGCAAACAGCAAGACAGGTATCATTGAATATTCAAATAACCTCGGTTTCAAAAATACACCCATGGTTAAATATATCGAAGAAGCTATCGGCAGAAAAGATACACCCATTTTCATCGAAAATGACGCAAATGCCGCAGCTTACGGCGAATTTGTCGCAGGTGCAGCAAAAGGTGCTAAAAATGCCGTATGCATCACCCTCGGTACAGGCGTAGGCGGCGGAATTATCATCAACGGCAAAATATATTCAGGCTCTAATTTCGCAGGCGCAGAAATCGGTCATACCGTTATTGAGGTTGACGGCGCACAGTGTTCATGCGGAAGAAAAGGCTGTTTCGAGGCTTATTCCTCTGCAACAGGTCTTATCCGTATGTCAAAGGAAGCTATGGAGGCTTTCCCCGACAGTATAATGAATAAAATGGCTCAGGAAAAAGGCAAAGTTACCGCAAGAACTTCTTTCGACGCAATGAGAGCAGGCGACAAAGCCGCAAAAAATGTTGTAGACAAATACATAAAATACCTCGCCGCAGGTATCACAAATACAATAAATATTTTCCAGCCCGATGTACTCTGCATAGGCGGCGGTGTCTGCAATGAGGGCGACCCGCTCCTCCTCCCCATGAAGGAACTCGTAAAGAAAGAAGTATATACAAGAGATTCCGAAAAGAACTGCGATATTGTCATCGCCAAACTCGGAAACGATGCAGGAATAATAGGTGCGGCTTTCCTCGGCAGAGCTAACCAGTAACAATTTATAAAGCTTATGTTTTTTCAGCCATATGCACAAAGATATTTCCGAAAATTTGTGCATATGGCTGATTTTTATTTTCATATGCAACATTTCACTTTATTTTTTACACCTATATGGTGAATCGGTTCAAAAAAGGAGGGAGTTTTATGAATGATTTCCTTAAAGACGTAAAGCTTGCCCAAAAAGGCGACAGTCAGGCTTTTGCAAGACTGTACGCAATTGTTTACAAAGATATGTACCACATAGCATTGTACAGTTTAAGAAATTCCCATGATGCCTGCGATGCGGTCAGTGATGCGGTACTCGATGCTTTTACATCAATAGGAAACCTTAATGACGAAAAAGCTTTTAAAAGCTGGATATTCCGCATACTTTCCGCTAAAATAAAACAGCGTCAGGCGGAATACTACAAGGATACGGAAGAACTTGACGAAAATACTTCCGTTGAGGATTTCAATTATGAAAATGCTGAACTCAGTCAGGCTCTCGAAAATCTCGACCCCCAGTCAAGGCTTATTCTTTCCATGTCCGTGCTGGAAGGCTATACAAGCGAGGAAATTTCAGAAGTCTGCAATCTGAAATCAGGTTCAGTACGCTCAAAACTTAAACGCATAAAAGAACGTTTGAAACTCGAACTTACATAAAGGAGATGTTCTTATGAATGAAAATGATAAGAAAGTAAAGGAATATCTCGAAAAGGAAAATATCCCCGATGAGATAAGTCCCGACAATATCAGGAAAATGCTCGATGAAAAAGCTCCGCAGACAAAAAGAAACAATATCTCCGTTGCAGGAAGAATCGCTGCAATAGCCGCTGCCTGCGTGGTAATAGTCGGCGGTACTGTCCATGTAGCAGGACAAAAGAATTTATTCAATAAAAAACAGAATACCCCTGATACAATTGAAAGTTTTGACAATCATTCCGAAAATTCATCTGTAACCTCTTCTGTGAACGGTACAGAAAACACCACATCAAAAACCATTAAAGCAGAAGAAGTCGTTGAAGCCCCCTATATGGCAGGTGCGGAAAGCTATAAGCAGGTTTATACCATGCTCAAAAAATCTGCTGAAAAATATAACAAAAAATACGGCTCAGACCGTGCTTACGGTCCAAAAACTGACAGTGATATTTACTATGATGATATTGCAGAAGAAGCAGAAGAATCCGTTGCAGACTATGCTATGCAGGATAACTCAGATGATGCTGTCTACAATGGAGCTGCGGCAGATAAAGCCATCGGAGCAGTTCCGCAAACAGCAGGTATACAGTCAAGTGCCGAAATGGATACGGGCGCAGGAGATTTCAGCGAGAATAACGGTTTAAACGGTGAATTTATAGCCGCCCCCGAAAATCCCGATGAAGAACCTGCAACAGTTGAAGAACCTTCCGAAAATCCGACAGAGGAAATTACCGAAGAACCAACAGAAGAAATCACCGAAGAACCAACAGAGGAAATCACGGAAGAACCTACCGAAGAAATCACGGAAGAATCCGCTGAAACTACTGAAATAACTACTGTTTCCACGGATATTTCAACAGATGTTACAACTACTGCTGTTACTACTGCAACTACATCAACAGATGTAAAGGGTGAGGACGATTTTTCGGATACCTATTCTCAGGAGGAAAATGTCCGTGAGGCTGATATTGTAAAAACTGACGGCAAAAATATCTACTATGTATATAATAACTATAATTATGGTGACTATTTCGACAGTTACAGACAGGATACCCCCACTATGAATATAGTTACCGTTGACAACGGAAAATTCATAAATCCCCATACACTCGATTTAACTCCCGACATGAGCAGATATGGTGATGACTATTCCCACAGCGCAGGCATAAACAATATGTATATCTATGATGATATGCTTATAGTTATCGGTACTGTATGGACACAGTATGACCGTAATTATTACTATGCTGACGGCAGCGGAAACTCCCTCGATGACAGCGTATGGTTCGGAGGAACTGAGGAATGTTTTGTATCGTTCTATACTCAGGACGCTGAACCTAAACTCATAGGCACATATTTTCAGAACGGATATTTTAATGATGTGAGAATCTCCCCTGACGGATATATGTATCTTGTTTCAAATTATTTTTCAGCAGATTTCGACAGCATCAAAAATGAAGAATATACCGAAAGATATATTCCCTCCTGCGGTACTGATGATGATGTCGAATGTATACCGCCCGAAGATATCCTCCTCCCGAAAAAATTTGACGAGATGAACAGCATTTCATATACTGTCATAGGCGGAATAGACCTTACATCTCCCGAAACTTTTGTCCCCGTCGATACAAAGGCTCTCGCAGGATATTCAGGACAGTTCTATATGTCCGAAAACAATATCTATACTGCCATTGATGACTACTCAAACGATATATCAAGCACCGAAATAACAAGAATATCCGTAAATCAGGGAAATATCACACCGCAGGCATCAGGTGCGGTTACAGGCTATATAAAAGACCAGTTCTCCATGAGCGAATATGACGGATATTTCAGAGTTGCCACAACAAGACGTGGAACTTATAAAGAAGGCGGTATCATAAGGGATATCATCGGCACAAGCGAATATGAATATCTCAACGACAACTGCGTCTATGTCCTCGATATGGATATGAATTTAGTCGGATATATTGACGGTCTGGGCGAGAATGAAACAATTAAATCCGTAAATTACAACGGAAATATCGCCTATGTAGTTACTTACAGACAGACTGACCCCCTCTATGCAATTGACCTCAGCGACCCTGCAAATCCGACTGTAATGGACGAATATAAAATCCTCGGTTACAGCAACTATATGCAGAACTGGACAGACGGATTCTTATTCGGATTCGGTGCAGATGCGGACGAAAACGGTGTAGAAACAGGTGTAAAACTTGTAATGTTCGATAATTCCGACCCGTATGACCTCAAAGAAGTAGGATACTACGGCATTAACAATGACGGTGAAACCTATGTCTATTCAGATGCTATGTGGGACAGAAAAGCCCTGCTTATCGCTCCCGAAAAAAATATCATCGGTGTACCGATACATGAATACCGTTACTATTATTATGATGATGTTGAAGATGCAGAATATGAGGAAGACTATATGGACGGAGAAATATCAAAATATATGTTCTTCTCATATGGTGACGGTGAATTTAATCTTATAGGTGAACTCAAAATGGCAAGCGGTCAGAATAACCTTAACAGGGCTATATATATAGGCAAATATGTCTACGCACTTTCAGACCATACATTCATATCAGCAGATATTGAAACACTTAAAGAAACTGACAGAGTTGAATTTTAAGCATAAAAATCCCCTGCAAACGCAGGGGATTTTTTTTTACTTTATAACCTTGGAAAATTCATTTGCTTTTCCGACATCACCGTTTATTTTGAGTTTTCCGCTGAAATATGCGGCAACGGGGTCAAGCTTGCCCTGTACAAGTTTAATGAAATTATCCATAGTGATAATGAGTTCGCACTGTCTGTCGATGTATTCATAGGGCATTATGCTGATTTTTCCGTCTTTTATCTCGACATAGAAAACACCTGCATTTTCTCCTGTGATAGTAACCTGAACTGCCATAAAATCATAGCCTGAAAAATCCTTTTCGGCAGCACCTTTTCTGAGTTCTGTAATGAGTTCATTAATTGTCATAAATTTTCTCCTTTTAGTATAAATTATGCCGTACAAAATACGGCTTATATATTATACCCTGATTTTACAGAAAAGTCAATAAACATTTTGTAAACTTTTTAAATATCAATTGACTTAACAATTTCAAGATTGAACTTACGAGCCATTTTCCGACATTTTTCAATATTCTCATTGTCAGAGAGTGCATAGGGGTAATGTGCATCAATGCCAATAATTGCTTTATTTCCGACTTTTTCGGCAATTTTCAGAAATTTTTCAGATGTATAATGTCTTTTATCGTGAACACCGAGGGCATTTATTTCAACGGGGATATTCTTTGATTTAAGGTACTCGCAGAGTCTTGTAAAATGTTTTTCATAAATATCATTATCACCTGTAAAATTAAATAAATCAGGGTGAGCAACATATTTATATCTTCCGCTTTCCATGCCTTCAATTACAGAATCAATATATTTAACAAACAATTTTTCATCTGATGACGGTATACCCATATATCTGCCATAAGGTTCTTTTTCCATGAAATGCTGACCGAGAATCATATAGTCAACGGGATAATCCGCAAGAAATTTATCCTGTGCCTCGACAAGTTCAGGAATATATTCCGATTCAAAGCCGATATATATTTTTATGTCGTTCTGATATTCTTTTTTCAAATCAGTGAGTGACTGAAAGTAATCATCAACCATCTGCGGACTCATTCTCATATCGGAAATATAGCCGTAAGGGAATATCCAGGGGCAATGGTCTGAAAAGCCGAGGATTTTAAAGCCGTTTTTTACAGCCTGTTCGATATATTCTCTGTCCTCGCCTATTGCGTGACTGCATCTCTGGGTATGTGTATGATAATTTGCAAACATTTTATTCTCCTTTTAAAACAGGACAGCCATAAGCTGTCCCGTTTCCATAAATTATTTTATTTTCGGGAGTTTTGAGACAGATTTTTGTATCTCCTCATCTGTGGGGATATAGTCGCTCATTTTTCCGTCATTATATGCCGCATAAGCATACATATCGAAATATCCTGTACCTGTAAGACCAAAGAGAATAGTTTTTTCCTCTCCTGTTTCCTTGCATCTGAGAGCCTCATCAATTGCCGCACGGATAGCGTGACTGCTTTCGGGTGCGGGGAGTATTCCCTCAACTCTTGCGAACTGCTGTGCAGCCTCAAATACTGATGTCTGCTCAACAGATATTGCCTCCATGAGTTTCTGGTCGTAGAGTTCTGATAAAATCGCACTCATACCATGGTATCTCAGACCGCCTGCATGACTGGGAGAAGGCATGAATCCGCTGCCGAGGGTATACATTTTCTGTAAGGGGCATACTTTTCCTGTATCGCAGAAATCATATGCATACACACCTCTTGTAAGGCTGGGGCATGATGCAGGTTCAACTGCAACTATCTTATAATCTGCTTCGCCCCTGAGTTTTTCGCCCATGAACGGTGCAATAAGTCCGCCTAAATTCGAGCCGCCGCCTGCACAGCCTATGATAACATCAGGCTTTATGCCATACTTGTCCATAGCGGTTTTTGTTTCAAGTCCTATAACAGTCTGGTGGAGAAGTACCTGAGAGAGAACACTTCCGAGAACATAGCGGTAGCCTTCCTTTGAAGTTGCAGCCTCGACAGCCTCAGAAATCGCACAGCCGAGACTTCCGTTAGTATCGGGAAATTCAGCGAGAATTTTTCTTCCGACTTCTGTTGTATCTGACGGGGAGGGAGTTACAGATGCGCCGTAAGTACGCATTACTTCACGCCTGAAAGGTTTCTGTTCATATGATACCTTTACCATATAAACATTGCAGTCAAGGTCGAAATATGAGCAAGCCATTGAAAGGGCAGTACCCCACTGACCTGCACCTGTTTCTGTTGTAACGCCTTTAAGACCCTGTTTTTTTGCATAATAAGCCTGAGCGATTGCAGAATTGAGCTTATGGCTTCCGCTTGTATTGTTTCCCTCGAATTTGTAATATATTTTAGCGGGGGTATCGAGATATTTTTCGAGACAGTAAGCCCTTACGAGCGGTGAAGGTCTGTACATCTTGTAAAAGCTGAGTATTTCATCGGGAATATCTATATATGCATTAGTTTCATCGAGTTCCTGTTTAACGAGTTCATCGCAGAAAACGTGACTGAGTTCCTCAGCGGTTACAGGTTTTAAAGTTGCAGGATTAAGGAGCGGTGCAGGTTTTTTCTTCATATCCGCCCTTACATTGTACCACTGTTTAGGGAGTTCTTCTTCTGAGAGATAAATTTTGTATGGTATTTTTTCGTTTGACATATTAATTCTCCTTATTTAAAATCGTCAAATTGCGCCTTTGATGCCTTGCGTTTTCGTTCACTTCACTCCGTTCCGTTCACTCCCAACGCAAGGGCGCAATTTTCCTCCTATTTAAAATCGTCAAATTGCGCCTTTGATGCCTTGCGTTTTCGTTCACTTCACTCCGTTCCGTTCACTCCCAACGCAAGGGCACAATTTTCCTCTTATTTAAAATTCAAATTTTTAACGGTGATAACCGCCGCCGCCGTGACCACCGCTGTGCGAATGACCGCCGCCGCCTCCTCTGCTGCTGTCTGATTCTATTTTAGTTCTTGTTGTATGTGTACACAGGAAAGTATCTATCTGCACACTGAACTGTGATTTCTGCTTTGAAACATATACATCAGGGCTTGTTGATGCCTTGAATTTGTAATGACTTTTAATGCAGGCTTTTGTTATCAGTGATATTACAAGACCTATCAGGAATGATACAAAGGTTATGAAAATCACGGTTGAGGGGGCATTTCCCTTTGTTATGTAAAGTTCACCGTTTTTGTAATAGAAAACTTTTCCTGAAGAACTATCCTTGTAATGTCTTGAAAAACTTTTGCTTTCGTTTTTTTGGTTCATAAGGAAATCGCAGAAAGCCGCAATTGCCTCATGAATCTGTTCAGCCTTGATTTCCTCGCCTGATGCAGGGAGACGAGGAATCATAAATCCTTCAAAAGTTCTGTCATCTATTTTATCCTGATACCAGAGAACAGCCTTTCCGCTTGTGGAAAGGTAATCATAAGCAGGAGATTTTCCTGATATATCTATGTAATAGAAAACTCCGTCCGTATCCTCTCCGAAAATTTCATCATAGGTGTCGTCCGCAAAAATTTCCGTTTCATAATCGGAATTATTCATGTAAAGACTGTCGGGGAGAAATACAACTATATTCATTTCAAGCAGTTCCGAATATGCATCAATCATTTCATCAATTTCCTTGTATTCCTCGCTGTCAAAAAGACCGTACTTGTCATAAATTCCCGACAAATCCTTATCGCCTGAATAGCCTTTTGCATAATTTGTTGCAGCATCGGCACTTAAAGCGTTTACAGGGAAAACCAACACCGAAATCATAACAAGAATGGCTGAAAATATAAATTTCTTCATATTATTCCCGTACCTCCCAGTATAAAGCCTATAAGTGTAACAGCCGCACATATACCCATGCAGAAAAGGTTGAGCTTTTTCTCATCAAGCGGAGGAGTTCCCGCAAGTTTTCCCGTCTGACCGTTGAGTGCAAATTCATATATCTTGTCACCGTATTTATACGACATGAACCATACGGGGAGCATCATATACTGCCATTTTGTACTTCTTATATTGTAAGTTTCGATATTCGGGGAAACGCTGTTATAATTGGTAAAAGTTGATTTCATAACGTCTTTTCCGGCTTTTGTTACACGTTCCTTTACTCTCGGAAACACCGCAACTTTGTCAACATCATACTTATCCGCATAGAATCCGCTAAGATATGACATATCAAAATCTTTAAGCTCACTGTAATCAAACGGCTCAATGGATTCCATAAGCAAATCCTCTATTTTGCTTTCACCGTCCGCAGGGACTCCGCTGACATAGATATTTCCGTGTCGTTCGACCTTAAATTCCTTTATTTCGGTATATCTGTAACCGCCTGAACTCCATGTGCGGATATTTTTTCCTATGCCTGAATAATCTGCTTTCACATCGCAGTCAGCAACCCAGAAAGGCACATAAAGACCTGTCATTTTTTCGAGCTGTTGTTCTGATTTGAAATCATTCGGCAGAAATTTTCTTTTTTCGCACCATTTTTTGAACATATCAAGTGCGCTGTCTCTTGTTATCTTAAAGCCTATAACTTTATCGGGCTTGAAACTTCCTGCGAGTTTTCCCGAAAGTATTACGGGATTATGGCAGTAATAGCAGAAAAGTGCAGTCTGTCCGTCCTCCGCCATTATATCAGCACCACAGCTTGAACAGTGATACAGATTTGTATGCTCTGCAAAATCATCTTCTATGGCAGCCTGTTGCTGTGCCTGTTCCTGCGGTATCTGCAAATCCGCATATATTTCTCTTATTTCTTCAACTGTATAACTGCTTTCGCAGTATTCGCAGGTTAATTTCTGAGTTGTGGGGTCAAACTTCAAATCCGCATTGCAGTTCGGACATTTGTACTCCGCAGCGTCCAATAAAACCACTCCCTTTTTATGTATTAAGAACACGAAATTCCACATCATATATAATATCACATTGTAAATTGATTTGCAAGAGAAATTTACAAAATAAGCTTTACAGCCAATTATTTTTATATAATATGCTCTGAGATTTTTTTAATGCTTGACAATTTTTGTAAAATAATGTATAATATTATGGACAGCTTTTTGTTTTCGCAAAGAGACTGTTATTATTATTTATTATAAAGGAGATGACGATATTATGAACTATAAATTTTCAAATATTACTGATGAAATCGCAGAACTTGCCGAAAAATCCGTTGAGGGCTATAAAATAGACCCCGCTCTCTATACACAGTATGACGTTAAAAGAGGTCTGCGTGATATAAACGGAAAAGGCGTTGTTGCAGGTCTTACCAATATAAGCACTATTCAGGTTGACCCCGATACAGGTGACGGAAAGCTCTATTACAGAGGTATTGATGTTGAAGATATAGTTGCAGGTTTCATAAAAGAAAAACGCTTTGGATTCGAGGAAACCGTCTATCTCCTTCTTTTTGGCAATATGCCGTCTTTCCATGAACTTTCTTCATTCAAGAAAATTCTTGCTGATTTCCGCAGTCTGCCCCCGACATTCACCCGTGACGTAATCATGAAAGCCCCCAGCGACAATATGATGAATACCCTTGCAAGAAGCGTCCTCGCACTGTATTCATATGACGACAAGGCTAATCTTATAACTATACCAAATATTTTAAGACAAAGCATTGAACTCATTACTCTTTTCCCGCAGCTTGCGGTATACGGCTATCATATACACCGCTATTCAAAATACGGGGGAAGTATATTTATCCATGACCCCAAGCCTGAACTTTCAATCGCTGAAAATCTCCTGTATATGCTCCGCCCCGACAAGAAATTCACCGAACTTGAAGCCCGTATCCTTGACCTTGCACTCGTTCTCCATGCCGAACACGGAGGCGGTAATAATTCTACATTTACCGTCCATGTAGTTTCTTCATCGGGTACGGATACCTATTCCACAATTGCTGCCGCCTTAGGCTCGCTCAAAGGTCCGAAACACGGAGGCGCAAATATCAAGGTCGCCAAAATGTTCGAGGATATGAAACATAATGTAGGCGACTGGACTGATGAAGATGAAGTTAAAAATTATCTGAAAAGACTTCTCCATAAAGAAGCTTTCGACAAGGCAGGTCTTATATACGGTATGGGTCACGCTGTATATTCACATTCAGACCCGAGGGCAAAGGTTTTCAAGGGATTTGTCGAGAAATTAAGTTCCGAAAAGAACAGACATGACGAATTTGCACTGTATTCACTTGTTGAAAGGCTTGCACCCGAAGTTATTGCCGAGGAAAGGCGCATATACAAGGGAGTATGTGCAAATGTTGACTTTTACAGCGGTTTCGTTTACAGAATGCTGGGCATACCCGATGAGCTTTTCACACCTCTTTTCGCAATATCAAGAATTGCAGGCTGGTCTGCACACAGAATTGAGGAGCTTATCAATTCAAACAAAATAATCCGTCCTGCTTACAAGGCTATATCCCCCATGCGTGAATATACTGATATGGAAAACAGAATGGACTGAATTTTAAATAAGAGGAAAATTGCGCCCTTGTGTTGAGAGCGAATGAAACAAAGTGAAATGAGCGAAAACACAAAGCTCAAAAGGCGCAATTTGACGATTTTAAATAGGAGGAAAATTGCGCCCTTGTGTTGAGAGCAAATGAAACAAAGTGAAATGAGCGAAAACACAAGGCTCAAAAGGCGCAATTTGACGATTTTAAATAAGAGGAAGTTTTTGCCCTTGTCATGAGAGTGAACGCAGCACAGCGGAGTGAACGGAATGACAAGGCTTGAACGGCAAAAACTGACGATTTTAAATAGGAGTGTTTTATATGAAATGTAATTATTGTGGAAAAGAATTATCAGACAGCGCAAGATTCTGCAACTCATGCGGTGCTGCCGTACAGCAAAATAATACTGTCAACCTGAAAAAGCCTGAGGACAATATTGACAGAAGTATCAATAACCCCATAAATATGAATAATAATTTCAATACAAACAGCGTAAATAATACCGCTGTCAGTGAATCTCCAAAATATGTCGATTTCGGTGAGGCTATAAGCCTGTTTTTCAGAAATTATCTCAACTTTTCGAGACGTTCAACAAGAAGCGAATACTGGTATACAGTTCTTTTCATGTTCCTTGTCGGATTTGTACTCGCTCTTATGGGCGAAAAAATGAGTATTTTAAGAAATCTGTTTTCAATTGCAACCTTTATCCCGTCACTTGCGATATGTTTCAGAAGATTCCATGATGCAGGCAAAAATGTAACCCCTCTTATAATCATGTATGTGGCTTACTTAATTGATATAGTACTCGCCTTTGCAACATTCGGCTCGGCACTTGTTGCAGGATTCGGTGGTTCAAGAGGTGCTGTCGGTGCGGCAGGAGGAATGATTCTGCTTTTATTTGTTGCAGGAATCATGACTCTCGGCATAGCTATATATAATATAGTTATACTCTGTCAGCCCAGCGTTCCGACAGAAAATCAGTACGGCAGACCGCCCATGAAATAATTCTTATGTTATGAATAATAAGGATAAATATAAAATATTTGACCGTGATACTGTAAAATATATTGCAATAGCTCTCATGTTTGTCGGTCATACTGTTGCATGGATAAACCTGATGAATAATCCGCATGATGACTATGCTGCATACAAACTCCCTGTCGGACTGATTATTCTGAGTTTCATGTCACTTTTTTGTCCGCCTGTGATGTTCTTTTTCATAGGGGACGGCTACAAATATACAAGGGACAGGAAAAAATATGCTCTGAGATTATTTGTATTCGCCTGCATAACCCAACCTTTTCACTGGCTTCTGTTTCAGCCCGTCAACGGCTGGCGGAGTACAAATGTAATGTTCACGCTGTTTTTCGGACTGCTTTCAATAATGGCATGGGAAAGCAGATATAAACTATGGCAGAGAATATTATTGATAATCCTCTGCGATATTGCAACAGTTGCCATATATTCGGACTGGCTTTTAATGGGAGTGCCTTTTATACTTTTCCTTTATATTTTCCGTGAACAGCCCAAAAAAAGATTTATTGCATACATAATTCTTACGCTTTTGCATTTTGTGCCGAATATTTTTTCAATCGGAAAAGTGCCTGCATACAAGATTATTGTAAGCATTATTGTGATGATTTTGGTATTCATGGCGGCATATGCCTGCATGACAGTCCTTTACAACGGAAAAAAGGGAAAACACCCTATTTTTGCAAAATGGTTCTTTTATGCATTTTATCCTGCACATCACGCTGTAATCTATTTAATTAAAATCCTCACGGATAAATAATAAAATTTTAAACAGAAAGGAATGTTTTAAATGAATAATTCTGCTCAGAAAACCACCTTCAACGATATCCCCTGCATAGAGCTTTCCGCAGGAGGATACAAGGCTTTAATCGCCTATGAAATCGGCTCAAACGTAATCAGGCTTCAGGACATTAAAAACGGTATGGAGTTTTTCCGCTTCAACCCCGAAAATACCGCTGATGTTATAAAACAGTCCGCAGAAGTATGGGGGCTGCCTACCCTCTATCTCCCCAACAGATTCGCTGACGGTATCCTGAAAACCTCCGATGCGGTCTATCATCTCCCCGTAAACGAAAAAGCCCCCTATAACAACCACATTCACGGCTTTATCCATAAGAGAAAACATGAAGTTGTTGAATTTAATTCAGACAGCAATTGTGCATGGGTTAAGACAAGATATGTCTATGACGAAAATGACGAATTTTTCCGGTATCTCCCTGTACCATTCACTGCTGAATATACTTTCACACTTTCTGCCGAGGGTCTTGAACAGGATATAAATTTCACAAATAATTCAGCCGATAAAGTCCTCCCGATGTCACTTGCATCACATACTACTATAAATGCTCCCTTTGCAGTCGGCGGAAAAGAAAAGGATATTCGCCTTACCGTCCCCGCAGGCAACAAGTGCGAACTCAATGAACGCTGTCTGCCTACCGAACAGTTCAGTGAACTCACTGAATGGGATCTGGAATATAAAAATGGTACTAAATGTCCTGTTTTGCAGGTATGCGACAATGATATGTATTTCGGCGAATATATCGACATAAACGGCGAAAAATTCCACGGTGTCATTGCTGAGGATATTGCAAGCGGCAAAAAACTCTGCTACGAAGTTTCAAAGGAATATAATTTCTGGATTATCTGGAATGACAGAGGCTTCAACCACTATTTCTGCCCTGAGCCTATGACTGCTATGATTGATGCTCCAAACCTTTCACTTCCTGCCGAAATGACAGGCTACAAAGAAGTAAAGCCCTCTGAAACTTTCCATACTCACCAGAGATTCTTCACTAAGCTTTAAAATCCAACGCAGAAACCAATCAAAAATCATATTGTTTTCCCTCGCCGCAATCGGGGGAAAACAATTGAAAATTGATAAACTCAAACATAATCAGGAGATTGTTCAATTGACATATCAAAGCATGGGCACTGCCGTTGCGATATTGAATATGAGGACAAAAATTGTTGAAAATACAATAAAAAATCTTCTCGAAATTTATGTCAACGAGAATGATGCAGACGAACAGAAAAATGTCAATTAAGTAATGTTTCTTTAAATTCTGATAAATATTTTAAAATATACAAGAACTATTATTTTGTAAAAAATGCACAAAAAAACATTAAAAATACCTACACTCTTAATTTTCAATAATCTATTGTAATATTTTTGTATATGTGTTATAATATTCTTAACGCAGTTGATTCGCTGTGACGAACACTTGCTTTAAAAAATTTTGGAATTTCCCCGCTTTAAGCGGTGGACATTGCAAAATGACAGTAGTGGGCGGAGCAAAACGGTATCCCACACTGGCAAGACGGCAATCCATGCCTGAGGAAAGAAAATGGTTCATCTGTAAAGAACTTTACAGATGTAAAATGTCATACTTCTCAAACTACCGATGTGGATTGAAATAATGTATATTACAAAGGAGTACAAATTATGAAGTTCGGATTTTTTGACGATGCTAATAAGGAATATGTCATCAATTCCCCAAAAACACCCTACCCCTGGATTAACTACCTCGGAAATCAGGGATTTTTCTCACTCATCTCTAACACAGCAGGCGGTTACTGCTTCTATAAAGATGCCCGTCTCAGAAGAATTACACGTTACCGCTATAACAACGTTCCGATTGATATGGGCGGTCGCTACTTCTATATAAATGATAACGGCACTGTCTGGAACCCCGGCTGGTCGCCTGTAAAGACAGACCTTGACGCCTACGAGTGCCGCCACGGTATGGGCT
>ODAI010245885.1_pt1 | contig 17701 bp, 27 predicted proteins | sample 1539321 | NCBI WGS metagenome assembly ODAI01 (sample SAMN02144231, study PRJEB22623) | gut metagenome | biome: sheep rumen | host: Ovis aries | place: New Zealand | reverse complement strand
ATACGCCAGCAATGGTATACAGCGCAACAAGAAACAGCAGTGCATGATACCCGTAGGTGATACTATGCCAGACCTCATGAGGCTGGTGCGTACAGGGATGGGTGACGGAGAGATAGAGCGAATGAGCATTAACTTATCAAGCCGTATGGCGAAAACAACATTGAAATACGATACTTATGCAACAGAATAACAATCTTTCAGTATTGCCTTGGTACAATAGTATCAATGAGCAGAACCACAGGAAAAGCTATGCCTATGGTGCAGTCTATCCGTTGTACACAAGGATTAAAACGCTGTTGCCGTTTCAGATAGTCCGTGAGCATCGTGCAAACAGCATTCAGTCTGTATTGCTATACGACATCAAAGGAACGTTGGTAGCCGATATAACAGCGTCCATGATAGAAACGGGCTTGCAGGTCATTTCATTCTCAAGCCTTGGATATGATGTCATCGTGTATTATGGACTGTTGCCCATCTTGCAGAACCAGCTTATCGGACAATACTATGCCGTGATGACGGACGGTATGGAAACATGGTATAGTGAGGTGTGGACAGCCATCGCGGATGTTCAGTCGTACTTAAAACTGGAATGGTATAATAAAGAGAATGTAGCGTTTGATGGTGGGCAGATTGTGTATGAACAAACCTATTTTCGTAACTATCTGTATCTTGATGCAGAGATAGGAAAGCCTGAGTATAAGTTTGAGGAAGAGGGCGAGGAAAGGGATGGTTATTTCTTCCCTGAGAAACAAATATCTGAAAAGGTGTATAAGTCGGTTATCTTGGCTCCCGAATTCCTTTGTGACTGTATGAGGCTCATCCGCATGGCAGACTATGTTCGTATCACTGACAAGTACGGACGAGTTTATAACTGCGATACTTTCCTTATCACTCCTGAATGGCAGGCACAAGGTGACCTCGCCAGCGTGGAGATGGAGTTCCAGACCGATACCGTGGTAAAGAAAATCGGACGTGGCTACACCATCCCCAGCGAAGCAGATTTCAATGATGATTATAACAACGATTCTAATAACTAATAATTTTGAATTATGGCAGCTTACGACACTTTACGTGCAGCCATTGATAGCTATATCAAGGCTAACGGAAACAAAGAGATTACAGGAACAGTCCTAAATGACATCCTGAATGCTATGGTATCGGCTTTAGGTGCTGATACCCGTTTCGCTGGTGTGGCAGTACCAACAACCAATCCGGGCAACCCCGAGGGTAACGTGGTGTACTTTGCATCACAGGCAGGAACATACTCGAATTTCGGTGGTATCGTTCTCCCATTGGGTATTCATATCCTTGTATGGAACGGTACGGCATGGACATCGCAGACATGGTTCTCAGTAGATAACACCCCAACACAAAACAGCCAAAACCTTGCGACAAGCGGTGGTATACTCCAAGCCATTGTTGATGCAGTAGGTATGGAACGTCTGCGTGCTATCGGTGCGGAGGTAACATCATGCTCTTTCGATAGCAATACGAAAAAGATTAGTTTCTTCAATAGTGCAGACGATACGCTTTTCCAGTTGGATGCAACCGCTTTCGTTATTGACGGCATGGTAAGCGATGTTAAGATTGAGGATGGCAACCTTGTTATCCAGTTCAATACTGATGCAGGGAAACAGGACATTGAAATACCACTGACTGACATTTTCAACCCAACCAACTACTACACAAAGACCGCCATCGATGCGTTGCTGGCATTGTATTATACCAAGACAGAAACCGATGCGTTGCTAACTGCTATCAATAACAAGCTGGCAGACGGATGCCTTTATAGGGGAATGGCAGAGCCAACGACCAATCCTCCGACTCCAACGACAAAGGTTTTCTATATCGCTACCAAGGCAGGAACATACACCAACTTTGGCAATATCGCAGTTACTGAGGGTATTACCATTCTGAAATACGATGGTAGTAACTGGAGCAAAGAACAGATATCCTACTCCGATGGTGTATTTGACATTTCAGCTTATAACGGAACCAGTTATGCTAATCTGTCGGCAGCCCTTGGTACTGATGGAGCCAACATTCCTCAGAACCTTAGAAAGGGAGGAATGTCAGTCAAGTTTGTACAGAGTTCTGACAATAAGTATGTGCAATACAGACTTATGTCTGATACTTTTAGCACTATTGAAAGTGATTGGCAAGGAGTGGATGATATTCCCACTGCGGGCTCTAATAATCTGGCTAAGAGTGATGGTGTATATTATGGTTTATCTGAGCTGAAATTTTCTGTTGACAATAATATTCCATTTACACAAGGATATTATCTGAACAAAAACGGAAATCTAAATGCTGACGGTAATGGATATTACACAGATTTTATAGAGGTACGTCAAGGCGATTCCTTCCTATATAATGGAGAGGCAAGATACAGCAATCCCGCAATATATGTAATGTATTCTGCCGACAAGACTGTAATATCTTACGAAAATACTGAGAAAGTGTATGTTGACGAAACTATCACTGTAAGTAATAGCAATGTAAAATACATACGATTTGGTTCATATATTACGGCTCCGTCTTGCAAAAAAATTTTGAGTGTACCTTCAAATGTAGAATTGAAAGAGAATATTAATACTGAAAAGAACAAAACAGATAATATTTTCCTTAACTCATTCAATATTGGAAAAGATATTGCGAATGATTTAAGTATTGCTGTGCAAGGCAAATACGTGGATAAAACTACAGGAGTATTGATCGATTATAGTCCATACAATATTTATCAAAGTCTGAAAGTATGCAAAGGCGGTACAATCAGCATAAAAAATGCTCTTTGCTCTGACGCAGTAGCATTGATTTCATATTATGACTCAGCGACAGATTCTTACACTCCCATTGTAATAGGTACTAATACCATGTCGGATTATGACTATACTTTTGAAAAAGATGGTTATATACGACTTTGCTATAATGTTGACGCAAGTACAGAAATTCAGATTATCTACAATACATTCTACGGAAGATATGCTGACGGTATTAAACAAGAAGATACACTCTTTTTGAATAAACAGGTTTCTCCTAATCTGTTTGACAAAACAAAAGTAACATCAGGTTATATTAGCTGGAATAATCAGATAACACCAAGTGATGACTTCTGTGTATCTGACTATATACCAGTTGAAAATGGGAAAACATATATTTACCCTTGTTATCCAAATTTCTTTGGCGATGGAGCAGATGCCATTCTTTTATTCAATGAGAATAAGGAGAAACTTGAATATGTCCATAGCGGCAGTATAGCAAATGGATTGAATACGATTACAATAAATAATGCAAGTGCAAAATATGTAAGAGTAAACGTTGCAAACGTTATATCATCAAATATAACGACCAAATATGAATATACATTAGATATGTTTATGTTTGTTGAAGACTCTGTTTATCCTCAAATATACTCTCCATTTGGCATATATTATCAAACAAATAGTACTATTATATATAATAGTTTAATTTCAAAATTGAATCCTCTATGGGGGAAGGAAATCGTATTTGCGGGGGATAGTATATGCAATGGCTCAAGTGCAGAAGATGGAAAAAGCGGCTATGCAGGTAGAATAGGAAGAAAAAATAATATGCTTTGGGAAAACAAGGCTATTGGCGGCGGAACATTTACTGATAGACCAGATTGGGAAACATTTGTAATATCAGACACAGACTTTGGTACAAGTCCTGACTATATAATAATAGAGGGTGGAGTAAATGATGCCGATAGAGATACAAATAGGACATATTTGGGAACAAGCGACCCAGCAGATTATACAAGTACTTTCACAAATGACACATTCTGCGGAGCACTTGACTATATGTTCAAACGTATTGCTAATAACTATCCTAATGCAAAAGTAGGCTTTATTGTTGCACAAAAGATGCACCCCACAAATAGCGGTTATACAGCTGATGTTAATAATATTAGATTTTTCTTTGAAAAGGCTATTGAAATAGCAAAGAAGTGGGGAATACCATCTTTGGACTTATGGAATGATACTATGCTGAATCCATCTATACCATCATTCTATACTCAAGGCTCAACAGATAATTATTATGTAGATGGTCAGCATCTAACAGCAAAAGGATATGATTATATTTCTTCAAAGATTGAAGAATGGATTAAGACATTATAACTAATACAGTTATTGTAAGAACTAGGTACATAATAAAAATTGAATAATATGCCAGTAAGAAAAGTAAATGGAGGTTATCAGTGGGGTACATCAGGAAAGGTGTATCCCACCAAAGCCCAAGCCGAGGCACGAGGTCGAGCAGCCTATGCCAACGGTTCTCGAGAGAAGAAAAAGTAAATGTATAATTAAAAACAAGGTATTATGAAGAAATTTTTATCGTTCATTCTCCTATGTCTTACGGTAGTAGGGTTCATCGGAGGCATCGGGTACTCTCTTTATCAGAGTGCATGGCTCATCGCAGTCGGTCAGTTGGTGGTCGGCATCATGGCTTTCCCGAAAGTTAAACAGTTGTTCAAGCAGCTAACAGAGTAACGTATGGAGCAGAATTTCTTTGAACTGAAAGAGCAGTTGATAGTATTGCTTTTTGTGGTGGTGTTCTTGCTGATAACACCCGTGATATTCATTGCCCTTGACTACTGGGCTGGTATACGCAAGGCACGTAAGCGTGGCGAGCCGTTGTACAGTGACAAAATGAAACGGACGGTGGATAAGATAAGCCGTTACTATAATGCCATATTAGCCCTGATGGTGGTTGATGCTATCCAGATAACGGCATTCATCTTCCTGTACCTGTTCAACGGCTGGGATGCTTATACGTTCCCAGTGTTTACGTTCGGTGCTGTGTTCTTCGTAGCCAGTGTAGAGGTTAAGAGTATATTAGAGCCTGCCGATATCAAGGAGAAACGGGAAATGAAAGATATTGCGGAGTTGGCAAAAGCCATTGCCGAGCATAAGAGTGACCCGAAAGAGATAGCGGAGGCGATAGCGGAGTATTTACAAAGTAATGATGGAAAGGAGCGACACGATGACGTTGATGAGCATATCACAGGCGGGTATTGACCTGATAAAGAAATATGAGGGCTGTCGCCTGTTCGCCTACCGTGACAGTGTAGGCGTGGCGACGATAGGCTACGGACATACGAAAGGTGTCACGATGGGACAGGCCATCACGCAGCAGCAGGCGGAGGCGTTCCTACGTGATGATATGCGTGAGGCGGAGAGCGTGCTTCACGCGATGGGTATCAACTTCAAGCAACAGCAGTTCGATGCGCTGTGCTCGTGGATATTCAACTTAGGGAGTGGTAATTTCCTGCGTAGCTCGATGTGTCTGAAGATGACGACACAAGCGGATGACGAAGAGGTTACAGACCAGCTTGTACGATGGTGTAATGCTGGAGGAAATCCACTGGTGGGACTTATGAAGCGTCGTGCGGAAGAGGCTAACATGTTCCTCGGAAGTAGGCGGTATATTGTTAAGGATGGAAAGATAGTGAAGATATGAGGGCGGTATTATTCTTTCTGGCTACCCTGTTATTGATAGGGTGTCGGAGCATACAGTATGTGCCTGTGGAAACGGTACGCACAGAGAAAGTCAACGACCACGACACAATATGGGAACAGGACAGCTCAAGAAAAGAAACGGAGACCGTTATACGTGAGGCAAGACCAGAGGATTCACTGATGATTGCCAAGCTCGGTATTAAGCTGAAAGCGAATGAGCGTCTTATTCTCCTGTTGCAAAAAGAGTTGCAGCATGAAAAGAACAAAAAGATAGAGAGCCACACAAAAGACAGCGTACGTGAGAAATCAGTACAGGTACCATACCCAGTAGAGAAGCGGCTGACGAAATGGCAGCAGTCGAAACAGGACTGGGGCGGATGGATATTATTGGCGGACGTTTGTGTTATATCATATTTCTTGTATTACTATATCTACCGCAAGAGGCGGAGGTAACTTTTGTTTTAGTAGTTAGTTTTTTATTTGGTCGGCTCCTTGTCTGTGACAGATGGGGAGCCGTTTATGTTATCGACAATCTTACGGATGGCGTCATCAGCATGGCGGCTCATTATTTTGACGTAGTTAAAGATGGGGCGGTTATTCTTCATGCTTTGCCCGATGCAGTATTCAAGGACTTCAAGAGGGATGCCGAGGTCAAAGCCATGCTGAACGAATGACTTGCGGGCGGAGTAAAACGTGATGCGGTCGGCACATGACAGATTAAGCTGGCGGGCAACGGTTTTCAGCCGTACGTCAATATTGTTGAGGATAGAGAGGTATCCGCCAGCCTGATGCATGTTGAGCAACCCTGTTCTCTTATCCATATACTTTTCAATAATTGAGTGTGCCTCAGGAATGATAGAGAATGTTACGTATTTGTTTCCCGATTTCTTGTTGCGTGTCTTACGGCGGATGTATGAGAGTGGTTTATCTTTGTATCCCCGAAAGTCGTAGGCGAGAATATCAACGAGATTCATTCCGCCAAGATAGTATGATAGTCGGAACATATCGAGAGCCTTGCGTATGCCTCGGAACTTAGATTGGTGTTGGAACAGGATGCGGAGTTCATCGACACGGATGTCTAATTCTCTTGGCTCAGTATATGGTCTATGGTAGTAAGTGAATGGGTTGATGTCGTAGCGTACCATTTGCATCTTGACGGCATAGTTGACGATTATCTGAACGTAGGTTATGCGCATACCCAAATAACTGGCTGATGTTCCAGTAGCCCTAAGATAGTGGATATAATCATCAATGGTCTTGGGCGTGAGTTCAGACAAGAAGAAATCACCATGCGTGAAGTCAAGGAAATGCCTTACGTGCCGTTCAATAATACCAGCGTACGAGTCACGTCCTTCCTTGCGTAGTTGGGAGGTGTATATCTCTGTGACGGATTGCAGGGTGGTGTTGGTTGTACGGTCTGTCATATTCTTCAAGAGGTTGCGGAGCTGGGTGCAGTTGTAGTCGCTGGGGTTGGGGATGCGCTCCAGCCGTTGGTCGTATCTCGTTAGCAGTTCACGCAGCTTGATGTTGATTGCTGATGCGTCAGGCTGACCCACGACAACACCGTTACTGAAGTTAGCAAAAGACGTTACACGGTACTTGGTTACGATGTAGGATGTTTCGGACTGATGACCTATTGCGATACGTATCTTGTATGAGCCGTCCTTAGAGCGTGTGTGCCGTAGCACGGAGAGTTTTATTGTAGTCATAGGAATGTTGTATTTGTTTTGAAAAGCAAGTAGAAAATACTCGCATCATGACCCAAAAGCGGGTAAAAATGGGATATCCGCCAGAAGCAGATAGATGCAGGAATGCCCTTGCAAAGCCTGTTCTGGCGGATGTTTGAATGATGAAAGGCTGAATAATGGAATATAGTAGATGTACATCACGCAGGATTCAGCCTTATTCATGTGTTTCAATTCGTTACGATTGTTGGAATTTTGAAAATTACTCGTTTTTAAGCATCCTAAGAGCGTTTTACAAGTCGGATGGGTAAGTTATCGGCTGACGGGAGAAAAATCGCTTAGGGCTCGATTTTGGGTAAAATAACTACATCTGTTCACGACGAAGCGAGCCTACTACCTTATATAAATATATTACACTCTCCTTACTGATGTCGCGGTCTGGGTAGAGGCGTTCTCCGTTGCGGTCGGTTTCAAGGTTGCAGCACGTCAGGCGGAGACAGTCGTCACCCAGTCGTGACGGGTAGATGTTTTTGAGCAGTCGGTCGCTGGTCGTGATGATGAGGTATGCGTGCCCGTAGTCGATGTCATTAACGACAGGGATAGGGCGCACGAAGATGACATCACCAGAGCGATATCGTGGTGTCATGCTGTCGCCATATACAGTAAGACCGATGCAGCCCTGCATTGATGGTATGCTGACGTATTCGTTTACCTTGTTCTCGGAACCCTCAAGACCTACACCATTGCCAGCGCAGACACGGATGTCAAGGATAGGCTGTTTGAGTAGGCTGTTACCTTCGCTGTCTGATAGTCCGAAGATGTCACGCTCGAGGATGTTCGTTATCTCTAAGAGGTAGCCACGCTTAAACTCGGAAGCCTGTAGGCGTGACTGTAGTGTCTGCGGTGTGATACCCAGCTGTTGGCTTAGCCAGCTTAAATTCACTTTGTTCTGGAGCAGGATGTAACGTACCTCCTTGCCACTGATTTTCTTTTCTGCCATAACACTTTGTTTTTGAGTTAAACATTAAAAATATTTTAAAATATACGGATTGCCTTTTAAAATTATTTAAATTATAAAGGGTTTCCGAACAGGTTATAAAGAAATTATTTAATTTTGCACTGTCGATAGGACAAAGATATAAAGAAATTCGGAAATACGCAATACCTCAAACGAGGTAATTTTAAAAAAGAACTAATATGAAAAGAGAAATTCAAACCCAGTACACGACAAAGTTCATCAATCAGAACTTTCGCATTAAGGTTTTCGGACATACCGAAAGCGGAGAAAAAATCAATACCCTGTTGGGCGTTAGTGGTATCATTAAGATGATAGGTGAGGATATGCTTTACAAGATGGTAAGGCGCTCGCTGGAGAGCATGCAGGATGTATGTCACTGCAAGCTGCGTCGTGGTATTCAGGTGTCATTCTATGTTAAGTAACCCCTAAACATTTCCAATATGAAGAAGTACGAGATTATCTGCGAACAGGTTGCTGCTGATGTTAAGGATATCATGCAGACTGCCATTGAGGCTGACGAAACGAATGTCAGCTACGAGAAAGAGGTTGGCGGAGCTATGGTTATCGTTGAGGTATACCAGAGACGTGTCAATGGTTGGATGATGACGTTTACGGATGTCGTTATCGCTCATGAAGATTGCCGTCATCGTAGCCCACTGCTGCGTAAGGCTATCGAGAAGTCATTGCCTGACTTTGACAAGATGCAGGCAGCGTATGAGAACAGACACACACTAATCTATCAGTAGCCGAGAGGGAGGTCGCCCTTGCCTACTGCAAAGGGCTGTCGGATAAAGAGGTGGCCTCTCTGCTCCATAAGAGCTACTGGACGGTAAAGACGCAGAAGCGGATGATATACTGGAAGCTGGGTATCAGTAAAGACACAGAGCTGTTGTGGTACATGATATGTAGGCGGATGGGTAAGGAGTTCAACCTGCGGAGAATAAGAGAACAAGGAATAGAATATTTAACTAATGAACGTAACACTACCATATAACGAGGCAGAGGCTCGCCTGAATGTCATCTACAGGCTAATGAATGACAGGACGTTTGGGCTGCGTTACTCCGAGAAGATTGTTGGTGGCAGGGCTCGTCTGGAGCGGCTTATCGTCGAGGGTAAGATACGTGCCGAGAAAGGTAACCAGTCAGCACAGAATGGCAAGTGGCTGTGCAACGCTTCGGATGTGTTACGTCATGCAAAGATTTGAGATTATGGAAAAATTTGTTTTTAACGTGATGTTTATAGTAGTGATGACAATGCCCTGTGCGCTGGTGTTCAGCCAGTCGATGGCACTGCAAGTTCTGGGCGTGATGTATTGTGTATTCTACGTGAAGAATATAGTATTACCTATTTACCGCAGGGTTAAGAACCTGCGGAGCGTGTGATTTCTTTTCAAATTAGTTCAGGATGGTACATTCAGGCGAAGACATCGTGAGGCGTTAGGTAGTTCGATTCTGCCGTACCACCAATATACCGAGTTAAGTAACACAATTATTAACACTTCAAAACAAACAATTATGGAGAAAAAACAGAATGACGTGTTCAAGACATTGAACGGTATCAATGTCAATGAGCACACCGAGAAGAAGAAGAATGGCTCTACGGAGCTTACGTACTTGTCGTGGGCGTGGGCATGGGCTGAGGTGATGAAGAAGTATCCCGATGCGGAGTACACTATCTTCCATGATGAGCAGCACAGGCCGTACATCGAAGACCCAGTGCTAGGTATTATGTGTATGACAACGGTCACCATCAACGGACAGACGCGTGAGATGTGGCTTCCTGTCATGGATGGTGCCAACAAGGCGATGAAACGCGAGGCATACACTTATAAGGTGTGGAATCGTCAGGCTAACAGAATGGAAGAGAAGACTATTGCCGCTGCTACGATGTTCGATGTCAATAAGACTATTATGCGCTGTCTGGTTAAGAATCTTGCTATGTTTGGTCTTGGTTTGTATATCTATGCCGGAGAGGACTTGCCAGAGAACGTGGATGGTGCTCCCGTCAGCGATGGGTTGACGGATGCGTGCGGTGAGGCGTGGGCTGCCATGACGATTGATGAGCTCAAGGCTGTGTACAATAAGTATGAGAAGAAATATGGCAAGGAGCAGAAGTTCCTCGATGCCTGTACGGAGAGAAAGAATGAACTTAAAGCAGCGTAGGATATGAAGAAAGCATTATATATGTCGCCAGTTGTTTTTGACGGCGAGAAACACGAGTACACGCTATATGGTAACAAGTTACAGGGCGTCACCCCGATTGTTGGGTGGCTGTACCCTGATACGTATGCAGGTATCCCACAGGGCGTGCTGGATGCGGCAAAGGACTACGGCACGATGATACATACGAAGTGCGAGCTGGCGGATGGTATTGGGGTGGTAGACCATCCTAGTGTCAAGGACTATATGGACTTAAAGGATGAGCGCGGTCTGAAGACGCTGGTAAACGAGTATCTTGTCAGTGACGAGCATAGGATAGCCAGCAAGATAGATGTAGTTTTCGATGATGACAGTATCGCAGACATCAAGACAACGAGCAGCGTCAAGGTTAAGAATGTCACGGTGCAGCTGAGTATCTATGCGTGGCTGTATGAGCAGCAGAACAAAGGCCGTCAGGTAGGTAAGCTGTTCGTTATATGGCTGCCTAAGCCCCAGTACGGCAAGAGTGAGTTGCTGGAGGTAAAGCGTGTGCCGTCAGATATCTGTCAGGCTATAGTAGAAAGTTACCTCAATGGCGATAGTAACGAGCAGTCGCTACTGTTGCTGGAGCGCTTCGATGGTGAGCTGTTCAAGGTAGAAAAGCAGATAGAGCGTAAGGTGTCGGATATCCCTGCATCGCTGCGTGGAGCCGTTGATGAGCTGATGCAGGTAGAACAGGCCAAGAAAGAGGTCGAGCAGCGCGAGAAAGAGTTGAAGGCTGTCATCATGCAGGCCATGCAGCAGTCTGGTGATAACAAGTATGAGGATGACCTTATACAGATTATCCGTAAGGCTGGCGGTGTCCGTCAGACGGTGGACAGCACGAAACTTAAGACGGAGCACCCCGATATCTACGCAGAGTGCTTGAAAGAGAGCAAGACAAGTGAATCATTACAAATCAAATTATTCTAAAGTTATGGCAAATCAAATCACAGGGCGCTTAGTCGCCATCAGTCAGGCGGAGACAATCGCCAGTAAGAAAGAACAAGGTAAGACGTTCCAGCGTCGTAAGGTGATGATGGACTGCACACGTTTTGACCCGTATACAGGCGAGCGTGGCTTTGAGAACACGCCAGTGCTGGAGTTTGGCGGCAAGGCGTTAGACCAGCTTAACGAGCTGGAGAGACAAGGCTTGAAGAAAGGTGACGTTATCACGGTATCTTTCGATGTTCAGGGTATCAACTACAAAGACACGCAAGGCAAGACGCAGAATTTCACAAGTGTACGACCGTATGCTGTTGAGAAGCGTGTAATAAAAGGTGATACACAGCAGGTACAGCAGCCGGCACCAGCACCAGCACCAACGTCAGCCCCTACACAGGGTAATGATAGCGAACTCCCGTTCTGATAGGTTATGGCAAAGACGATAACGCTTACAAAGAAGAATGGCATGCTGGCTTTCGATGTTGAGCCAGCAGCCGTCTTTGCCACATTGTCTAATGGTGCATATACCATCACGATTAAGAAGGCCAACGAGAAGCGTAGCATAGCCCAGAACGACCTGATGTGGATGTGGCTAACGTGCATCGAGAGGGAGACAGGCACGAATAAGGATGATATCTATATGTACTATTGTAAGAAGTTCCTGATGAAGACTATCACGGTAGGCGACAGGATGGAGCGGATATACTCTACGTCATCGAAGCTCAACCAGTTGCAGATGACGGATTTCCTCAACAAGATACAGGCGGATGCAGCGCAAGAGCTGGGTATCAGATTGCCATTGCCAGAGGATAGGTTTTTTGAATGCTTTTATCAGCAGTATAATTATTAATTAAACCAAAGTTATTATGGAATTTAAAAAGATTCAAGTGACAAAGAAAAGCACTTTAAACCTCGTTTATGAGGATGGTGCAGGTAACCTAATCACGTTCTGCGGTGCGAACATCGTACACAAAGACCTTCGTCAGGCAATGAACGGTCTGATACCGCATATCGCGCTTATCACAGAGCAGCGAGAGGCTGATGGTCGTACGTTGAAGCAGGTAGAGGGTGACAGTATCACGGACGGCAACAGTCGTAGTGTGTTCCGTATTCTTGGCGTTGATACCATCAACCTGTCGGAGGGCGAGAATGCTGTCAGCATTAAGGGATACCGTATCCTGCAGTCTAATGGTGTCATCAACGTCGAAACGCATCAGATGACGCTGGGTGACAAGGACGCTTACAAGTACACCAACGAGCTCGCTGTCGTCATTGACGCTGTCAAGTACGAGGCTAAGGCCTACCTCAACGAAGAGAAGTGGGGTATCAAGGAGGGCTCGCTGGACTTCGGAGAGGATGACCCGTTTAAGGGTGTCAAGGCTGACGATGCGCCCGATGCAGGTGCGGTAGAGAAGCCTAAGCGTGGTCGTAAATCTAAGAAAGAGCAGGTTGCGTGATGGCAGCAATGGACGTCATATCAACCCCTAATTGTCTTAAGGTGTCTTTCCAGTATCACCCGTTAATGGCAAAGTGCGTGCAGCGTATACCGTCGGCACGTTACTCTGCTGACGGGCGGTGCTGGGAGGTGGCACTGACGGATGTGAAGTACGTGCAGATTATGGCACAGTGGGCGTATGACAAGCATCTGGTAAGTAGTGTCCACTGGCAGCAGGACAGCGCTCCTTCGCTGCTGGAGGCACTGCCTATGCCATCGCTCGCTGTTCCTCATAAGCTGTTGATAGAGCCATACGGTTATCAGAAAGAGGGCATTGCCTATGCACTTGAAAAGAAACGCTGCATCATGGGTGATGAGATGGGACTGGGTAAGACGGTACAGGCTATTGGCACGCTGACGGCAAGCGGAGCGTATCCTGCGTTGGTTATCTGCCCAGCGTCATTGAAAGTAAACTGGCAGCGAGAGCTGAAAAGGTTTGGTGGTATCGACGCGCTGATTCTCGATGACAGCAACAGGATGGTATGGCAGAATATGCTACGTATGAAGCGCCTTGATGGCAGGACGCTGGCACAGGTGGTTATCGTCAATTACGAAAGCCTGCGTAAGTTCTTTGTCAGGAGGTTGAACAGAGAGGGGCGCTTCACGATGAAGAGTATCGAGTTTGACCCACGCATCGGACTGTTCCGTAGCGTTATCATTGATGAGAGCCATAAGTGCAAGAGCAGCCAGACACAGCAGTCGAAATTCGTGCAGGGCATTGCAGCCGGAAAGGAGTATGTGCTGGAGCTGACCGGTACGCCAGTTGTTAATAACAACGAAGACCTCATCCAGCAGCTTAACATCATGGACAGGCTACAGGACTTTGGCGGGCATGTCAAGTTCGCACAGCGTTATTGTGCTGGTGCCAATAAGTCAAGCCATCTGCGTGAGCTGAATATCAAGCTGCGTAACACGTGTTTCTTCCGTAGGCAGAAAAAGGATGTCCTCACACAGTTACCCGACAAGACACGAAGCTATCTGGTTACGGATATCAGCAATCAAAGGGAGTACCAACAGGCGGAGCGTGATGTCATCAAATATCTGCGTGACTTCCGTGATGCGAATGATGAGAAGCTGATAAGAGCGATACGTGGTGCTGTGATGGTTAAGATGGGTGTCCTGAAACAGGTATCGGCAAGGGGCAAGATATCCAGTGCTGTAGAGATTATCCATAACACGATAGATGGCGGTGAGAAGCTGATAGTATTCTGTTACCTTAAGGAGGTCGTACAGGCGTTGTCGATGGAGTTCAGGGATGCGGTGACGGTGACGGGTGATGACAGCACAAAGCAGAAGCAGTGGGCTGTTGATAAGTTCCAGACGGATGATACGTGTAAGCTGATTATCGTAAACTATCGCAGTGGTGGCACAGGTCTTACGCTGACGGCTGCAAGCAATGTGCTGTTCGTTGAGTTCCCGTGGACGTTCAGCGACTGCTGTCAGGCAGAGGACAGGGCGCATCGTAACGGACAGAAGAATGCTGTAAACTGCGTGTACCTGCTGGGCAAGGATACTATCGACGAATACCTGTATAACCTCATCCAGACTAAGAAAGTTATCGCTAATAGCGTTACAGGCACGGATGATGACGTAGAAGAGAAGACTATATCGAAACAGGATATGATTTTCAACGCTGCGATGGATATATTCAAGGACAAGATATGAATTTAAATGTAAACTGATTTTAAGCGTCGCTAATGGCATTTTATCCCGATTATGGGTAAGTTATAAGGTAACGGCGTAAAACGACGTTAAAACGTAAAACAAAGCAAAATAACAAAAAGTATGATATTATCAGAGTACGAAGCCAAAAGGCAGGAGTTGGATGCACAGATGCAGAAACTCAACGAGATGGAGAGCGAGAAAAAGATTGAGTTATCCATCAAGTTACAGAAAAACTTGAAAGATATTTCCTGTAAGATGGGCGCACTGAAGAAACAACGTGCAGACCTGCAAAAGGAATATCAGAAAGATAAAAGCTGGTGGCACATGAAGTTCCGCAATGAGAAGCAGGACGTATCAGCCAAGATGCACCTTTTACGACTGGAGTATCTGACCGTCAATGGTATTGAGTGTAAGGAAACGAAAAGTATTACCCCCCCACTACAGAGTAGCAGCTTGACGTATGAGAGCAGGAAAGAATAATATCACGGGAGAGGCGGAGGTTTACCTGTCACCCGACGAGGCGGAAGCCATGAAGCAGATGGTGCGGGGTGCGAGCCTGCCATTGCGTAGAACGTTTCACGACTTACTGAATAAGATATGATACTGAACGGAAAGAATTATAATCTGGGAGCACTGCCCGTGACAGACTTAGGTCATGTGGTGGTAGAGATAAAGACGATGCACCATGTGCATAACATGATGGAGCAGATTACCAATGAGCGTAAGGTAAGGTACAAACAACGGTTAATACTTAAAGGAGAATAAAGATGAAGCCACAGAGTGAGAGCCAGATACAAAAGGATTGCGTGAAATGGTTTCGCAGTCGTTATCAAGAGATAGAGCCGCTGTTCTTTGCTGTTGCCAATGGTGGGGCAAGGAATGCGTGGACGGCAAAGATAATGAAAGATGAGGGCGTGAGGGCTGGCGTTGCAGACTTGATATTGCTCATACCACGTCATGGATATTCATGTCTATGTATCGAGATGAAGACACCCGACGGCACGCAGTCGGAGAGCCAAAAGACATTCGAGAGGATGCTTACCCAGTATAAGGGAAAGTATGTCGTATGCCGTTCGCTGCCCGATTTCCAGCGTGTATGTATGGAGTATATAGAGGACAAGATAGTAAACCCAAATAATGTATAACTAAAAAGAAATGAGTATGAAGAATTTTAAGATTGAAACAGAGTGGATTTCAAAGAAAGGTCTGTCAGGTAATATGCTGCTGACGTATGCGCTGATACAGGCCAGTGACCAGCCAATGTCGAATACAGATGTCGCCAATAGCTTGCGCATCACGTTCCCAACAGCGCAGAAGTGCTTACAGCGTCTTGCTGATGATGGTCTTATTCAGGCGTCAGCTGCTGGGTATAGCAGAAATTAAAAATTATTAAAAGATGGCACGAAATGAATTGAGTTTAGCAAAGATTTTATATTTTTGCAACGTCAAAAGTCAGGTGCGACATGAAGTCGCTGGTAATGCCAGCGTTTTTCGTGCCACTATTTTATTAGAGAAATTTAACCCCAACGATGGAGGTAGCAGTAATGCCCTCAAAGGTTCAGCACTTGACACCTTGACACATCGTATTGGGGTTTTTATATGTCAAAAAGTTAAGTGATATGAGCAAAAAAGAAGTTGCCCAAATGAATGCTCAAGAAACCTTGCAGAGCATTCAGGAACATTTGCAGTCATTCGCAAGTGTCAGTGAGTTATGGAAATCAGTCGCAAAGGCTGGTGCAGCGTTATCGTACGCCCAGCGTAAATGTCAACAGGGAGAACTTGATGATATCAGCGACATGATTAACCAGTTCGTATGTCTACTGGAAGTATTGGAACCATTGCAGAAAGGAGGTGAGGCATGAAAGTAGATACAGAACAAATGATGACTTGTGAGCAGCGATTCTTTTTAGATAAAAATATATCATTGAAAGCAAAAGGTTTGTACTGCGTTTTAAAAAGTATCAAAAAACCTTTTACGATGGATGATATAATGAAAGCAACATCGTCAGGCAGTTTTGCTATACGCTCCGCTTTTAATGAGTTGATAGATAAGGGTTATATTTCCCGAAATACAGTCAGAGAAAACGGTAGGATAGTAGGATTTGTTTATAAACTTACAAAACCTAAAAATGATTAAGTTATGGAACATCATTTTAATATAGATATCGCCAAGCTATTAGGAATTGAAGAGGCAATCTTCATTCATAATATGTATTATTGGATTACAAAGAATGCAGCAAATAAAAAGTTATTCTTTGATGGCTCTTACTGGACGTACAACACTAAACAGGCTTACGCTGAATTGTTTATATACATGAGTGAGAGCAAGGTAAAGCGTCTTATCGCAAAACTTGAGAAAGATAATATTATCAAGACAGGCAATTACAACACCAACAAAATGGATAGAACGTTATGGTATTCATTTACCAAGTTTGGTTTGAAGGTGCTCAAAGACGCTGGTTATAAAGTAAATGTTTTGATAAATGAGGAAGAAAACGCAAAAAGCGATGATGCATTAGGTCAAAGTGACCCAATGGAAGAGGCCAAAACAGAATCTTGTTATTATAAAGATAATAATAAAGATATTAATAAAGAAACTCTTAATTATCCATTAAGAGTTTCAGAAAGGCTCTCACACAAATACAACAAAGACGCACCTTTGACTGACAAGGAAATAGAGTTTTATGTCGGTATGGAAAAAACGTATCCTCATGTCATGCGTATGGATGCACCACTGTTATATAGTCAATATAAGAAGTTGCTTACTGAATATAAGCCTGTCAAGATAAAGGCCAATCTGGAAGCGATGGAGAATTATAAGCCGTTGAAGAATAGACGTGATGCGTATCGGACGCTGCGTAATTGGTTGGAGCTGGACAAACGAGAATATCAAAACGTATAGTTATGAACGATATCTATAACTTGCATAATACAGAATGTGAGCGTGAGGTCATCGGGGCGTGCGTGTCGGAAGAAAATATCTTCGTGGCATTAGGAGAGCAGCTTAGAGAAGAGCTGTTCAGCGACCCCATCGCACGCAAGGCGTATGGTGTTATGCGTCAGATGATAAAAGAGGGCAAGCAGCCCGACCTTGCGGAGGTAGGTATGCGTCTGGCGGTTGTCGGTATCAGCATTGCGGATATATTACCACAGCATACGGTGAGTTACGAAATGACGCGTCAGCGTATCGAGCTGTTGCAAGAGTTGTCGCTGAAGCGTAAGCTGTATGTGCTGT
>ODAI011945579.1_pt1 | contig 17707 bp, 15 predicted proteins | sample 1539321 | NCBI WGS metagenome assembly ODAI01 (sample SAMN02144231, study PRJEB22623) | gut metagenome | biome: sheep rumen | host: Ovis aries | place: New Zealand | reverse complement strand
CGTGATACAGATAGCTGGGATTCATATTTCTACGCTTTAGTTAGGGGTAACCAAAGGTAGTGATAAAATCTTAGCTATCTTCATTTCTGTCCATCTTTTTGACACAAAAACTACGCATTTGTCGGATGAGCCAATAATAGTATTATTCTGTCCAATTTACAGGTAAGAATCATGCATAAAAAGCTTCTATCGATTTGTATCTTACTGATTATCAGACTTTTAGGTGATTCAAATCACTATGTATTCCAATATTCCAGTTATTCCAATTAATTTCTGGGGTATGCCAATTTTAGTCAATATATATATAACTACTTATATATCAATTAGTTATATAGTATGTAGTAGGGGAGATTTTGTCTTTCAATACCTTAATTGGAAACTGGAATAACTGGAATATTGGAATGACTCGGTCGTGATTACTTCTCTCTGATTGGACTTTCCTCTATAAGAGGCTTGGCCATCTGACGAAGACAATGGCGGATGAAGAGGTAATCATCTCCTGTTGTCCACCCAGTCATGTTTATGTTTTCGTTGTTGTGTATGTTTTGGCCGTCGGGAGAGATGATGCAGAAGGGGTCCCCTCCGATGAGTTTGCTGAGACCCATGGTTTTGTATAGGGCTTGAAGCCTGTCTATGCGACTTGACACTTTGCAATAATAATGCTCACCTTGAGGCCAAATTCCATAGCGCAGTAATTTGGCGTATGCCCACATGGTGTTGTTGTTATTGGGTTTGGGAATATCTGTATGGATAGTAATCCAAATAATGTTAAGGTCTTTCAGTTCATGCTGTAATGGCAACACAACATTCCTGATGAGATCAGGGGAGAAGTTCCTCCATAAAAGTATAAACAAGGTATGCCCCGGGTAGCGTTCACGCAAGGTCTGGACAATGAGCGTGTCTGGTATCCCTTGCAGGGTGAGGGTGTCGCAGTTGAACGACATCCCTGCCAGACGGTCTTTCTCTTCACGGTAGATGTCTTGCCACGCCAAAGCCAATTGCCTGTAGGTTGGTGGAAGATTGGCCAGATGCTCGGATATCTCGTCGGGATTGAGCAAGGTGAAGTCGTCCATCTGCTCCCTCAATTTCCAGACCTTCTTCTCATTGGCAACGAAGTCAGGAAGGAGTGTGCTGATATTGTTGTTGTTGCCAATCAAATAGATGAATTCCGGACAATAAAGTTGCTTGGGATTGTTGATAAGCTGACTATAAGTATTCAGTTCAGCCACCACGGCATCACGCTGCCATGCTGCCAGTTTCTTTCTTGCTTCAGAGTCAGGATAGTCGTTTGCCTCTCTTTTTAACTCATTTGGCGGGTTAAAGCAGATTCTCTCGGATGTTTTCACTTGCCAGTATAAGCGGAGCAGTTCCTTCATGGCGGGCGACCATTGCTGTTCCATTTTCATGGTATCTAGTGCCGCCATCCGCAATTCCAACTGCTTGGTGGGCAGCATGGCTTGGATTTCCTGAAAACGGTTCCACTCTTTCTCATCGGTGAAAAAAGTCTTGAAATTCTGTTGGTCGAAATCTAGACTATACCAAAGCAAATGCTGGTTCAGTTCATTGGTCAGTTGTGCCAACGGCCCCTTTGTCACATAGAGTTTGGATGCCTGATTGGCTTTTGTATATAGATGCCGATAAGCCAGTTCACGCATGTTGACATAGACTTCGGTCTCAGTATCAGGTCCTACATAGACAATGCCCCGTGCTCCTTCAAGCGGCATTTCGAGCATGACAGGCGTGATATGAGCGACTGGCAACCGGAATGTAAAATCACCAGATGGCGCCACCTCCGCACTAAGCGTGTCACAATGACGGCGTGGAAAAGTGGAAGGATGACCTATTAGCATGGTCATCTGACTAGCCATACCCGGTCGGTATTCCAACAGATGACCTTTGACCGTAGCCCACCCGAAACGATAGTCCACATCAGGTAACGTGTCTTGTACGGCCATGATTTCGGCCAGTCGTTGGTCCACGCCATCAGGCAGTCTGAGGGGAGGCAACGGACTGCCGTCTAAACGAAGACCGAACAGTCCACGATTGTAATATAGCGGATCGATTATGTCTACTTCTGCCACATCGGCAGGCAATGACGGGAACACCAATTTTACGGCCAACCGATTGCTGCCAATTTCCTCGAACAGCTTCGGTTCGTCTGCTTGAAGGTCATAGTCAGAGACAATTTGACGGAGAGGATAGGTTTGGCCCATCATATCACGCAGATAGGTTTCGCGACTGAAGAAAAAGATGTTCTCACGTCTTAGGACAGTCAAGTTGAGTACCGTCGCCGTATCGGTCATCGTCACAGAATCAATAAGCAGACGGCCAAAAGAGTTCTGATACAAACACGCAGGTTTCTCAAATACGTGGGCTACAGACTGTGCAAATGCAGAAACTGTCAGGAATGACAGAAGTAATATTCTTTTCATCGTCGGTTCTATTTTTAGTCATTATTATAGTTCACGGTCAGCACGAAATAACCATCGGTTATCCTACCAATGTGGTCACGAGCGGGCATCCATCGCGGCATCTGTTCCACCATCTTAACGGCCTCACGGTATGCTTCTTCGTCACCGCTCACCAATCCGACGTCGTCGATTGTTCCGTCTTTTCTGATATGGAACTGCACGTAGGCTTGCTTGCCAGCCACAGGTGTTCCCTCTTGCAAAGTCTGCTTCACATGGTGCTGGACGTATGCTTTCAACGCTTCCATTCCGCCAGGAAACTCCGCACTCTGATAAAGAATACGATGTTCGTCAAGATGGACATTATTCACGTAGATGACCGAATCGGAGAGGTTGGTGGCATCTTCGTCGGCCGTTGTTTCCGCTTGTTGGAGAGGGATTGGGATTTCCGCCTTTGCAGCTGGGGACTCCACATTTCCTTCCATCGGTTCTGCCGTTTCTTCTGTTACCGTCTTTGGCACGGGCGCCTCATACTCTTCTACCATCTTTTCTACGGTGTCATTCAGCTTGGGTGTGGCAAAGGCCATGAGCGCCAAGGCACTTAGCGGCAAGAGATAGACGGCTTTCAGGATAACCCATCGTCGAGATGGCTTGCGGTACATCATGATGAACCTTCGTTTGATGGGACTATGGTTCAAGGCATTCACTACGGGTTGCAATCTTGTGCTGGTTGCCTTGCGGATGAGGAGCTGCTGATACTCTTCATCCTTGATGCCTGTGGAAAGCACGTGTCGGTCGGCCTGATATTCGTGGACGTCGCGCAGGTCTTGGCGCATCATCCAAGCAAAGGGCACAAACCACAGCATGCGGCAAGTGAATTCGCAGAGCAACATGTCCCACGAATGCCCAAGGCGAATGTGTGACAGTTCGTGCTGAATGACGGGACGCGCACTCACATCGGCGGGATTGAGTATCATCCATCGCATCCAGCTGCAAGGTGTCTTGATGTCTGGATGAGTGATGGCACGCACATGTTTGGGCAGACCTTCTATCGTGACCCTCTTGCCCTGAAGGATGAGCCTAGTGAGCATCGCCAACGACCAGAAGTAGCGCAGCCAAGCGATGAACAAGCCAAAGATATATATTTCAATCAGGAGAAGAAGAGTCTGGACCCAATTCCATTTTCCATTACCGAGCAGGAAATGGTCAAATTTTACAGGTGTGTTGGTAATCCTGCTTATATTTCGGGCGTATTCAGCCTCTGCGTCACTTGCCCAATGGTCGCCCTCCTTCTTTACAATGCGTTCCTCTGCGAGAATGCGCGATTCTAGTATCTCGCGCCCCTGCGTAACGTAGTTGGGTGTCTTGGTCTCTAACTGAACGAAGGGGAGAACCATACTGGCCAATAGTATGACCAACAACACCACACGGTTCATGCTATGAAGCGTCTCGCGCTTCAGCAACAAACCGAATAGCGAATAGAGTAGTGTCAGACAGACGGCCCACCTGACTATATAAATGATGAATGCTGCCATTTCCTATTTGTGTTTGTTTTCTTTCAGTTCCTTCAGAAAGTCTAACAGTTCCTCTTCGCTTACTTTCTCGTCGGCTACGAGCGAGGAAACCAATTCAATGTAAGAGTTCTTGAAATAGCGGCCAACAAATCCACCTAATTTCCTACGGCCATAATCGTCCTTGCTCACTATCGGTTCGTAGATGTAGCCTCGGCCGACAGGTTTGTGTGTGAGGAAATGCTTGCGTTCCAAAGACTGAAACATGGTGGCGATGGTGTTGATATGCGGCTGTGGCTCTGGGTAGCGTGCCTGCACATCTTTTGGAGCACAAGGGCCTATCTCCCAAATCTGCTCCATCACTTCTTCTTCCTTGGTTGTTAGTTTGTTCATAATTTTCAACGTGTTTTTTAGTTCGATGTGGCAAAGATAGTTTTTTGCTGAATAACTTCAAAATAAAACCTTTGCCTTTTAAACTATTTTTACCGTTGAATTGAAAATAGTATGTCTGAAGTGTTTTTCTGGGTCAAAAAAAGGCGGAATTCTGTTGAACTCCGCCGTTGTTGCCAATTAAGAAAACTGTTTGTTTCCCTTTTATTTCTCTAACGCTGCTTCCTTGATGCTCTCGATGGCTCCGGTGATGGGGCTGAGGATGATTTGGCTGGTCATCTTCTTGCCGAAGAGGTCGGGGCTGAGGGGTTCGATTTTGCCGAACTGGGCTGCGTTGAGGGTGTATTTCTCTATCACCTTGTCTTCTTTGTAGAGTGCCACTTGTATGCGGCCGGGGACGTTGACGTAGAGTCCGAGCTCGTCTTTGGGCTTCTTGTCCTTGCCTTTGGTCTCGTCGGGTTTGGCGTTGCGCTCGTCTACGACGGTGACGTAGTAGGGTGCTCCGGCGAGGTCGTCGGCGTCGCAGAATCCGAAGTGGCGTGAGAAGCGGAAGAGCAGCTGCCGCTCTACGGCTTGTGTGGGGAGGAAGTCGATGGGGACTTGTGTGGTGTCGACATCGGTCTGGCCTTCGAACACTTGCATGAGTGCTCGCTCCTGGGTGTCGAGTCCGTCCATCATGATTCGCAGCTGTTGCCCGTCTTTGGGCATGTTCTCGGCTTGTCCGCGCTGCAGTTGGTTGCGGCTGTCGCGAATGTCGTAGATTTCCTGTGCGCAGAGCTCTGCCATCTTGGCGGTGCTGCCTGCGGTGAGGATGTCTTCGTTCATGAAGTCGCTGGGGTTGAGGTGTCGGCGCTTGCGTGAGGGCGTGAATGTCGGCAGCTCGACGGTTGGCGCGGGGTGGGCGGTGTTGATGGCGAGCAGTGTGCCGCTCTCGTCGCGCTGCACCTCGCTGATGGAGAAGCGCCGGTCGTTGGAGAGTTGGAACTGCTTGGTGGTGTCGGGCACTCCGACGGGTATCATCTGTGTGCTGATGATGCGGTATTCGGTGTAGGGTTCCTGTCGCACGCCGGTCTTCTTCATATAGCGTTGGGCGTAGGTGGCCAGCTCGCCGGGTGTGTAGACGGTTTTCTCGACGAGGAACTGGAACTTCATGGCTGTTGCGGGCAGGAAGTAGGTGTTGCTGTTGGGTTGTGCTTTGAGGCCTATTGTGGCGAGCAGCAGCAGGAGGGTGGCAATGGTTTTGTTCATTTATTTGATGGGTTTGATGGGTTTGATGGGTTTGATGGGTTTTGATGGGTTTAATGGGCTTGATGGGGATTTTTTTAATCTTTAATCTTTAATCTTTAATCTTTAATCTTCCTAGTCTTCGAGCCTGAGGAACGCTTTGGGCAGATATTGGATGAGGTCGCCTGCGAGGAGGCTCTCTTTGCCGATGTCGCGAACGGCGAGGTCGCCCGCCAGTCCGTGCAGATACATGCCCAGTTGGCAGGCTTCGGCTTGCTTGTAGCCACGTGCCAGGAGTCCGGTGATGATCCCGGCGAGGACGTCTCCGCAGCCTGCTGTGGCCATTCCGGAGTTGCCTGTGGGGTTGAAGACGACGTGTCCGTCGGGCAGGCAGAGGGCTGAGTAGTGGCCTTTGAGGATGATGAATGCTCCGAGGTGTGTGGCCAGGTCGCGTGCTTTGGCAAGTCGGTCGTAGCAGTCGTTGCTGGGTCCGCCGTTGATGCGGTCGAACTCGGCGGGGGGGGGTGTCATGATGATGCCTTTGGGCAACTGCTGCATCCACGCGCGATGGTTGGCGAGGATGTTGAGTGCGTCGGCGTCGAGCACGATGGGGCACGATGTGCGGCGTATCTGCGCGATGAGGGCGATGGCCGAGTTCTCGTGGGTTCCGATGCCTGGCCCTATTCCCACCGCGTCGAAATCCTGCGTCTCCATTGCCTCAGAGAAGCAAGTCTCCTCGTGGTCCATCTGGAGCACAGCCTCGGGTACGGCCATCTGCATGATGGCGTAGTTGCGTTTGGGCGTGCGCACGGTGACTTTTCCCACTCCGGAGCGCAGACAGGCCTTGGTGGCGAGAATGGCGGCGCCAGTCATTCCGTAGCTGCCTGCCACGATGAAGGCGTGTCCCATCTGGCCTTTGTGGGCGAAGTCGTTGCGTGGTCGCAGGATGTGGCGCAGCTGGCTCTCCTCCTGAATGGAGTAGCGTGCGTCGGTGTCGTTGATGAACGCTTGCGAGAGGCGTATGTCGAGCACGCGCAGTTCGCCGAGATATTGCTGACAGTCGGCAAGCATCATGCAGAGCTTCTTCTGCTGGAAGGTGAGCGTGAGGTTGGCTTTGATGATGTTGGCTCGAATGTTGTAGGTGTTGTCTTCGGTCATCAGTCCCGACGGGATGTCGATGCTCACGACTTTTGCGGGCGACTGGTTGATGTATTTCACGAGCGAGGCGAATCCTCCGGCGAGCGGCTTGTTGAGCCCAGAGCCGAAGAGTCCGTCGACCACCAGCGTGGCAGCGTCGAGGCGTGGAGGGTCGAAGTCGCGCGAGATTTCGGTGAACTCCTTCACGCGCTTGGTCTCGGCCAGGCGTTTCTTGTTGGCGGCGCAGTCTTCGGAGAGTTTGTCGTGGATGTTGAAAAGGTAGACCGAGACCTGATAGCCCTGCTCGGCCAGCAGACGGGCAACGGCAAGGGCGTCGCCACCGTTGTTGCCTGGTCCGGCAAAGACCACTACGGGAGTGGAATTGTCCCATTCTTCGGTGATGACGCGTGTGACAGCCTTTGCTGCACGCTCCATCAGGTCGATGGAACGAATAGGCTCGTTCTCGATGGTATATTTGTCTAACTCATGAATCTGAGTGGTGTTGAAAATCTTCATAACTTTGCAAAAATACAAAATTTCTCGGCAATGCGCCACTTTATATATGTTTTTTTTGCATTTTTGCATCGTTAATCGCGAAAAATGCGGTTTATTGATTGATTTTTACTATCTTTGCATCAATAATCAATAAACACATAACATGGGTGTCGTAAAAATCAAGGACAAGACGTTCAGAACGTCGATTCCTGAATCCGAGATCAGAGAGCGAGTGAAAGCCGTAGCCGAGCGCATCAACCACGATATGGCTGACAAGAACCCCATCTTCCTGGCGGTGCTCAACGGTGCGTTCATCTTTGCCGCCGACCTGCTGAGGGAAATCACCATTCCCTGCCAGATTTCGTTCGTGAAGCTGGCTTCGTATGAAGGCACGACCACGACGGGCAAGGTGACCGAGGTGATTGGCATCAACGAGAACCTGGCGGGCCGCACGGTCATCATCATTGAAGACATTGTGGACACGGGGCTCACCATGAAGCGCATGATAGAGACGCTGGGCACGCGAAACCCCGAGTCGATTCACATCTGCTCGCTGCTCGTGAAGCCCGAGAAGCTGCAGGTGGACCTCAACATCGAGTATGCCGCTATGGAGATTCCCAACGAATTCATTGTGGGCTACGGACTCGACTACGACCAGGAGGGACGCGGACTGAGAGATATTTACACCATTGTGGATAATAATACAGATATGAAGAATATTGTGATTTTCGGTGCTCCAGGCTCCGGCAAGGGAACCCAGAGCGACAAGATGATTGAGAAGTATGGTTTCGAACACATCTCCACGGGCGACGTGCTGAGAAACGAAATCAAGAACGGTACCGAGCTGGGCAAGACCGCCAAGCAGTTCATCGACCAGGGTCAGCTGATTCCCGACGAGCTGATGATTGACATTCTGGCGTCGGTCTACGACTCGTTCGGCAAAGAGCACAAGGGCGTCATCTTCGACGGCTTCCCACGCACTATTCCGCAGGCTGAGGCTTTGAAGAAGATGCTGGCTGAGCGCGGACACAGCGTGGCTGCCATGATTGAACTCGACGTGCCTGAGGACGAGCTGATGAAACGCCTCATCCTGCGCGGTCAGCAGAGCGGTCGCAGCGACGACAACGAGGAAACCATCAAGAAGCGCCTGGGCGTTTACCACAGCCAGACGGCGCCGCTCATCGAATGGTATGAGAAAGAGGGAATCCGCAATCACATCGACGGATTGGGCGACCTCGACCGCATCTTCGGCGACATCTGCGACGTGATTGACAACATTTGATATGGCAGAATCGAACTTCGTTGACTATGTGAAGATTTTGTGCCGCTCTGGAAAGGGCGGTAGGGGCAGCATGCACCTGAAGCATGTGAAATACAACTACAACGGCGGCCCCGACGGTGGTGATGGCGGCAAGGGCGGAAGCGTCATCTTGCGCGGCAATCACAACTATTGGACGTTGCTTCACCTGAAGTTCCAACGCCACGTTTTTGCCGAACACGGAGGAAATGGCGGCAAGGACAAATGTCACGGAACGAACGGCAAGGACGAGTATATCGACGTGCCGCCGGGAACAGTTGTCTATAATGCCGAGACGGGAAAGTTTGTTTGCGACATCAGCTACGACGGCCAGGAGGTGGTGCTCTTGAAAGGCGGTAGGGGCGGATTGGGCAACTTCCAGTTCCGCACGGCCACCAACCAAGCTCCGCGCTTTGCCCAGCCGGGTGAGCCGATGGAGGAGATGACGGTCATTCTGGAGCTGAAGCTGCTGGCTGACGTCGGCTTGGTGGGATTCCCCAACGCTGGCAAGTCGACGCTGGTGTCGGCTTTGTCGAACGCCCGCCCGAAGATTGCCAACTATCCGTTCACCACGATGGAACCTTCGCTGGGCATTGTGGGCTACAGGGACAACAAGTCGTTCGTGATGGCCGACATTCCGGGTATCATCGAAGGCGCCAGTGAGGGTCGTGGCTTGGGCTTGCGTTTCCTTCGGCACATTGAACGCAACTCGCTGTTGCTGTTCATGGTTCCGGGAGATACCGACGACATCAAGCGCGAATACGAGATTCTGCTGAACGAGCTCAAGCAGTTTAACCCCGAGATGCTGGAGAAACACCGCGTGTTGGCAGTCACGAAATGCGACTTGCTCGACGACGAGCTGATGGACATGCTTCGCGAGACGCTGCCCGACGATTTGCCTGTGGTGTTCATCTCGGCGGTCACAGGATTTGGCTTGACTGAACTGAAGGACGTGCTCTGGGGCGAACTGAACTCGGAAAGCAACAAGCTGCAGGTCATCACTTCGACAGACACTCTCATTCATCGCGACAAGGACATGAGCCGTTTCGCCAAAGAGATGATGGATGAGGGCGAAGACGAGGAGATCGTGTTTGTAGATGGCGACGAGGTTGAAGACGTCGACGACATCGAAGATTTTGAATACGAAGACGTTGAATGATGAGACCCTGCCTGACACGCTACCCTGTTGACGGGACAAATGGCAGAGTCGAAGCGTTCTCAACGACTCGGCGTGGCGGCGTGAGCACAGGCAGCTATGGCGAGTTCAATATCAATGAGTTCTGTGGCGACCAGCCCGAATGCGTCTTGGCGAACAGAAGACTGTTGGCTGAAGAGCTGGGTATCGGCGTGCAGGACATCATCATTCCGCATCAGACGCACGGGAAAACGGCGCGGCGGATTGATGCTGAGTTTCTGGGAAGGTCGGCTGATGGGCGCAGACTGTTGCTCGAGGGTGTAGACGCTGTTTACACCGACGTCCCTCGCATTTGCGTGGGCGTGTCTACTGCCGACTGCATTCCTGTGCTTCTCTTTGATTCCCGGCACAATGCAGTTGCGGCTGTGCATGCTGGCTGGAGGGGAACGGTGGCGCGGATTGTGGAAAGCACGATTGCCGCGATGGCTGCCGACTTGCACGCTTCTCCCGACGAAATGGCTGCGTGGATTGGTCCGGGCATCTCGTTGGAAGCGTTCGAGGTGGGCGATGAGGTCTACAAGGCTTTCCTCGAGGCTGGGTTCGACATGAACAATGCCCGACGGTTTCCGGCTGCTGGAGCAAAGACGGAAGACGGCTGCAAATGGCACATAGACCTTGTGGAATGCAACCGTCGGCAGTTGGTGGCTGCCGGACTTGCCGAACGGAATATATACGTCAGCGGCATCTGTACGTTCAGCCGTTGTGCCGACTATTTCTCTGCCCGCCGACTGGGCATTAACAGCGGCCGAATCTACTCGGGCATCATGCTCAAATGAATGATTAAGAATCTACAATAGCCTATGGTTTCACCCCGATTTTGCCTTTGTTGTGTGATGTTGGCTTTGTTTCCAACGTTGGCAAATGCGCAAATAAAGGTCTTTTCTCCTGCTGAGATGCAGTCGATTAGCGTTCCTACGCCGGGTTTGTTCGACCGCAGCTCGACGCTTACCATCGACTTTACCGATATGGTGCAGGGCACCTATTCGTTTCCGTTGCCCGTTGGTAAGGCGCAACTGACTCCCAACAATGCCAGTCTTGAGATTTCGACGAAGAAGGGCGACGCCGTGAAGGCGATGTTCGACGGAACGGTCCGCTTGTCGAAGAACAATCCGCCGTATGGAAACGTCATCGTCGTGCGCCACGACAACGGTTTGGAGACGGTCTATAGCTACAATGCGCAGAATCTGGTGAAGGTGGGCGACAAAGTGAGGGCTGGCCAAACCATCGCTATTGTGGGGGGAGAAGGAATCCGGACGTTTTGCGATTTCGGCATCATGATTAATGGCCGACGCGTGAATCCCAGCACGATTGTCGAGGTGAAGAGCCATCGGTTGCGCCGCCAGAAGGTGACATTCACGAAGAATGGCCGCCGCATCAGCATCAAGACGGTGCGCGAACAGTGGTCGCCCTTGTCGAAGCCTGATGTTGACGCTTTTGCCAAGACGAAGACCATTCGATGGAATCTGCGCGAAATGGCTAATGGAACGTGGTCGTATCCGTTGCGTGGTTGTCATGTTATCAGCCCCTACAATCATCAGCGCGACGGATATAAGCACACGGGTGTGGACCTCAAGACCAAGCCCAACGACAATGTGCGGGCGGTGTTCGACGGAATCGTCATCTCGTCGGGACCGGCAACTGGCTATGGGAATTGCATCAAGGTGAAGCATGGAAACGGGTTGATGACGCTCTATGGGCATCAGTCGAAGAACCTCGTGAAGGCCGGGCAGCGTGTGAAGGCTGGGCAGGTGATTGGATTGACGGGCCGAACGGGTCGTGCAACTACCGAGCATCTGCATTTCGAGGTGTTCTTCTGCGACCGCCGCTACAATCCCGAGATTCTGTTCAACCACGAAACCCAGCAGTTGCAGAATGTCACGCTGACCATTCACAAGAGTGGGGAAGTGACCTCGAAAAAGCACAAATGACCGTCTGTAGTTCTCCTTTCTCGAGAACACAAGGGCTTTCATCGAAAAAAGACGCGGAACATTGGGCAGTTCCCCTCGTGTTCCGCGTCTTCTCTTTAGTGTTATTTCTTGTGCCTGTTGGCTCTTTTCTCCCTGTATTTAGCCTTTTGTCTGGCCGAGCCAGAGCCGTGGGCGCCCGTGATGTATTGCTTTTTCTTGGCTTTGGTCTTCACCTTCCCGTTGTCGGTTTCTTTCTTTTCGCCGCCACGTTTGAATGCGATTCCGTTTTCCAAGATGCTCTGGAAATCGTCCATAATAGTTAAGGATTTAATCGTTAGAAAATCAATGGTGGAACAGACGCACACCCGTGAAGGCCATAGCGATGTCGTATTTGTCGCAAGTCATTATCACGTGGTCGTCGCGAACTGAGCCGCCTGCTTGTGCGATGTATTGCACTCCGCTCTTGTGAGCGCGCTCGATGTTGTCGCCGAAGGGGAAGAAGGCGTCGCTGCCCAATGCTACAGCCGTGTTCTGGGCAATCCATTCGCGTTTCTCTTCGCGGGTCAGCACGCTGGGCTTCTCCTTAAAGAACTGCTGCCAAGTGCCCTCGGCCAGCACGTCGTCGTGGTCGTCGCTGATATAGACGTCGATGGTGTTGTCGCGGTCGGCGCGGCGAATGCCGTCGATGAAGGGCAGAGACATCACTTTCGGATGATGGCGCAACCACCAGATGTCGGCTTTGTTACCAGCCAAACGGGTGCAATGTATGCGGCTCTGCTGACCGGCTCCGATTCCGATGGCCTGTCCGTCTTTCACGTAGCAGACGGAGTTCGACTGCGTGTACTTCAGCGTGATGAGGCTGATAATCAAGTCGCGACGGGCGTCGGGGCTGAAAGTCTTGTTCTTCGTGGGGATGTTCTGGAACAGCGCGTCGTCGTCGAGGCGAATCTCGTTGCGTCCCTGTTCGAAGGTGATTCCAAACACCTGCTTGCGCTCGATGGGGTCTGGGGTATAGTTGGGGTCAATCTTGATGACGTTATAGGTTCCCTTGCGCTTTGCTTTCAGAATTTCGATGGCCTCAGGCGTGTAGTCGGGAGCGATAACACCGTCGCTCACCTCGCGCTTGATGATGAGTGCGGTAGTGGCGTCGCAAGTGTCGCTCAGGGCGATGAAGTCTCCGTAGCTCGACATGCGGTCGGCTCCGCGAGCACGTGCGTAAGCGCAAGCAACGGGGCTTTCGTCGAGTCCTGGAATATCGTCAACAAAGTAAATCTTCTTCAGTGTGTCGCTCAAGGGCAGACCTACAGCGGCGCCAGCTGGCGACACATGCTTGAACGATGCTGCAGAAGGCAGACCTGTGGCTTGGCGCAGCTCTTTCACGAGTTGCCAAGAGTTGAGCGCATCCAGGAAATTGATGTAGCCTGGGCGGCCGTTGATGACTTCGATGGGCAGTTCACCCTCGCCGTCCATAAAGATGCGTGAGGGCTTTTGGTTCGGATTACATCCGTACTTCAGTTGCAATTCTTTCATAAAACTGTTTTTGGGGAATGTTTCGTTTTGCGTCTGCAAAGGTACGAATAATTGGCGTAACAAACGAACAAAACGCGAAGTTTTCGTTTGAAAGACGGTTGAAGTTGGTCTCTTGCTGATTCAGATGTGGCAAGTAAGCCAGTCAAATGTGGCAAGTAACGTGGTCAGATGTGGCTTCTGGTGTTGTCAAACGATAGCTATGGTCTTGTAAAATAATTTATTTTACCGACCAAAATAATTTATTTTACCGACTAAAATAATTTATTTTACCGACTAAAATAATTTATTTTACTGAGCAAAATAATTTATTTTACTACATCATACGAATGCTTTGGCTGGACCAGAGCATACAACTGATGCTTCCACTTGCCGCTAATGGCCTCTTGCCAGCTGTATGATAGCCAAAAAAAGGCGGCCTCGAAAGACCGCCTCGTATTCGTGTAACTAAAAAGCATCGACTTCTTTAAGGAAGACTGATAGCCTCATTGGGGCATACGTCAGCACAAGTTCCACACTCGGTGCAAACGTCTGGGTCAATTGAATAGATGTCGCCCTCAGAGATTGCTCCAGCGGGGCATTCGTCGATACAAGTTCCGCATGCAATGCAGTCGTCACTAATTACGTAAGCCATAATAAATCTTTTTTTGTTGTTAATAATGTTCTTAATTCAATCAATTGTTCGGTACGAATACCTACTTTTGGACGATGCAAAGATACAAAAGTTATTTGAATTACCTATATTTGGGTATAACTTTTTACATAATTTATATTTCTTCTTGATAACCCGTAGTGCAATAAGATGGCGTTTTGAACGTTTATATATAAAAATGAAGAGATTATTTTGGGCGATTGTCGTGTGCCTGCTTCCTTTCGTTGGAATGCAAGCACAAGAGCGGACGGTGAAGAACCGCCCGTATACTGACTTGCGTACTTTCCATTTCGGACTTCATGCGGGATTTCATGTGCAGGATTTGGAATTCATCAACGTAGGGCCGCAGACGACTGTTGACGAAGAAGGAAACACGTCGGAGCAACTCATCACATGCGACCAAGACCGATGGGACGGAGGCTTCAACGTGGGCGTGTTGGGCGAATTGCGACTCAGCGAGCACTTCCAGTTCCGTGTGGCGCCTGCTATGTATTTCGGCACGCGTCATCTGACATTCCGCAATTTTACTGCCTCCACGCCCGACCGTGTCTTCGAGGAGACGCAAGGCATCAAGACCGCTTACATCACATGTGCTTTGGACCTGATTTTCGGTTCTCAACGCGCCGGAAACCGTCGGCCTTACGTGATGTTGGGACTGAATCCCATGATTAACCTCAGCGGAAAAGACAACGACTTCCTGAAACTGAAGCGCACCGACTTGTTCTTGGAGACGGGTTTGGGGTGCGACATGTATCTGCCGTTCTTCAAGTTGCGCCCCGAACTGAAGTTCTTGTACGGTCTGACCGACTGTTTGGATAAAGACCATGCGGGCAACATTCGCGATAAGAACATGTTGTCTTATACGAACAGCGTAAAAAAAGCACGATCGAAAATGATCGTGCTCACGTTCTATTTTGAATAGTGTTTATCGGCCGGATTCTCATTCATACATCTGATAGAAACCGCCCAAATTGATTTGTTTCATCTTTGTGCCTTCCTGGCGCATCAGGTAGTAGTAGGACGTCTCGTCGGTGTTCATGTGCTGAGTATAGATGTCGAGCCCGTTTTCTCCCTTGACCACAGCCACAATGTTCGGCTCCATGTATTCGTCGGGGTCGTAGTTCGACCAATAGACGCGCGATTCGCCTTCCTCGTTCACCACTTCGCAAGTGTCGGTGTAGATGCTCACGTTGTTGCCTTCGGCCAACACCCATGCGGCGATGGCGTATTTGTCGTTGGGCTTTGTCTGCATGATGCCAAATTGGTATTCGTCGTTCTTGCCAAAGAGACAGGAAATGCGGTTTTTCTCCACTTTCATTCCCAGCGCTTTCTCCACGTTTGCAATCACGTTGGCCGAGAATTCAGGCCCGTCGGGGTCTTCTGTGGTGGTGGGGAAATGGCGGATAACGCTCCGTCCTTTCAGATAGTCGGCTGAAACCAGAATGCCTTCCCAGTAATCGCGTGGGACGATATCACCCTCGACGGTCATGTCGCCGTGTGTCTTCAGGAAGTTCTCAACGGCTTTCATGTCGGCATAGTTGTAGACTTGGCCCTTCATCAAGTCCTTGCTTTTGTAGAAATATTGGTTCAGATAGCTTCCGTCGTGCTCCAAATCCTTGTTCTTCTCTTCTTTGTAGGTCACATCGAACACCTCGTCTCCCATGATGAACTTGGTGTATTTCTCGGGCGACTGCTTCAGGATGCGGCCTTCGTCGATGATGTCGCCTTCGTTGAAAGGTGCAAACAAGGGTAGTCCGCTCACGCACGGTGCCAGTATAGGCGGCACTTCGGCACTCTCTTGTGCGGCAACTTCGGTTTTTGCAGTTCCTTCGGAAGGTGTCTGTTCCGAGTTTTGCTTAGGCTTGTCGTTGCAAGCGCAAAGGCCTGTCATTACAGCCAATGCCAGAATCAGGTTTTTTTTCATGTTTTGTAGTGGTTTTATAGGTGATTGAATAGATTATTTCTTCTTCATGTCGAGCACCAGTTTGCCCACATAGATAGCGTGTTTGCCGTTTTGGTCGACAGGAATAGGCTTGCCGTCGAGGTTGTTCACATATTCCAGCGTGGGCATATAGGTGTGTGTGTGGCCTCCCAACACGAGGTCCACATTGCGCGAATGCTCAATCATGTAGTTGTCGTCGTCGTCATTCTTTTCCCATCCCAGGTGTGAGATGCAGATGACGAGGTCGCATTTCAGCTTGTTTTTCAGCATGTCGCCCATCTCGTTAGCCACTTTGGCGGGGTCAAGATACTTCACTCCTTCGCATTTTTTCAAATCCACGAGTCCGTCCATCTTCGGGCACAAAGCAAACACACCAATCTTAATTCCATTGCGTTTCAAGACGATATAACGTTTCACGGTGCCTTCCACAACCGTTCCCGTGAAGTCGTAGTTGGAACACACGATGGGGAAGTTGGCCATACGGAAGATGCGTGCCATATTCTCCATACCGAAGTCGAATTCATGGTTGCCGATGGTTGAGGCGTCAATGCCCATCTTATTCATCAACCCAATCTCGACATCGCCTTTATACATCGTATAGTAGGCAGAGCCTTGAGAGAAGTCTCCGCTGTCGAAATAGAGTAGGTCGGGATGCTTCTGCCGTTCTTCCTTGAGCATAGCGATGCGGCGTATGAAGCCTCCGCGTCCGGCCAGCATGGTGTCAGCCAGCGCTTCGCTGAGAGGGAAGATACAGCTATGTGTGTCGTTGGTGTGCAGAATGACGAGTTGTCGGCCGCCTTTGGCCAGACTGGTGAGTGCTACGGTGAGCATCAATGTTATGATGAGTGATATACGTTTCATGTTGTTCATTGTTTTTTCAGGTTACTTTTTCATTGGTTAATGGGCAGTATCAGTTGCCGACAATCTTGATTCTCCCTTCCACATCGGCATCTACCGCTTTCCCTTCATTCATCTTCTCGCGGAAATAGTCCATGATGATGTAGCGCACGTTGTTCTCTTCTTCTTGGGGTGACACCAAGTCGGTCTTTTGCTTGAAAGCCGACATACCGTCGTTGCCTTGTGCTGCATAGTCGATGGTGACGATGCGATAGGTGCGCTCAGGATTGATTTCTTCGCCATTCAATCGTGCAGAGACCAGTTTCCAGTCTTCGGTCATCGTGAGTTCGACTCCGTGACTGACGCCTTCGCCTTTACGCATAGCTATTTGGTTGAAGAGTTGCATCACCGCGTCGCCTTTGAGAGAAAGGAAACAAATCTTGTTCTCAAATGGAGCTACGTCGACGATGTTCCCCTTCGTAACCTCGCCCTGTGCGATTGCGGCACGGATTCCTCCTATGTTGTAGACAGAGAAGTCGGGCTTCTCGTTGTAAGATTTGCTGCCCCACATCAGGATATCGCAGAGCAAGTTCGAGAGCGGGCTTTCTGGTCGTTTTGCCTCCAGATACTTGGCAGCCTTACCCACGACGGGATTCATTTCTTTGTCAACCTTCTGCTTGAAAGGGGCAAGGAATGCCTCGATGCTGGCATCGGGTTGAACGTCGTAGCGTCGGTCAACCAAAATTCTGGAACGTTCCACACTGTTGAGTTCATAATGCGAGCGGCATGATGCTGCTGCCAATGAAAGGACGATGAGTCCGGCTATGAGTTTTTTTTCTTGTTTCATGCCACAAAGATATAAAAAAAACTGATTATTTTCACAAAAAAGCAAAGATAATGCAAAAATATGTGCCCTTTTGATGGTTGGATAGAAAAAAATGTGTAACTTTGCAACCGCTTTCGGCGTAACCGCTGGCAATGGAAGAGTCATTGGCCATGTTGCGCTCGAACAATCAACAATTAAAAGATCAACAAACAAATGGATTTAATCAAGATTGCTGAAGAAGCATTTGCAACAGGCAAAGAGTTCCCCCAGTTTGGCCCGGGTGACACCATCACTGTTGCTTACAAAATTGTCGAGGGTTCAAAGGAGCGCATCCAGCTCTATCGTGGTGTGGTGATTCG
>ODAI014390016.1_pt1 | contig 17709 bp, 17 predicted proteins | sample 1539321 | NCBI WGS metagenome assembly ODAI01 (sample SAMN02144231, study PRJEB22623) | gut metagenome | biome: sheep rumen | host: Ovis aries | place: New Zealand | reverse complement strand
TGTTAGATAAAGAGGAAAAGAAGAGAAAAAAGGATTAAGGAAGTGATTTAAATGAAGACTCGTTATAAAAGATATTTGAAAATTTATATGATTCCTATAATTTTTATAGCGACTTCATTTATTTTTACTACTTTTGCATGGTTTGCATATAGTGGCTTAAGAAAGGTTTCTACTGAGGTTGATGTAAAGGCATGGTATATTGAGTTATCTAAGTCGGGAGATGTTGTAACTAATGATATTGTTATAACTCTTGATGATGTTTATCCTGGTATGGAAACAGTTGATGAAATTGTTAATATTGAGAACAAAGGTGATAGTGACGCTAAATTAAGTTATAAGATAGTTTCTGCTAGAATACTTGATAGTTCTATAAATGGTGAGGCTTTAGAGAATAATCAATTTTTATCTGATTCTTTATCTCATGATTATCCATTTCATGTTAATATTGATTTAAGTAAGAATTTTATTGCTTCTGGAGGAGATTCTAGTACTTTCGAGGTTTCTGTTTCATGGCCTCTTGATTCTGGTAATGATAATTTAGATTCTTTATGGGGAACTAATGCTTATAATTTCCAACAAGGTGAGCAAAGAAAATTAGTAGAAGATCCTAGTTATGAGGTTAGACCTGCTGTTCAGATTGTTATTAGTATTGCTGCTGAACAGTATATTGATACTAATAGTTCTAGTGATATGAGATATACACTTGGTGATACAATTTTATATGATGTTTTACATAATAGAAGATGTGAGTCTGTTAGTAATACTTGCTTGAGTACGACTGTAATTGATACTAACAATACTTTAGGTGATGTTAATGTTACTCTTTTACCTAGTTTATATGGCAATTATTTAAGTGGAAATTTTAATGAATATAATAGTAAATTAGAAGAGTATACTTCTAATTGGTCTGCACCTACTAGAGCATTATCTGTTAATGATTTGTTACATGTTGTTTCTAAGGATGTTACAAATACGTTATTGAATAGTGATAATATTTCTCCACAGATTGTAGGTAATTTAAGTTATGGAACTCGTATTGATACTGAGCTTGCTAGAGGAATTGGTTTCAATGGTTATTATACATTTATGAATGATAGGTATAATTATTTGGTTCATAATGGATGTTTTTGGACTACTTCTAATTATAATGAAACTAATGGTTTTGCTTTTGGTAAGTTGAATGATTTAAAAAGTGAAATTTATGGTAAGTCAAAATCAGAAGAGTGTAAGGTTATTCCTGTAATAATAGCTCCTAAAAATAATTTATAAGATACTTGATAAAAGTATCTTTTTTTTGTATAATGAAATGTAGAATAGGAGAGTATTTATGAGAAATAAAAAAGGATTTACTCTTATAGAATTATTAGCAATTATAGTAATACTAGCTGTGATTGCAGTAATAACAGTACCAATCATATTAAATATAATAGATAATTCTAAAAAAGGAGCTATAACTGACTCTGCATATGGTTATAAAGATGCATTACAAAAATATAATATGACTATGATAGCTAGAAATTCTGAAAGTCAAGGTTTAAAAGGTAGTTATACAGTGTCTGAGTTAAAGAATTTAGAGTTAGAAGTAAGTGGACGAGAACCAAATGATGGAGTAGTTTTACTTGATGAAGAAGGAATATCTGGTTGTTTAAATTTTGATGAGTATGTTACTTTTTTATATAATAATCAAGTTATAAATACTTCTAAAGGAAATTGTCCAAAAGAAAAAATAGTAACATCAGGTGATGGATTATATAAATCAGTTACAGAACCAGGAAGATTAATATATAGAGGAGCAAATCCTAATAATAAAATATTTTTAAAAGAAGATGGAACAAATAATACTTTATATAGAATAGTGTCATATGAAGTAGATGGAACAATAAAGGTAGTAAGAAATGATAATTTATTTGATAAAGAATGGGATGAATCAACAAGATACAATTCGAATAATGAATATTATTGTACGGTAAATAAAGGATGTAATGTATGGGGAAATCAAAGTAATACACTATATAATGGTTCATCATTAGGTGATAACTTTCATTATAGTTATTATACAAATACTATGGACACAACTCTAACTAATGGGGATTCAGGAAAAGTAGGAAAAGAAGCTTCATTAAACAAATATTTAAATGACGGGAGTTGGAATGTGTTATCTAATTTAGATAAATACATTGAGAGCCATAAATTTAATGTTGGAGGAATTTATTATTATAATGGACAGTTAGATGGAAATAAAGGATTTGTGAAGGAAAAACAGGAAGAGAGCTTATATACATGGACTGGTAAAATAGGGTTATTAAATATAACTGAATATATTGAATCATCTTTAAATCCATCTTGTAAAGATTTGTGGTCAAACTACTATTATAATCCAGATAATGAATCATTAAGAGCAAGTAATGAATGGCCATGTAAGTTTGAAAATTATAATTATAAATCAGAATATCATCAATGGTCACTTTCTCCTGCATCATACTATAAAGAGGCTGTATGGCAGATGCACATTATAGGTGCCTTTGACCATAGTAGTGCGTATACTGCAATTATTGGTGTACGCCCAGCATTTTATCTTAAATCAAGTATAAGTTTAAGTGGAACAGGTGTGTCTGGTGATGAATATCAAATAAATTAAAAATGTATATGAAAAAGTGTGTTATTTTGAAACACACTTTTTTTATTTAAATATACTTTTAAATATTGAGTTAAGCCCTTTGTTGATTGCTTTATCTAATGTTTTATTTGCAACTTTTTTTCCAACTTTGTATCCTAGTGAATTTTTTCTTTCTTTTTCAGCTTCTTTTTTTGCTTTTTCTTCTTCTTTTTGTTTTTTGATTTTTTCTTTTTCTTCTAGTTCTTGTTGTCTTATTTGTTCTTCTTCTTCTAATTTTTGTTTTATCATTTCATTTAGTTCTTCGAATGCTGAATCTCTTTCTATCATTTCATCATATTTTCCTATTAATGATGATGTATTTATTATTTTATTTCTTGTTATATCATCTATTGTTCCCATTTTACTTTGTGGTGGTAAAATAGTTACTTTTTCTACTATTTCAGGTTCTCCTTTATCATTTTGGAATGATACTAATGCTTCTCCTGTACCAAGTGTTAGTATTGCTTCTGTTGTATTGAATTTTGGATTTGTTCTAAATGCGTCAGCAGCAACTTTAACTGTTCTTTGTTCTGCAGGTGTGTATGCTCTTAATGTGTGTTGAACTCTATTTCCTAGTTGAGCTATTATTTCATCTGGGATATCTGTTGGTGATTGTGATATAAAGTATAGTCCAATTCCTCTTGATCTAATTAGTTTTACTACTTGAGTAATTTGTTTTAATCTATATGATGGCATTCCATTGAATAGTAGGTGTGCTTCATCAAAGAAGAATACTATTCTTGGTTTATCTAAGTCTCCAACTTCTGGCATTTTATTGAATAGATTTGTTAGTAGCCATAAAAGGAATGATGCGTATAAATCAGGGGACTTGAATAGTTCTACTGCGTCTAGGATGTTTATCATTCCTAGTCCTGATTCGTTTGTATTAATAAAGTCATTTATATCTAATTCTGGTTGTCCAAAGAATTTGTCTGCGCCTTGATTTTCAAGTGTTAATAGACATCTTTGAATTACTCCTATTGTTTGTGCTGTAATATTTCCATATTTTGTTATGAAATCGTTTTTGTTGTCTCCTACATATTGAAGTAATAGTCTTAAATCTTTGATGTCATCTAATTTCCAGTTATTGTCTTTAGCTATTTTATATACTATTGTTAGAACTCCTTCTTGTGCTTCTGATAGTCCTAACATCATTGATAGTATTTCTGGTCCAACAGAGTCTATAGTTGTTCTAATAGGGTGTCCTGATACTCCAAATATGTCCCAAAATCTTACAGGGAAGCTTTTATATTCAAAGTTTTCTATTCCTAGTTTATTTAGTCTATTTTCTAATGCCTCACTTGTTTCCCCTGGTAGAGCAGTTGCGCCAATGTCTCCTTTTACGTCTGCTAAAAATACTGGTACGCCTGCGCTTGAAAAACTTTCTGCCATTACTTTAAGTGTTATTGTTTTTCCTGATCCAGATGCTCCTGTTATTAATCCATGACGATTAGCCATTTTAGGTAATATGCATGCTTCATATGATTCGTTTTTTCCTATTAATATTTTATTATTTATGTACATAATAATCCTCCTTATTTCCTATATTCAATATATATAATTTTTAAATAAAAGTCAAGTTTAGTTAATTCTATTTATTAATGTATTTATTTGCTGTATAATGTTTATGGTATTAGGAGGTAGTTATGGAAAAATCTTGTGGATGTATTGTTTTTAATAATAATAAAGTTTTAGTTGAAGAATCTTTAAGTGGTTTTTATGGGTTTCCTAAGGGACATATTGAGAATGGTGAAAGTGAAGAGGAGTGTGCGATTCGTGAGACTTTAGAGGAAACTGGTATTAGTGTTAGAGTTGACTCTAGTAGTAGATTTTCTATTTCATATTTGGTTCATGATGTTGTTCCTAAGGAGGTTATTTATTTTATTTCTTATTTAAATGGTAGTAGTGATATTGTTATTCAAGAAGAGGAAGTAAAGAGTGCTTGTTGGGTTCCTATTAGTGAAGTAAGAGATAGATTAACTTTTGATAATTTAAAGAAATTATGGGATAAAGTTTTGGAGGTTTATAATGGCAAAGTTAATATTTAATTATGCAGCAATGAATTCTGGTAAGTCTATTGATTTACTTAGAACTGTTTATAATTATGAAGAGAACGGTTTAAAAGTATTAGTTATGAAACCTAGTATTGATACAAAGGGTGGAGACTCTATTGTTACTCGTGCCGGATTATCTAGAAAGGTCGATTTTTTAATTTCTAGTGGTTCTAATATTATTGAAATGATTTCTGATAGTATTAATGGTGTTAGTTGTATTTTTATTGATGAGGCACAATTTTTAAGTGAACAGCAAGTAATTGATTTATTTATTATCTCTAATAATTATGATGTTCCTGTTATTTGTTATGGATTAAGAACTGATTTTAGGGGAAATTTATTTCCTGGAAGTAGTAAGTTATTGGGACTTGCTGAGGAGTTACATGAGTTTAAGACTTTGTGTAATTGTGGTGAGATTGCTAGATACAATGCTAGACGTGTTAATGGAAAGTATATTGTAGATGGGGACTCTGTTTTGATTGATGGTACTAGTGATATAGAATATGTTCCTTTATGTGCTAGTTGTTATGCAAAAAATATATTGTCTATAGATAAGTAAATCTTATCTTTTTTTGCGATTTTACTGATTTTTAATTTTTGAAGTGTTTCTTTAATGATTATTTGTTGTTTTTGTCATTTTTATTTAATTTTTGTGTTTTTTTATTTGCAGATTTTAAAAAATAGTGATTTGTATTGGGTTTTAAATTGTGTTAGTGTTTTTATTAGGAATTAATTAGGCCTATTTTTCCTAATGAAAGGACTGATTTTTTTGATTGATTATAAACCTACAAAAGAAGATTATGAGAGGGTTGGGATTGAACCTACTTTACCTCTTAAACCTGGATATGTTGTTCGTGGTACAAATGATAAAGTATTTAAGAATTTAGCTAATGATGTTCATACTAGAAGATATTTTGCCAAATTAATTAGTTTAGTTACTGGTATTGATTATGATTATTTAGTTCATAACATGAAGCTTTCTAGTAATAATACTCAGGAAGGAAGTGTTTTTGAACATTTTAATGAACAAGATGTTATAGTTACATTGGATAATATGAGAATAAATGTTGAAATGAGTATAAATAATAAGGACGAAAATATTATTAAAAATCAAACTACTGCTTTTAAGTTGGCTGGTAATTCATATAAGTCTGGTGTTGGATATAAAAATACACATATTTTTTATCAAATATGTATTGAAAATTATGATTTGTATCATAATGACTTATTAGTTACTGAAGTTAATTTAGTTGATGTATCTAGTGGTAATTACGAAGTAGTTAATAATTTTTATAAAGAGTTCCATGTTAACTTGAATAATTTAAGTGATGAGTGTTATAATGATGATGAAAGGAATAAGTACTTTAAATTATTAACTCTAAATAAACAATCTGATTTAAAGTTATTATCTAAGGGTGATGATATTATGGAAGATGCTGCAAATAAAATTGTAAGTTTAAGTAGTGATCCGAATTTTATTAGCGAGTTAGAAAGACAACAAATTCAGGAATACGCAAGAAATTATGCATTAGAAAAAGCAGAAGAAAGAGGCAAAAAAACTGGAATTAATGAAGGAAAGCAACTTGGGATTGATGAAAGAAATATTGAAATAGCTAAAAAATCATTAGAACAAAATATTGATATTAATACTATATCTACAATAACAGGATTATCTATAGAAGAAATTAATAAATTAATAGTATAGTCTTATATATTTTTTCTTTTAATTTTTTGATTTTTTCTTACATGATTTTTTAAAAAGTTGTATAATTTTATTATGACGAGTAGCTATATATGGGCGTAAATCCAGTTATAGCTATTTTTTTTTGGAGGCGATTTTATGTATAAAGTTGGTGATTATGTTATTTATAATCATGATGTATGTAAAATTATTGGGTTAAATAGTTTTAGAAATCGTGATTATTATGTTTTAAATAGTACTATTGATTTGTCTTTAAAGATTAATGTTCCTATTGATAATTGTAATATTAGAAATTTAATTAGTCGTCATGATATTGAAGAACTTATTAAGCGTATACCTAGTATTTCTGTTATTGATATTGATAGTAAGAATATTGATACTTTATATAAGTCACTTATTAATGATGGTAGTTATGATAGTTTGATTTCTATTATTAAGACTTCTTATTTGATTAATAAGGAAAGAGTTGCTAATAATAAAAAGGTTAGAGATAAGGATTTATATTATTTTAAGTTGGCTGAGTCATATTTATATAATGAATTTAGTATTGTACTTGGTATGAATTATGATGAAGTTAGGGAATATGTTGTTAGTGAGGTTAGTAAGTTAGTATGAAGTATTTAGATAAGAAAATTGATATATTGGAATTAGATAAAAATATTATTAATCTTTTAATTAACAATGGTATTAATAATATTTCTGATTTATATGTTTTAAATAGAAAAAAATTAAAGGAATTTGGTTTATCTGATAGTAATATTAATAAGATAAGTATTAAGTTACAATTATTAGGTTTGGATTTGAACGGAAAGAAGTATTAGTATTGACTAGTTCTCTTTTTTTGTGATAAAGTTTTATATGTAGAATTGAGGTAATAATGTGAATGATAGTATTATAAATAGTATTAGTCGTGAGATTAATAAAAGTGAGAAACATGTTCGTATTGTTTTAGAAATGTTAGAGGAGGGTAATACTGTTCCTTTTATTGCGAGATATCGTAAGGAAGCAACTGGTGCAATGACTGAAGAAGAAATTCGTAAGATTAGTGAGGTATATGATTATCAAGTTAATTTGTTAAAGCGTAAAGAGGATGTTATTAGATTGATTGATGAGAAAGGTTTAATGACTGATGAATTGCGTAGTAAGATTATGGCTTGTAGTAAGTTAGTTGATGTTGAAGACTTATATAGACCTTATAAGGAAAAGAAAAAAACAAAGGCTACTGATGCGATTAATAACGGCTTAGAACCTTTAGCTAAGATGATTATGTCTTTTCCTGTTAATGGTGATTTATCTAGTATGGCTAGTAAGTATATTAATGATAAAGTTAAAGATGCCCTTAAGGCTATAGAGGGTGCAGGATTTATTATTGCTGAATGGATTAGTGATAATGCTTATTATCGTAAATGGATTAGAAATTATACTTATAAGAATGGGTTAATTGTTACTCGTGTTAAGAAGGATAATCCTGATATTTCTAAGACATATGAGATGTATTATAATTATAGTGAGAGGGTTAGTGAGATTAAGCCTCATAGAGTACTCGCTATTAATCGTGCAGAAAAGGAAAAGGTAATTACAGTTAATATTGATGTTAATGTAGATGAGGTAATTTCCTTTTTAGAGAGTAAGATTATTAAGAATGAGAAGAGTTTTGTTTGTGACATAGTTAAGAATAGTATTCTTGATAGTTATAAAAGATTAATTTCTGGTTCTATTGAAAGAGAAATTAGGGCTGATTTAAAAGAAAAAGCTGATGTTAGTGCTATTGATAATTTTAGTAAGAATTTGGAGAGTTTGTTGTTACAACCTCCTATGAAGGAAAAAATTGTTTTAGCTTTTGATCCAGGTTTTGTTAATGGTTGTAAGATTGCGGTTGTTGATAAGACTGGAAAGTATTTGGATTCAACTGTTATTAAGCCTTTTTTGAAGGGTATTAGTAATGAGTCTTTGAAGAGTTGTAAAGAAAAGATTGTTAATTTGATTAAAAAGTATAGTGTTGATATTATTGCGATAGGTAATGGTACTGCTTCAAGGGAAAGTGAAAAGTTTTGTGCTGATATGATTCATGAATATGGTTTATCTTGTAAGTATGTTATTGTTTCAGAGGCTGGAGCAAGTATTTATAGTGCTTCTAAATTAGCTATTGATGAGTTTCCAGATTTAGAGGTTGAAAAAAGAAGTGCTGTTAGTATTGGTAGAAGGTTACAGGATCCATTGTCTGAATTAGTTAAGATTCCACCTGAAGGTATTGGTGTTGGTTTGTATCAACATGATGTTTCTGAGAAAGCATTAAAGGAGAATTTGGATTTTGTTGTTGAGAAGGCTGTTAACAGTGTTGGTGTTAATGTAAATACTGCAAGTAGTTCACTACTTCAATATGTTAGCGGTATTAATAAGAAAAATATTGAAAAGATTATTGATTATCGTGAGAGTAATGGTAGAATTAATTCTCGTGATGAGATAAAAAAGAAAAAGTTACTTAGTGATAAAGCATATGAACAGGCTATTGGTTTTTTAAGAATTACCGAAGGAAGTAATATTTTGGATAGTACAGGAATTCATCCTGAAAGTTATGATGTTACCATGAAATTATTAGATTTATTGGGCTTATCTATTAGTGATATTGGTACAAGTCATATTAGTGATGTTTTAAATAGTGTTGATAAGGATGATTTAATTAGTAAGATTGGTACTGATAAGTATACTCTTGATGATATTATTAAGTCTTTGATTAGTCCTAATCGTGATCCAAGAGATGAGATGCCACAACCAATTTTAAAGAGTGATGTTTTGGATATCAAGGATTTGGTTAATGGTATGAAGTTACAAGGTACTGTTAGAAATGTTGTTGATTTTGGAGCATTTATTGATATTGGTTTACATAATGATGGCTTGGTTCATATTTCTAAAATTACTGATAAGTATATTAAGCATCCAAGTGATGTTTTGAGTGTTGGAGATATAGTTGATTGTTATGTTATTGATATTAATTTAGATAAGGAAAAGGTTTCTTTATCACTTATCGAGCCAAATAAATTGAAAAATTAGTGAAAAATGTTAAAAAGGGTTAAAAATTATTTTAATTCTTTTTTTTTAGTTGTATAATTTAATAGGAGGTAGAATATGGAAAATGAAAAAAAGTATAGCTTATTAAAGGTTATAGGTATTGCATTTTTGTTGTATGTAGTACTAACATGGTTTATTCCAACAGGTAATTTTGCTGGTGGTGAGTTTGTTAAAGGTGAAACTGCTCCTCTAGGATTATATGGAATTTTTACAGCACCTGTTTATAGTTTTGCTGTATTTGCTCAATACATTGTTTTAATTCTTTGTGTTGGTGGTTTTTATGGAGTTTTAAATAAAACTGGAGTTTATCAAAAGATTATATCTTATCTTGCTTCTAAAGATAAAACTAAGTTTTTAGTAGCAACTGTTATAGTTTTTGCTTTAGTTACTTCTGTTTTAGGTGAAACAATGATGGTATTTGTTTTATTACCTTTCTTTATTGCTGTTTTATTAAAGATGGGATATGACAGATTATCAAGTTTAAGTGCTACTGTAGGTGGTAGCTTGATAGGTATGGTTGCATCTATTAGTGGTAATATGGCAATTTATAAAAATTATTTTGGTTTAGATCCTAAAATATTTGTTTTGTTTAATATTATTATGCTTTTAATATTAGTGTTCTTATTGAGTATGTTTATTATTAGTAAGAATAGTAAGAAGAGTGTTAAAAATGAGGAAATTCCTTTATTTGAGGTTGTTAAAAATAATAAGAAGAGTAGTTTACCATTAATTATTATTTTAATTGTTTTAGCATTACTATTATTATTAGGTTTATTTAATTGGTATTATGCTTTTGGAATTGATATTTTTACTAAGTTTCATGAGAAGATAATGAGTATTCAATTATTTAAGACAAATATCATGAGTAAAATATTTGGTGAGTTTTCAGAGATTGGATATTTTAGTAATTATGATGTAAGTGCTATTTTATTAGTTTCAAGTTTTATAATTTCATGGGTTTATAGTATTAAGTTTAATGATTTTATTGATTCATTCAAAGATGGTGCTAAAAAAATGTTGCTTCCTGGTATTTATGTAGTATTTGCTTCTGTTGTTTTTTCTCAAATTGTTACTTCAAATGCTGGTAATATTAGTTTAACAATTAGTCATTTTATATTAGGTTTATTTAAAGATTTTAATATATTAACTGGATCTTTAACTGGTATTGTTGGAAGTTTCTTCTATAATGATTATTTATATCTAATGAATGGACTATATGGTACTATATCTTTATACAATAATTCTATGATGCCATTTATACTTGCAGTATTCCAATCAATGTTTGGAGTTATGATGTTTATTCTTCCTGTTAGTATTACTTTAATAGGTGGTTTAAAATATCTTAATATTTCATATAAAGAATGGATTAAATATATTTGGAAGTTTTTAGTACAAATATTTATAGTTAGTATTATTGGTTGTATAATCTTATCAATGATAGTTTAAAGCACAAATTGTGCTTTTTTCTTTGAATTTATTTACAAATTTATTAAATTATATTAATATTATTATAGTACGATAGATGGAGGCATTATATGGTTTTGGTAATTTTATGTTTGATATTTTTATTTGTAGGTATGTATATAGGTAATAAATATGATTTGAAGAAGATATCTATTAATATGGTTTTTGGTTTATTTTTAATAAATGCTTTATTTAATATTTCATGTAAAGGATATTATGTATTATTTAGAAATTATCATTATTCAACTTGGTTTTATTTAATTCTTGGAAGTATTATTGGTTATTTGATTATGAAAATTATAGGTTTTAAATATGATGAAACTGATAATATTTCTATTGGTGGATTTACATTGTTTAATACTATTTTATTAGTTGTTAATAGGTTTAATATATTTAGTCTAATTATAAATATTTTATATTATGTTATTATAGGTATTTATATTAGAAAGAGCAAAAGTTGGATTAGTGTTATTGTTGGAATGATATTAGGGTTATTATTTAGTTTAATAACTAGTTGGATATTAGGATATGTATTTACTATTATATTAGGATTTATTGTTTATTTTATTGTTTCAGTTTATAATATCGTACTAAGATCTAAGGATAAGTTTGCTTATTATGGTTTGATTGCAGGTATTGTTATTGCATTGATAGGAAGTGTTTTATGAAATATTATAGATATTCTATGGATATGGTAAAACTAAATGTTTTTTGTATAGTTTTATTTATTCCAATTTTAGTTTTAGTTTATTTTTGGGATTTTGGTAGTTATATGAATTTAACTACTTTGGTTTTATATTTCTTTTGGATGTTTTTGCATGAAATTTTACATGGTATTGGGTTTTCTTTTAGTAAGGTTAATCATAAAAATATAGTTTATGGCGCTAATTTGGAAAAGGGAATTTTTTATTGTATGTGTAAGGAACTTATAGGTAAAAAGGGTATTATGGTTTCTTTGATGTTTCCTTTCGTCTTAATAGGGATTTTAACTCTTATTATTGGTTTTTTAATTAATAGTCCTGTATTAATAATTTTGTCTTTATTTAATATTGCTGGATGTGCTGGTGATATTGCTATGTTTTTATCATTTTTGTTTTTACCTGGTTTTAGTTATATTGATTTGGATGATTGTACTGGATTTGTCTTAGTAAGTGAAAGTGATTTGTCTAAGCATAAGTTATTTGGTATGAATTTAGTTGAGGTTGGAGATTATGATAATTTGACTTTGGCTCAAGATTATAAAAAAATAACTGTTTCTAAGTTATCATGGGTTATATTTGGCGTTATGTTATTATTCTTATTAATTTCATTTATAGTGTAAAATCAACTTTTTTTAGTTGATTTTTTTTATTTATTCTTGCGAATATGTCCAATATGTGGTATTATTATTGGGTATTTGGAAAAAAGGAGTGTTATTATGTTAAAAAAGACTAAGATTATTTGTAGTATTGGTCCTGCTAGTAATCAACCTGAAGTAATGGAAAAAATGGTTGAAGCTGGAATGAATATTGCAAGACTTAATTTTTCTCATGCTACTGATGAGGAGAAGATGCAATTCCAAAATTGTGTTCGTGAAGTAAGAAAGAGAACTGGAAAGAATATTTCTATTTTATGGGATACTAAGGGTCCAGAACTTCGTGGATGTGTTATGGAAGCTAATGATGAAGGTGTTGAAGGTGCTCAACTTGTTGTTGGTAACACTATTCGTTTAGTTAAGGAAGCTGTTATTGGTAATGCTGAAAGAATTACTTTTAATCATCCATCTGTAATTGAGTCTCTTGAAGTAGGGGATGAAGTATGGCTTGAAAATGCTAAAATGAAAGTTGTTGTTGAGTCAGTTGAGGAAGATGGTGTTACTTGCCGTATTACTCAAGGTGGTTTCTTAGGAAGTAGAAAAAGTTGTATAATTCCAGGTAAACCATTAAATATTCCATATGTTTCTGAAAAGGATAAGGAAGATATTAAATATTCTTGTGAACATGGTGGAGAGTATTTAGCTATTTCATTTGTTTCTAATAAAGAGAATATTTTAGAGATTAAAGAATTATTAAAACAATATGGTAGAGAAGATTTTAAAATTATTTGTAAGGTTGAAAGTGTTATTGGAGTTTCTAATATCCGTGAGATTTTTGAAAATTCTGATGGTATTATGATTGGTCGTGGAGATTTAGGTAGTGAAGTTCCACCAGAGGAAATTCCAGCTATTCAAAAGAATATTATTAGAACTGCTCGTGAAATGGGTAAAATTGTTATTGTTGCTACTGAAATGTTAGAGACAATGATGGAAAATAATAGACCTAAGAGAGCTGAGGTATCTGATATTGCTAATGCTGTATTTGATGGTACTGATGCTGTTATGTTATCTGGTGAAACTACTATTGGTAAACATCCAGTTGAAACTGTAGCTGCTATGGCTAGAACTTGTGCTGCTTCAGAAAAATACACTGATTTTACTGGTAAGTTTGAATTACCTGATAATGATGATAATGATTGTGTAGCTTTAGCTAGTGGTGTTATTAATTGTGCTAATATAATGGATGCTAAGTTGATTGTTGTTCAATCTCATACAGGTAAAACTGCTCAAATTTTAAGTAATTTAAAACCTAATGCTCCAATTTTAGCTATTACAGATGATGAAAAATTAGGTAGAAGAATTGGTTTAAATTATGGTGTTTATTCTATAGTTTCTGAAAGAAGTTCTTCTATTGATAAGTTTATTGTTGAGGCTAAAAAGTGTGCTTTAGAGTTTGCTAAAAATAATGATTTTGAATTAAAGAGTGGAGATAAAATATTAATTACTGCAGGTTTTGTTGGATCTGATGAAAGCTCTAGAAAATATGCAGATAGTAATTTAATGAAGATAGATACAATATAGTATCTATTTTTTTTTGCGAAATTACTGTTTTTAATAATCTGTAAATTTTTTTTTACAGTTTTTGATTTTTGTCTAGGCAGATTTTTAAAATCTGTTATTTTTTTTTTACAATTTTTTAAAATCACTGATTTGTATTATTTTTTTTGTTGTTTTATTATGTTTTCGGAGGGAGAAATTATGAAGAAATTTATTTTTTTGTTTGTTTTATTTTTTATGTGTGATGTTGTTTATGCAGCTCATCTTGATTTGGTTCCAATTAGTGGAGTTTATAGTAGCCAACATAATATGAGTAATGGTTCTTATTTTTCATCGAATCAGAAGAAGTATTATATGGATGGAAGAATTGTTTATTGTGTTGAACCAGGTGCTCCAATTTATACTAATGACTATAGTGTATCTGATATGTCTTTTTCTAATTTAAGTCAGAGCGTTATTGATAAGATTAGTTTAATTGGTCATTTTGGATATGATTATCCGGGTCATAATAGTGACAGGTATTTTATGGCTGCTCAGGAACTTATTTGGGAATCTGTTGGAAATAATGAGGTTCATTTTACTACTGGTATTAATAGTACTGGTGATATGGTTAATATTGATTATGAGAAGAATGAGATAATGAGTCTTGTTAATCGTTATTATATTAAGCCTTCTTTTGATGGAGAACTTATTAGTGGAATTTATAATGATGAATTTGTTTTGATTGATTCTAATAATGTTTTATCTAATTATGAGGTTAAGTCTGATAATGCATATATAGATGGAAATAAGTTAGTTATTAATTTTAATAAGCTAGGTAGTGATAGTGTTTTATTGTTTCGTAAGAAATATGATGATTTATCTAGTGCTTTTTATATGGATAGTAGTTCTCAAGATTTTATGTTTTTGAGGGCTAATGATGTTCAAAGTGTTGTTTATTTGGAAAGTTATATTCCTAAAAATAGAATTGTTCTTGATAAGAAAGGATTAATGCTTGATGGTTATGATAATGATTTTATTTATAGTTTAAGAGGTTTGAATGATATTCATTTTGGTTTATATGCTTCTAATGATATTTATGAATATGGTAATTTAGTTTATATGAAGGATGAATTAGTTGATGAATTAATTACTATTGATGGAAAGGCTAGTTCTTCAATATTACCTAATGGTGATTATTATCTAAAGGAGATTAGTACTATTGATGGTTTTGTTTTGGATAATAATTTATATGAAATTCATTTTGATAATAGTGAAAAGGAGGTATTTGAATATATGGTTAATTTAGAAAATGAGAGACAAAAGGTATTTTTAAGTCTTAGTAAAACTGGAGAGGTTTTTGATGGTATTGTTTCTGATAGTGGAAATTATTTAAATGTTCCTTTATCTGGTATTAAGTTTGGTTTATTTAATGGTAGTGATATTTATAATGTTGATGGCAATTTAATTGTTAGTAAGGATACTCTTTTAAGTGAATTTGTTACTGATGGTGATGGAAATATTAATGAGGAGTTAGATATTCCATTAGGCACTTATTATCTTAAGGAATTAGAAACTCTTAAGGGTTATAAACTTGATCATAATATTTATGAGTTTAGTGTTTCTAAAGGGAATAGTGATGATATTAAAATTATGGTTACTAGGGAACCTATTGTTAATGAATTACTAAAAAGTCGTTTGGTTATTAATAAGATTGATGAATTTGGTAATAGGTTGGAAGGGGCTAAATTTAAGTTGTTTGATAATTCTGATAATTTGATTTATGAAGGTGTTACTGACAGTAATGGTATTATTAATATTAATGATTTGAGTTATGGTAGATATTATTTTTATGAGGCTAGCGCTCCATATGGATATGTTTCTGATGGTAGAATTTATGAGGTGTTTGTAAATACTGATGATGATTTGATAGAGGTTAGTGTTTTAAATAATAAAATGCCTATTACTAGTGATATTTATGATATTCCTAAAAAATTTTCTATGATTGGTTTAGGTTTTGGTTTATTAAGTTTATCTTTTGCGACAATTTATGAAAAGTGTAAAAAGAATTAGTGTATTTTTAGTTATTGTTAGTGCTTTTTTTGGATTATTTATGAAGGTTGATCAGCATCGAGATTATATTGTTCAAAGTAAAATTATAGATAATGCTTTTAAATTAGATTCTTATAGTGGGTATATTCTTATTCCTCGTTTTGGTATTAAAAGACTTATAAAAAGTGGTACTGATGATAGTGTTTTAGATTCTGGATATGTAGGTATTTATGAGTTTTCTGGTGATTTATCTAGTAATGATTTAATAATTCTTGCTGGTCATAATATTCCAAATGTTTTTTCTAAGTTACATGATATTTCTATTGGTGATATTGTATTTGTTAATAATGGTTCGGATAGAAAGTTTATTGTTTATGATAGAAAAATAGTTTCTGAGTCGGATTTTAGTTATTTTTATAATAGAAATAATGAATTAATGCTTATTACTTGTGATAAAAAGGGGTATAGATTATTAGTTTTTTTAAGGGAGGATTTATGAGTTTTTTAGAATATATTGTTATGTTTAATAAGTTAAAGCGTGATAATGATATTTTGTTTATGGTAAGTGAGAATAATTATACTGAGTATAAAGTTGGTGATGTTGTTTTAATTAGTGGGTTTAACGGTGCATTTGTTAGTTCTAATGTATTTGTTATTATAGAAAACAATAATATAGGTATTCCTATTGATTATTTATATTATGTTTCTGGAGAGTGTAAGAATATTGATTTTGTTTATCAATTAGATGATAAAAAGATTATTAAAAAGATTGGTAAAGTTAACAGTGGTGTTGTTAGTGATTATAAGAGAAGGTTTATTATGCTTAATAGGAATGGGGAAATAAATGAATGAAATAAGAGAATACACAGAAAAAATATTTGAAGATATTAAGCATATAGATGAATTTGGTAATGAATATTGGAATGCAAGAGAGTTAATGTCTTTATTAGAATATGCCTTGTGGCAAAGATTTTCAAATGTAATAAAAAAAGCTATGGAGAATTGTATAAATAGTAATTATGATATTTCAGACCATTTTATCGGTGCTGATAAAATGGTTTTCATTGGTTCAAATACTACAAGAAAAATACAGGATTATAAGTTATCAAGATATGCGTGTTACTTAATTGTACTTAACTGTGATCCGAGGAAGAAAGTAATTGCTTTAGCTAAAACATATTTTGCAATACAAACTAGAAAACAGGAATTAATGAAAAAAGCATATGATTTATTAACTGAGGACGAAAAAAGACTTTATCAAAGAAATTTGACTAAAAAGGGTAATTATTCTTTAAATCAAACTGCTAAAAAAGCTGGTGTTATGAATTTTGATAAATTTCATAATTCTGGATATAGGGGATTATATAATGGTGAAACTGCAGATGATATTGCTAAGAGAAAATGTTTAAGATATAGGGAAGAGATTTTAGATAATATGTGTAGTGATGAATTAATAGCTAATCTGTTTAGAATATCTCAGACTGAACAAAAAATTAGAAATGATAATATACGAGGTGAAGGTAATGCTAACATTGTACATTATGATATTGGTAAAAATATAAGAGATGTTATTATAAAGAATGGTGGAATAGTTCCGGAAAAATTGCCAACACCTAAAAAAAGTTTAAAGGAATTGGAACGAGTACTTGAGTAGATTTTTCTACTTTTTTCTTTTAAATTCCTTAGTTTTCTTGCTTTATTTTTTTAAAAATGTTAATATTTATTATGGTGATGGTATGACAACAAAATACAATGAGGATTCTATAAAAATATTAGAGGGGTTGGATGCAGTTAGAAAAAGACCTGGTATGTATATTGGTTCTACTGATAAACGTGGCCTTCATCATTTAGTATGGGAAATTGTTGATAATGGTATTGACGA
>ODAI014816645.1_pt1 | contig 17710 bp, 18 predicted proteins | sample 1539321 | NCBI WGS metagenome assembly ODAI01 (sample SAMN02144231, study PRJEB22623) | gut metagenome | biome: sheep rumen | host: Ovis aries | place: New Zealand | reverse complement strand
TGTTTCAAGTCTATTGACCTGGTCAATAGCATTGTTTAATGATTGCTGATTGACATTTTCTAAACCATCACTGATTTCTTTTAATTGATTTCGAATTTCTCCACCCATTGCAGGATTCTTTTCAATCAAAGTAGCAATCCGCTTTTTTAAGTTACTTACGTTCTTATCTAATACCTGAATATTATCTGTATTACCCAACGCCTTTTGCAGATCATTAACTTTTACTATTAACTCACCGACTTCTTTAATATCTGATTCGTTTGTAATATCCAGACCATTTTTTAATTTTGCTTGTAAGCTATCAATGGCAGTATTATATTCCTCTAGCTGTTTCTTATAAGCAGTAGTATCAACTACTCGTTCTTGATCAGCAAATTCTTGAAAACTATCTCTTTTTTTTACTGCTTTATCTAATGTACTCATAGCAGATTTAGTCAAATTTTGAGAAGCATCATCTAATGCTTTTTTGACCTTGGCATCCGATTTAGGATCGGTATCAGTACGATCTGCTAATAATTTTGTTCGTTCCTGAAGTTTATTAACGATTTGAGAATATGCTGTATCAAAAACTTCCTTTACTCCCGAATCAAAAGCATCTTTACCTAAAGAACCAATATTTTTAATCAGCCCTTCTTCGGTAGTATACGAAGCGTCTAATGCTTGCTTTTTTTGTTTTTGTGATTCTCGTTCACTCTTTTTTCTTTTTCTTTCATTTTCACGTTCTTCTTTTTCAATTTCTTTATTTAATTCTTTTTCTTCTTTGGCTTGTTGTTTTTGTTCATCCGCTTTTTTCTTGGCTACATCTTTTTTGTGTTGAGCAAAATGTGCTTCACGATCATCTAATTTTTTAGCTTCCTCTAACTGTTTTAAATTTTCTTCCTTTTTCTGCCGTATATTCTCATAAGACTGCCTTTCTTCATCCGTTAAAAGAGCAATCTTTTCATTTAATTGATTATCAATATCTACTAAACTCTGAGTACGCTGAGTAGCGGTAACATTATCTTTTGCGGGATTAGTAACATCCGTTTCTAACAATTTATAACGTTTATCCAACAATCCTTTAACTGTGTCAAATGCTTTAGCAACATTTTCCTCCATACCAGTTTCTACTGTCTTTTTTACAGTCTTACTTTCAGGATCATATTTATAATTAGTACGCCATTTTTTCTTTATACCGTTTTCATCAGTTTCTTCATAATCAACAGAATATCTAGACATATTACCAAATTCATCCTGGGAATAATGTTGATTTCTTCTGTTATAATCATTAAAATATTTTTCGTCCTCAGAAATTGCTTTTAATAATGCTTTATGAGTTTCTTCACTTAGTCTTTCTTCTTCATCTAAATCGGCTTTTTTATCTTTTTCAGTTTTTGATTTCTTGGTATTTTCTTCAGTACTTTTTTCTTTGTTTTCTTTATTATTATTTTCTTGTTCAATTTGTTTTTGTAATTCTAAGCTTTTTATCATTGCTGAAAAGTCGATTTTGCTCAAATTTGTAAAATCAGTATTTAAATTTTTTAATGTGTCAGCGACGGTTTTAATTTTCTGGCCTAATTCTTCAATAAGGGTTCCCTCTTCACGAACAATAGTTTGAACTGTTGTATCCTCAATTCTAAATGCATCCGTTTTAGCATTTATTGCTTTATTAACATTTTCTATCGCCTTGCTTAACCGTTCAAGTTCGCTAGCTTCTTTGCTAAAATCTAAAGATTGACCAGTCGTTTTTGTAGTATTTCTGATTTGTATAATTGCTTCGTTTAATGATGGGATTACTGTCTTAATTTTTTCAACTGTATCAGTCAATGGTTTGATTTGACTTTGCAAATCTATATTTTTACTAATCGAAGAAAAATTAGTAGTGTTTAATGTATTAAATGTCGTACCCAGTGTCTCAACTAATTCAGATACCGCTTTTAATTCTTCTCTTAATTGTTCAATAAATACCACTTCATTATAAATAACTGATTCTACTGTAGAATTTTCTCTTTCGAAAGCTTGTGTTTTTTCATCAACTGCAGTTGTTACTTTTACAAGTGCGTCAAGAAGATTCCTAACTTGGGTTGCCTCTTCTGAAAAATCTATTGACTTACCAGTAGTATCTATTAGTCTTTTTAACTCAGTTGTCACTTCAGTTAAAGGAGCAATTATTTTTGTGATTTCTCCAAAACTAGCAGATAGTTCCTGTACGTTTAATTGATTTCCTGAAAAAATATCCCGAAGTTTATTCATTTGATCTTCAGCGACCTGATCCGTTGTCTGATCTATTTGTTTTAAAGCAGTTTCATATTCGTTAAAAATCCCGCCGAATTGAGATTCCCATGCACTAATATCAATATTGCCTAGTTTAAGCAATTCTTTTACCATAGAAATTAGTTCTTTATAATATGCAATAGTTCCTGATAAACTTTTTATATTATATTGCTCATCAAGATTATTCATAAAAAATTGCTGTATCTTATTATCTGGATCATTCTTTGCAATACTTGATCTAACGTGATATGTACCAGGATCGTACATCATTTTTTCTAATTCCCAAAATGCCTCTTCCATTTTAGGAATAAATTCACGAGATATTTTCCCTCTATCAGCGTTTTTTTGAATAGGGTTATTATTTTTACCTAATGATAAATTTAAATTAAAATTACCAATGTTTTTGATTGATGCGTTAATCGTATTTAATAGATCATTTAAATCTGTAAACGATTTTGTAAAATCAATATTCTTAATATCGTTAGCTAAAGTCTTTATTTCATTTAAACTACTTTTAATGGTATTGAAAGATCCAAGAGGATCTGTTGAAGATAGATAATCAATACCCACTTTAATTTTTTCCAAAACATCAGATAATTCCGTAAAAGAGGATGCAAAATCTAAATGGCTTAAGGTCTCAAGTGTCGTACTAATTGTACTAATACTTGTTTTAAACTCCTCAAAAGAAGAGAAGGCATCTAAGTTTTTTAATGCCTGTAATTCTGTTACAAGATTTTGAACCAAAGCAATAAGTACTCCAAAAGCTTCGGCATAATCACCAGTCATTTGATTAGGATCAAAATTCATCACTGTTTTATTAAGTTGTTCTTGAATATAATCAAACTTATTGGCATATTCTTCATAACTTTTGATGTAATCTTCGTAATATTGTAAATTTCTTCCTTCTTGCTCAAAGTCATTATTATCTGAGGCTTGTGCTGCAGAATTTTGATAAGACGTTGCTAATTCAAGATATGTTTCTTTTTTTTCTTTTAACCGATCTAATTCTTGCTGTAATTTTTTTAAATCGTCTAATTCATCATATCCTAATTCATCCCAATGCATTCCATATGATGAAATATCGTCTTCTTTAGAGAGTTGCCTTCTTTGATCTGCCAATTGTTGAATTTCATCTCGTGTTTTAGCTATTATTTTTTCTCTTTGCTCAATTGCTGAGTTATCTGCATCATCTATATTATCTGATTCTTTAACAGATTTATTTGCATTCCTAATACTTTCTAATGCTTCTTCTAAAGACAACACTTCAGTCTTAACACTGCTAATATTATCTTTTAAATCTTCAAATCCATTTTCTTGTAATATTTCAGTAGGAAATTCTTTTAATGACGCAAACATTTTTTCAAACGCTTCAACAGTTTGAGGAAATTCTTCTTGAACAGATGGATCTAAACTATCATAGATTTGTCTGATTTTAGAAATAAACTCATCCATTTCAGGACTGATATCACCAATGCTTCCACCCAGTGCTTCAAAAGCATTCGCTTGTTTTAATAAATTGGATACTTTTCCTGATCTAAGAAAATCTTCTTCACTAATATTCCCATTATCCCAATCAGATAACAGCTGCTTATTATTTAATAATTTATTCCATCGTTGCCGTAATTTTTCTTCTGAAACTTCTGGAGATTTAAAATAAGAACTTAAATCATTTACATCTTCATCTAGAATACCTTGTAATCTATCAGAAATTTGTTGTCTAGAACGCTCTCTAAATTCTGTAATTTGTTGTTCTAAGAGATTTAAAGCATCATCATAATATTGAACATTAGTTGCCGTCTCAATAAATCTATCATCCATAAAAGGACTGGAATCATTTTCTACGTCTTCTTTGTATATGGCTTCTAATTTCTTTCTTAATTCTTCCTGACGCCATTCTTTTTCTTCAGTAACCTTACGCATCTGATCCAGATATTTCGTGATCAGTTCATCTGGATCTCCATCATATGGATCAGGCCCGAAGAAATCTTGAAATAATTCATCGGGATCAAGTTGAGAATATTGATGTTCATCCAGTATTTTTTGTACTTTTTGTGAAATTCTTTGTTTTTCTGTCTCTCTTTCGTTTTCTCGTGTCAGCATATCAAATAAATCAAATTTTTCTACTGGCGGCGCTGATTTTATAGATTCACCATATTGATTTTCTGCAGTTTCTTTCGTTTGAGTTTCTACTTCTCCTAACGCATCAGCTAACCGTTCTTCCGCTTCACGCTCTTCATGAATTTTATCAATGTTTTCTTCTCTAGCCTGTATTTCTTCACGAATACTATCAGCATGTCCTTCATCTTCAGTAGAAGACTGTGGAATAGCACTTTCTTCTTTTTTTACTTGTATTAATTCTTTACGAGCCTGAACTTCCTCTTGAATATCTTTTGCTTTTAACGCTTCATTTTTTTCGTGAGTTAATATACCTTGATTCTTTGATAATGCTTCTTGGACTATTTTAGAAGAATATTGTTTAAATTCTTCCAAACCAAATGTATGAAATATTTCATCTACATTTTCTAAACCAAAACTAAATATCACATCTTTAATTTTATTTTGCATGTCTTTAGAATTAAAAGCACCTGCCAACTTTATATTATCTAAAGCACTATATACTTGTTCACGAAGATGTTCTGGAATTGCATTGGCATCAAATAATGATATTTCTTTATTTGATGCTACTCCATGAATTGCAGATCGTTTTCCTTGTTTCCAGGCATTCCTATCTTTATTTCTCCAAGCTAAAAAATCTGATGTACCAGTATCAGATGTCTTACTAGAACTTGGGGCTGCGTATTCTAAGTTCGGATGAGTATGTAGATCAAAAGTAGCGTCATCAGTTTGTAATTGAATATTTGTTTCAGTACCTTCAATTATAGCAGAAGTCTCTCCATTATTTTTTTGATAAAAACCTTGTTCTTTGTCTGAAGGTTTTAATTTATTAATAGATTCGACCACTTTGTCTAAATCTGAAATATTCTTTAACATCTTTACTGCGCTAAGATTAATTTCATTAGAATATCGTTCTTCTCTTGCTGTACGTTTATTATAAAAATTTTCAATATCGTACATATCAGCAAATTGTGCTTGTTGCCAGTTTTTATCTAAAGAATAATTCTTTCGACTTTGAGTGTAATAATCATAGCCCGTAAACTGTCCAAGACTATTTGCGGGTCGTCCTTCATTATAATATTTAGCATATTGCTCTCTATCAATATTTCGAAATATTAATCTATTAATATCTAAATCAGTTTTCCCTTGTGCTTTTTGTCCTGCTATATTTTTAAATATTTCTGCACGTACTTGATCTATTTGACGATATAATGAATCTACTTCTTCATCTGTAAGTTCACCTAGATCTAATAAAGTATTTAAATCATATTCTTTAGTTGTTAAGTCCTTTATACGTTTTATAAAATCCTCTTCAGACGTTATATAAGATTTTATAAATTCTTCTCTTTCCTGCTTAATTTCCTGTGACAATTCTGGTAATCGTGAGGATGTGATTTCAATTTTTTGAGATGGATCAACAGCTTTTCGACCAGAACGTTTATTATTTGAAGGAGTCTTAGGTTCTTTTTTTTGAGAGTTTATAGAAGATACTACTTTATTATACTGTCCTTCGTTCAATGCAACTTTTTGTTGTTCTACAAAATGATTTATATTATTTTTAATTGGAGTTTTTTGTGTTAATTCTTTACTATATGAATCGCCTTTTTCATAGTAATCATATAACATTTGTAATGCACGTTTAATTGCATCTTCAGAGTTATAAGTTAAACTTTCTACCAATCCTTGATAAATTGGTTCGTACTTTTCAATTGTTTTTTTGGTTAAACCTTGAGCAGTAGCATTTATTTTTTTGGAAAACTGCGCTTCTTTAATATAGTTTTCTAATTCTGTTGGATAATTAAAATCTTTATAATTAATTATTCCATTATTTTGCGAAGCCCAAGCATGTAAATATAACGGTAAAATTTTTTTGGCGTCTTCTATTCCTTGTTTGTCTTTATTTTTAAATGCCTGTAAAGCATCGTTAATTTCATTTTTAATATTATTAGGTGTGCCTAAATCCAATAATGCTTGTAATCTTTTATCTGTTTTTAAGTTTCCTAGTCCGACAAGTAACTTACTTAAAGACTGCACTTGATCCACAGTCATATTAGCAGATTTTGCCAAATCATCAAAAAAATTTTCTGTTTTTTTTGCATCTTTAACACGGATTAAAACATCAATTACTTGTGTAATTGTTGCGGGCTGTCCTGTACCCTTTACTCTACCTAATAATTCATTAAGAACTTCTTCTGATTTAATTGGAGAACCTGAATTTAATTTTTCTGCCATTTACTCACCTCCTATAGTAATTTGACAAATAATGCCTTACCTGTTACAATTATTAAGGGAGGCATAATATAATATGATTAAAATTTTAGAAATCAATGAAATAACCTATTCTATTATTTCGATATACAACAGCGTTTCTGATGAGGGGTGTATATCTTTTTATTATTGGTTATATAAAAATCATTACATGGAATTTCTTTCACTAATAGAACCAGATTTCCCCCAAAAAGGATTTTCAGATTATTACGTATACAAAGAACTACCTATCTGTATAAAAAGATGGGATGATCATGACGAAGAAAGTGATTTTATCATAAATATATTTAAAAATTGGCGTATTCCATTTTTTGTTGTTAATCCTGGATATAAAAAAGAACCATACAAATTTTATGATGTTAAGTATAATTTATGGTATATCATTGACTATGAACATTATAAGATTCGTAATGACTATGTATTAGTTAGAGTTGTAGATGGAGAAAACAATAATTTAGGATATCGTTGGAAATATATAAAACATCACGATTTCAGAAGGTTATATGAGTATCCGACCGTTCCTTTAACCTTGGAGTTATTATTATCAATGTATCATAGAATTAGTAAATGTAAATTAAGTGGTATTTTGCTACGTGATATAAATCAACGGTCTAATAATAGTATTGTGCCAAATGATAAATATATCAACAATATTTATAATGATAGTATTTATTATAGTCATTATAATGTATTATACCCACTTAAAATTAAACTTGATTTAAGATCAAATTCAATTCAAACTTATCAGGATATAATGTTTAAATTAAGTGCCGTTGTCGAAATAATTATTGAAATAATCGAATAACATTACCCATTATACTGAATAGTGGTTTTTCCTAATTTATACTGAATATTATATTCTGTTACTTCTTTCATCAATTCCTGATATTCAGCTATGTACTTTTGTATTACTTGCTGCATGATAGTTTGTTTATCTTGCTCATATTCACCTGTAATATAAGCGTTCCAATACATAACAATCAAATCTCTTGGAGACGGCGTTTTAATCGCTCGTCTACCCCAGTGGGTAAAATATGGAATAGGAGTACGCCAATAATAACTACCTGCATGTTTTGCACCACCGTGATATCCTTGTCTGAATACAACATCATATATATAATCGTTTCCAATTCTATGATATCCGTCCCCAAATTGCGCTCCTAATTCAAAAGAGAATTGTTGTCCTCCCCCTACAACTTGTGGATATGCAAATGATCCTAATTCTCCATTTCGATCATAATAAATTGGACCATATGCACCATAGAATTCACTTACAGCCATATCTATTATTTCTTTTGCTTTATCATATTGTTTAAAGACTAAACGATTATTGATTTCTGCCGTAAGTCTATCAGCAAAACCATTTACTCGTTGTTTCAGAGTCATACTGATCACGCCTCCTTAAATCCACTCTGGATCACGTTCGTAATTCCCTCAAAATCTTTTATATTTCCATTCGTTTGAACAACGTTTATAATTTCAGGCAATACTTTCTCCAAAGCATCTAATACCATTTCCGCACCTTTTATCACACCAAGAGATACTGCTTCAGTTAATTGGGTGTAATCATTTACCATGTTAGCATTAAAATCACTTTTCAAATCATAGAACGTACTACAAAACTCCATTTTATCATTAGGCATATTGCTTGTAATTTGAGCCAGTAAATCATTTCTCGACATGATTAGATCATATTCGTTATTAAAATTGTCTGATACATTTAATGAAGTATATAACCTTAAAAGCGTCCAAACATATAAAACTTTTTCTTTAGGGGTATTCCATACTAATACATTATTTTTAAAATGTGCTGTGTTTAAAATTTGATTAATATAAACTACCTTTTCACTATAAGGCACATACCTGTCTATCACAATCTTTTTAATACATGCTTCCTTATCTTCAGCAGTTTCGGCTGCATCATATTTCTTAAGAAAATCAGCAACACTGATTCTTTCAATATTCTCATTATTCATAATTTTACTCATATCTCGATCCTCCTAGTTTTCCTTATATTTACTACAAATACCATCAACTATTTCATCCTGAATTCGACCTTCCATTGCTTTGCGAAGGATCGAACAATTCCTTTCATACCGCTTACAGGTCTTACATTTATCCTCAAAATAGTCAGCCGAAGCCTGACTTTCAAATATTCCTACAAAATCTACAGGATAAATAGTTAATTCAATATGTGGATTCTTATTATCATACATAACCCTCAATATACGGTTACAAACCATATTGTCATCTAACCAGACTGCACCAGAATCCGTAATAGCATCAGAAATACACTTGTCATAATTAGCACAATCCATATCAGTTCTTGGAAAATAATAAACCGCATCAACATAATAATGCTGATACGGATTTTCGCTCTTTATCCAACCCTGTTTCTTCGCTTCTTGTTTTACATATTCGGTAAATCGTTTCTGGAAGTCTTTAGCTTCTTTTGTTTTATAGGACATCGCCATAGGTTTCCCATTTTTATACATTACACGATATGCAAGATAATGATTTACTGAAATAAATTCATCTACGGTGAGTTTTAATACTTGTTTATCCATAACTCACCACCAATTAAAGTATACATCCTTCAAGAGTAAATAAAGATTCTGTATTCAAATTATCTGGATCAAAGTCAGCATATACATCAAACGACACCATCGTCATTTCACATGGAAGATTCCAAACATAAGATTGTTTATTCCAATCATTAATAGGAGTAAACCATCCTTCTCCAATTATTTTTATGTTAATGATCTTTCCTTTAGTATTTAACAGCATCGGTACAAAACCCGTAGATTTAAATTCAATTGTAGCAATATCTCGTCTTCGATAGTTAACAGTAAAACTAAATACCTCATTTAAAACTATAGTTTTTCCGTTTTCATAATCTAATATTACTTTTACAGTAGTATCCGCAGGAATAAAAGTTTGGTTTTTTATAGGCTCAAATAACATAATTTTCTCCTTTATAATCCAATAGGTGTATTTTTATACGCCTATACAAATAAAAAAGCCATGATATAATCTCTATAAAGGAGACGTATCATGACAAACAAACAGTTAATCGAAATAATTACTGATGCTAATAATCTGGCAACAGTGTATTTTATTGAGTCTTTTAAAGACAATGCAGATTTCATCCTCAATCAAGAAGATGAATATTCAGAGACTTTTGCATTAAGTTTAACCACATTTAATGCTGTACAATTACTGATATATTTTACTTTATACCAAGTATTATCAATAGAAGAGTAGTTATGCCTCTTTGACCAAATCATAAGAAATCTGGACAGGAACAACTACTAATTCAATATCATCATTTGTTACATGTTTATATTCATTTAATAACATCTGCGCTACTTCACGATCTTTAGTGTATAATGCTTTGTTTATTCGCTTATAAAAACGATACTTATATTCACCTGGCGTTTTATATAAGTACATAGTAGGAGATGCAACGGTTGCAATTACAAATTTAATTTCTTTTAATACAGGTACTGTATCCATAATCCTTATACTCCTTATAATAATTTTCTCTCATTCCATAACTGAGACACTTCCTTTGTATCTTCTCTAAAAAAAACATATACCAATATATCATTTCCTTCACAGTCTGAACTAGTATATAGATCTATAGGGTATACATTATGCTTTATATATTTTTTCGCCTGAATAGGATTAATGATTCTAACTACTTCACCTAATTCATAATCATATCCAGTTATGTTAGTCTTAATTGGCATCCTATTCACCTTCTTTCACATTCTTCTTATCCATTTTTTAAGACAAAAAAGGGGATACAGCATTACACAGTGCGTGTAAGGCCGTATCCCCTATATAGAAAATACTTAATAAAAATCACTGTGCAAAATACTAATTCTCTGTATTTTTCTTCTGCTCAGAGAACGCAGGTTTCTTCTTTTTCTTATAATCAGACTTATATTCAGAGGCTTTAACATCCTCTTTAACTTCTTCTTCGACCTTTTTTAATTTCTTCAGTCTTTTCAGTCCCCATAATTTGATCAATTCTTTCAGCAATTACTTTGTTATAGCTATCAGTCCGAGTTAAGTCATGTTTCTTTAACTCGCTTTTTGCAATATCAACCGTAATTGCTCCACCAACATAATTTGAAGTAATTTTATAAATTTCACGACAATTATCAGTATCAAAAGTAGTCATCCAAGCAGGTTTATCCTTATCTTCACCGCAACCTGGACAGTAGCTATAAATTTTGCCACAAATTGCACATTTTCTATTATTCTTAGCCATTATAATTCCTCCTTAATTTTAGATTCCTCTTTATTAGAGGAATTAATTGAAAACAGGATGGGCAGCTATTAACCACCCATCCCAACTATTATTTATTATTAATCGGTTGTAAAATAATCAAAATCAACCCTCGTCATCATCATCAGCCCAAGTGATGTAGTACAGCAGTTTCTCAGAACCGCAGTAAGAAGACTGCAGAGAACCGCTGAAGTCTACGGTAGCATCCGTAGTCAGAGACAGAGAGATCTCAGGGCTGATCTGGAAGGACGGGAATGTAATATACATAGCCTTGAGCGTATTTACAGAGCAAGGATCGATGGCAAGAGCCTTAACGGTCAGCTTAATAGTTCCAGGGAACTTGTCAGACTCATTAACGATCTTAGCACCAGTATTCACGGTACGATCATATTTAACAATGTACTGATCAATACCTACAGTAGTAGGAGGAGTCAGAGTAGTAACTCCATCAGCGGTAGTAACATTATAAGAAGTCAGATCATAAGTCTGGCCCATACCACCAGAGGTATTCATGTCAGATACATGAACAGAACCCTCAATATAACCAGTGATATCCAGGGTCTCTCCCTTCTTCACAACGGCAATACGAGGCATAACAATAGTATGAGAAGCGGTAGCCATCTCAGCATCCGTACCAGAAGCAGTAGCCAGAGCGGAGAAGTTGATCATAGCTTCCGTGGCGGTAACTTCGCCAGTTTTTGCCTGCCAGAATCTCTTAACCAGAGTTCCCTGGGCATCAACAGCGTCTTTAGATTCAGCAGTAATATCAACAGTAAAATTATTTAACTGAGACATCAGCAGTACAGGTACATCAGTATCTACACCATTTACTTTCTTTGTCATTTCACCGTAGGCGAATTGTACTCTGTCCACGATGATGTCACCAAGCATGAACTGTGCCATAGTGTACTCCTTTCTATACGAATTTCGTAATTTGTTCAATAAAAAAGAACTTAGTATTCAACATCTAAGTTCCGCATAAAGTTATATTGATCAGGCTTTATACCTTTTGTGTCAATGAATCCTGAATACATTCCTTTCATAAGGGCAGTAGAAGACTCATAAATTTGCAAACGTTGCACACTATCCATAAACTCAACAATGCCAACGTCCATCAGTTCTTTTTTTGTATATTTAAACCCAGGATGATTTAAACAAGAGGAGATAAGAGGAAATAAAACAGATTCATAAGGATCGTCTTTATGTTTTTCATAATTTTGCTGATCTTCCCAAATCAAAGCTTCTTTTGTGGCTTTTCCTTTACCAAATTCTTCTTTTGGAAAGATGTTAAAAATGGTACGAATATACCATGTTAACTTATCACAAGTCGCTTCATCAATAGTAATATCCTGTTCAGGATCATACATAATGATGTATGTTTTTTCTGTCTCAGGTTCTGTTACCTGATACAATTCTAATTTGGAAAAATCCAGATCCCCGAATAAAAACTTTGTATCTTCTTGCTTCAATGTTGGCGCTAAAAATGTAAACAGTTGAAAATTGGTCATCTTGCACCAATCATATCCCGCTTCCCATAAAAACATTCTATAAGAAGTTGTGTTAGCAGTAAAAATATGAATTACAGAATAACATTTCTGCTCACCTATTCTGATAATATCGCCTACAGTAGGTTGATAAATAGTAATTTTATCATTTAATTTATAAGGCTCACCCAAATATAACTGCATTTTATCAATTTCATATTTAGGTTTATCCTTTTTTTTATTCTTTTCACGAGACCTCTCTAAAGTCTCTTTCGCAGCTTGCTCCTTTTCTTCTCGTGCTTTATTTTCTGCTTCGTGTTTTGCTTTTAATTGCTCAACAGCTTGCTCTTTAAGGGAGTTTGTCATATTTGTTTGTCATCCCCATATGAGTAGGCACGAAATTAGGAGTATTCACATTAAATTTTAAAATCCGAGCATAATATTTATCATCGATAATATCAGAATAATCAGATACACATTTTAATTGAAATCCCGTAACATTACTCCAACATAACAGGTCCTTCACTATATAAGAGAGAAGATCTTGTCGAGTAATATTATATTCTGTATAAACGTCATCTTCATGTACCATACAGAATACAACAACTTGTTGTACCTTCATTGCCTTATTATAATAGGCGGTGTCATAATCATGTACATCAAACATAATAAAGTTATTTACCTCTTTCTGTACGCCATTCAGTTTAAGAAAGGGGATAATTTGCGGGGTTTCAACCCTTCTATTGTATTCTTCTATTTCTTTCCTTAATTTTAACTCTTGTTCTGTAGGAATAGATGGATCTTTGAATTTGTTTAGAGGACGCTTATCACGTACTCCCAATACTTCTTTTAAGTCAGGATCTTCATTGAAGACTTTGCTTAAAACTGATTTCTTATAAATAATATCGTTATTCTGGTTGTTCTCCAAATCCCGATCAATTTTATTTAAATCACGTATCATCCTTTATCCACCTCCCATTCTATATTTGCTTTATGCTGTCCATTTCGATCAATAGCAGATAAAATAAAATGTTTTCCTACTAACGAAGAAGCTTTTGAGGGTTTTAGTTCAATTATATTGTCATCATAAGTAACTAATTTAATAAGTCCCTCATAATACTTTTTCTCTTCATCTGTATATTCATTTCCATCATCCTTGAGTTTTACATCCCAAGTGGCAATAACATCATCCGTGCCAAGGGATGCTCTATAAAAATATCTCTTTCCCATTAAAAGGATAGAGTTATAGAAATCTTGAGAGACTAACTCGTCATTCTCATCCAGAGACATTTCAATTATACTGAAAATCTTTTCATCGAATTTATATTCAGCAACTTCTGATTTCATGTCTCCCATATTGGTATAATAATCACATATTTTAAGATCCACATTATCTCGTTTTGAGTTATAATCATCTTGTTTTACGTTACATTTAATTAAACCTGAAGGTGATAGTTCGATTACCTTCGTAACTTGATATACCTTGGGATCTAATTCATTGTTAGTTAACATAAAACGCTGATCATGCATTATGGTTCTGGTATCATCTAAACCTAATTGAGTAAGATTTTCTCCATAAACATAATGCGTATCAGGAACCCAAAAACCAGTTAAGTTATCAAGGGCTACGGAATATTCAGAGCGCCAAATACCGCTTGTGTAGCTGTTGGCAGCTCTTATTGTTCCATAACAACTATTAATCTGACCATTATATATCCATTGAAAATTCCAATTACAATGCAGCACATTATATCTCACATACGCATTCTGATTATCCCTATCAACTATCATCCACCATAAACGTCTGTTTTCTGGTGGTTGTAAAAAAGGATTTTTCAGTTCTTCCTCAGTTAAGTCAAGATCAGGACTTGCATCATTAGGAATAAGAATATAACTGCCAATGGGATAATGTACCTTTGGACGAAATTGCAGATAGTAATCCACATCATCCTTGGCAATAGATTGCGCAAAGTGAAATTGATACTTTGCATCTTCCCATTTCCAACCATCTTTGGTCAATATATATACTCGCTTATAGGTAGGATCATCTGTAAATGTATTATTAATGATCATATCAGATTGATTACGTCTAATTTGAGATAAATTATCACCATAAGAAGTTAAGTATGATTTATAAGTATTATAATTTATCATCACTGTCACCCCCTTGGTTTTTAATTTTATCAACCAAAGTATGACTATCTAATATAGCTTTTCTATAGAATTGAAAATCAAAATTTTCATTTAACGTTGATAAATATGCACTTTGTAATAAACACATAATGTCGCATATCTGCGTTGGATAAGATAATAATGCATTTAGTCCATTAATCTCAAACATTGTATTTTCAAAATATTTATCAAACGTTTCTTTCGTCATTTCTGGAAAATTATTTTGTAATTTGGGATCTTTATAAATAAGCAACCAATGAATTTTTTTGTGTAGTTGTTTTAAATATTCGTTAAATTGCGCATCCTGAAACGCACCATATTTATGTTTTATCATAAGGCATCTCCATTAACATAAGGATTATAGATATATCCCCTATCACAGATTAAACGCCGTTGACGTTTTCGTAAGGAATCTAAAAGATTATTTATTTCAGAAATGTGCTGAGACTGCGAATAGTATTTTTCTTCTTTACTCCCAAACATTTGTTTAATATTATTAAAGCTATAAATTTTAGGAGTAAGCCATTGTATACACATTCCCAATGTTAATAGTTCCACTAAAAAATCTTCATCTTCAGATTCATCAACAGGCGCTTTAAATTCATAAGTTAAGCGCATCACATCATCATCAAAAACGATAGTAGCAAACAATCTACGAATATAAGTTGGACGTAAAGCAGCATGTAACCAACTACACTGAAATTCATACGCTTCGTTATCATCCAATTGAAAAAAATCAAAGGCTTCTGCCTGTAAGTAGAAGCCTTGATATATCTTGTTATAATCAATAGAGGCCATTGGTATTTACCTCCATTTTGGGTTAATTTAAGAATGAAGATAATAAATTTAATTCCGTTCCAAAGAAATCATCCAACGCTTTAATTTTTCTTACACTGTCAAGCTGACCATTAGCGATTTGTGTTGACGCAATATTTTTTAAAGAATTTAAAGCGTTAGGAGGAAGAGTCTTCATAGTAGCAATCATATCATTATCTTTTAATTCTAAAACCTGTTGTAAATCTTCAACAGTATACTGTTCATCATAGAATTTTCTTAATTGAGGAAATTCATTAATGAAATCTTCATCTTCAATAACAAATAACGGTCCAAAAATATAGGAAGACTTACTGCGAACTGAAGAGACTAAATCTCTATATTCGACTTCAGTTTCATCGCCGTAGTCTACCCAATTATAAGTAATATTCGACTTTGCACCAGTATACCAAAGACCACCAACAGTAATGGATCGACACATGATTCCATCTTCCTGTGCAAACTTCTTTTTCACAATATTATCTTCTTTTTCTTCTTTTATTTTTTCTACTCGTCTAGGAGTAGAAGTAATCTTTCCAGTCATATCTTTTCTCCTTGTAATCCTAAATAGTATTATTAATTACCGTTAGTAAGAGTCCACTGACCAAACATTCTCTTAACACGAACAGCCATACCCCAAGACATCTGGATCTCATATTTTCCAAGATCGTCATAACGACCATGCTCTTCGCCCTTTTCAGAGATTTCATTAATTTCAGTCTCACCATAGGTGAACATATCAATTAACTTATTATCAACACCCTTGGCAAGGAACAGAATTTTGGTATCATCAAAGAGTTTAGTGGTAAGAGTTTTATCAGCAAAACGCTGTTCAACTACTACTAAATCAGTTCCTTCATAATCACCAAGCAGACCAGTATGAGCAACGGATTCTTTCTGAGAAGGTGCGATCCAGTTTACGTCACCAAGTTTAGCAAAGTTCTTCAGAGCGGTACGAGTACCAATGGCAACAACTTCCGCACCATCATTTGCAGCACTTACATTTTCAATAATTGCATCTACAGCAGCTTTAGTAGCGGCACCAAAAGCGCCAGTATCAACAAAACCAGTCTGTACTGGTAATTTAGTAGCAGCGTTCATAGCCAGATTATAGATCTCTACTTGCTGTTTCATAATGAAAGAACGAGCCAGAGTAGAGGTCAGTTTAGGCCAATCTTCCTGACCTGCCATAAACTTATTCAGTTCCATACCAACAGCAGCACCATAACGTGCTACAGGAATAGTGTAGGATTCTCCCTGACCAAGTCTTTGCAGAATATAATCATGATGTGATGTCCCGACTTTAGCAATACTCAGAATGATGTCATCCTCATCAACCCAGAACAGGTTATCCTGACCGAGCGCACGAGAACGTACATTAACCAACTGATTAAACAGTTCATTCTCACGCATACCATATGCGATATATTCATCAACAGTTTCCTCAATAATCTCAAACCATTCCTGACCATGACGCTTCATTGCACGATTAAAATCACGCTCAGTCCAACCAGACTCAGGAAGTTCGAACATTTCACGAGTCATATCACGCAGTTTTGCGTTCGCATCCTGATTAGATACCTTGTTACCATCAGCATCAAATACTTCTCTGTGGAGAGCAAGGTCAACCATCAAGTTCTTAATACCATCATAATCAACGTCAAATTTCTCAAATAACTGTGTCATATGAGAAGTAAAAACTAATTTACGATTCTTATTCATTATTGTTTACCTCCTTTCCACAAGATTAAGCACCAACAACATATTTACCGTTGGAGAACGTAACAGCTTTCCCCTTTACGGGAGTGCCAGAGAATCCTGCTAAAGAAACTTCGATAATATCCCCCTTGGTCAGACTATACGCCTTAACCGTTTTGCCAGATTCATTATAGAAATTTTCCTCTTTAGTAAATTCCTTATTATAATCTTCCGCAATAATAGGAGAATCATATACAAACAGTGCTTCAGCGGGAGTGGTTACTTCAATGTACCAATTGCCATTAGCTGCTTGTTCCTGAATTACACCTGCAAAATTTGCAGGAGCAGCTGCCTGGGCATACTCATCAAAAGCAACCCAAGAACCACGACCAACAATTGCAGTATTATCTGTATCAGCAGTTAATCGAATATTATAAATGTGTCCACCACCATAGGCAGAAAGTACCTTTGATGGAAAACCAAATGCATGCTTTGCGATTTGATAACTAATCATGTGCTTTTCGCTCCTTTCATAAAATAAAAAAGAAGAATCAAATTACTGATTCTTCAGATTGTTTTTGTAAATATTCATCGTAATACATAAAGTATC
>ODAI012611134.1_pt1 | contig 17710 bp, 11 predicted proteins | sample 1539321 | NCBI WGS metagenome assembly ODAI01 (sample SAMN02144231, study PRJEB22623) | gut metagenome | biome: sheep rumen | host: Ovis aries | place: New Zealand | reverse complement strand
ATTTTTTAAAAAATTATTAGGAATAGAAGACTATACAAGCTCAAGTTTTCAAAGATATATGGACGATGAATACGATTCTTATCAGACCCTTGAAGAAAAACAGGCAATAGTTAAAGATATTTTATTCTCTCAACCACTTTCAAAAGAAGAATTTGCTAAAAAAGTAAAAGAAAAAGAAGAAAAAGAAAAAGCAAAATATAAATCGCCATATTTAGAAAAATATGAGCAATTTATGAACGAAGCAAAAAAACATGGATATGACCATGAACTTATGAAGGCAATTCATCAAGGTCCAACGCTTTTTGATGTTAAAAAACTTGACAGAATTTCAAGATTAGAACGTTCCTTTATTGAACACACTGGTTTTAATAAAGATGCTTTTCCTGCTAATACAGAACTTTTTTATCTTGATGATATTTTTTCAGAAATTTATACAGCCGAAACTTATCAAAATAAAAAAGAATTCTTTGGACAATATCTTGACGAATATCTTCATAAAAAAGACGTTGAAAAATGCTGTATAAAACTTGGTCAAGAAGATTTTTTATATGCATATAAAAATAATATAGAAGCAGATGCTGTTGAATATAATTTTTTACTTGTAGATAAAAATAATAACGTAAAAGATAAAATTATCTATGAAGAAAATGGAAGAACAGTAAATAATTTTGAAAAACTACTTGCTATTTTACAGATGGAAGTTGAATATCTTGATTTAGCACATAAAAAAGAATTCAAAGATATAGGAGATATAAACCCTGAAATTTATACAAATCCTAATCTTCCATATTCTGACAGAGTTTATATAAAAAATCAAATCTTAATAGATTTATATGAATCTAGAAAGTATGATGATGATTCGCTTGATATTTTTAGGGATTGTCTTGAAAGAAATAAAGATATCGGCTATATTCTTAATCCTTCTTACACAGCAGAACAAAGAAGTATAGTTTTAAAAATTGTAGAAGATTATAAAAATAATCCAACAATTCTACAAAATCTTAGAGACTTTAGCGTAAAATATGGTACACATTTTGACAAACGTTTTTCACATAATCAATTTGGCTATGTTTTAGAATGCGTACAAAATAATGATATAGAAAAATTCAATGAACCAGAAAAACTTGCGCAAATGGACCTGGAGGGTTATAAAGACTTTGCACTCCACTCTACAACGAATTCTTATGAAATTACACCAGAAAATTCTAACAGGACATTTGTAATCTACAAGGATAATGAAAAATATCCTGAATATGATGAATTTAGACTTGAAGAAATTGAATTTGATGAAAATGGTAAAAAAATAGGTCAATTTCTTGTATATGAAAAAAGGGACGGAAAAGAAACGCCTGTTGATGGATTAAATAGCTTCTTAGCAGAATGTGAAAAAGCACATATTGACCAAGATAGCTTAACCTTCTTTAATAACGTTATTGAAGAAGTAAGAGGAACAATTAGTGATGTTAACAAGCATGGACATGTTCATTTTATATATACAGAAGATAGTTCAACAATACAAATAGAAGGCATTCGTTCAGAAAAGAAAGAACTTACAGAAGAAGACCAGATGGCTATTTTCCTTGGTGGACAGCAAAATGCAAATACGATAGATGAAGAAACTGCTGGTATTGTAATTTCGCTTATTAAAGATAATGAAATTAAAGTTTTATATTCTGATGCTAAAAATGCTGATGCTATGTTTGAAACAAAAGATGAAGCACTTTCCTATATACTTAATGAACATGGCAGTTTTACTAATAAGCATGATGTTAGAAATATGCCAATTTCATTAAATAGGAATAATACATTAAGTGAAAACATCGAAAAAGAAAAAAATCTTTTATACAAAGAAAAATACAAATCAATTTCACAAAAAAAGCTCGAACAGATGATGAATTTTACAATGAAAAAGAAAAAACATTCCATTTTATCTTCTCAAGACGACAAAGTTTCACTTCTTTTTGAACCTTACAGTAAAAAAGATGCAGAAGGTAATATATATAATAACTGCAATATATATAAAATAGAAGACGGCGAAAAATCACCACTTTATGTCAGAACTTTAGACAAAAAAGGAATGGAACACATAACAGGCGATATTGAAGACGCTTTAAATGTTTTACTTGATAATGATTTTGCACTTCAAGATACAAATGATGAAATAGCAAGAAGACTTGCACGATAAGGCCAAGAAATTGGTCTTATTTTTTTGTTTTTTTAATATTTTGTGTTATAATTGCAAAAAGCATATTTATATTGAACAAAAATATTTAGAAGAAGGGAGAAATTAATAAAATATGCCAAAAGTAAAAAAAGACACTGGCGCAACTGTTAGTGGAAAAGACTATTTACGTGAAATACCAGGCGGTGCCATTGAACGCGCTTTGAACAACAATTCAGATTTAACACCTATCTTATATCTTTATGGTGCAGAAGCTTGTGGATATAGTTCGCCGTTCAAACAAGTTGAAGATTTCGCTTATATAGTCCATGGATGTCCAGAAGGAAATGGAAAGCCACAAAAAATAAAGGGTGAAGTTTATGTAAATGATATTTGCAAATATTGTGGTAAAAAACTTTCCAGTTCTTATCATCAGCCAAGAATTTCAACAAACGAATATAAAAATTCTGCGATGTATTCCAGAAGTTATTCAGAAAGCCTTAAATTAAATGATTTGGTTTACATATCACAAAAAGAAGGCGAAGATGATACGACACTTATTAGACTTGTAACAAGTTCAATAAGCTATGAAAAAGACAGAAAAAAACCAGGTGAATATCTTATAAAAACAGTTTCTGATGTAAAATCGGCAATTGAAGTTATTCCTGGTGTTTCCGTTAAAGGATATCGTGTTCTTAAAAGAAGTATTAAAGAATCAAGTGCTTTCGAAGCAATGAATATCAATACGCAGACAATAAATTCAAAATGGACAAGAGATTTTGCCTATGAAGATTCACTTTGTTTTGAAGATTTTTTGCATAAGCATAAAATTTTCAGTGAACGTACTGGTATTCGCGCAGCACTTAAATGTTACCCATCAGATATGAATCATATTAATAATGATCCATTTATGCTTCTTCATCTTTGTATGATTTCTGAATACCCTGTACTTGAAGCGCTTGTAAAGATTGGCTACACAAAACTTTACTTTGACCTTGTAAGATCTTTCTATAATGCACAAAGCAAAGTAGAAATCTTACAGACGGTAAAATTCTACCAACAGCTTTTTAACGTTACAAGTAAAGGTTCAATGGGACTTAGAATCCCCACCTACATCGGCGAATACCTTAAAAGTAAAGGCGCACCAATTCAGGAATATTTGCTGTGGTGCAACATTTATGAATTGCAACCAATGTCTAATGAACAGTTTAATAAATACATAGAAACAATAGAATATATTCCTATTCTTTCTTCAAGAGCCTTGTCTGTAATGCCAAATATCATAAAATATGGTTACACAATAGAACAGGCAACAAAGTATATCTTTAAACAGTTCTTATTCCTGCAAAAGAAAGGCGAAAAGAATAAGGATTGCATATATCTTGCAAAATATATGCATGACTATCTCACAATGTGTGAATTTTTGGAAATTACACCAAATAAATTCCCACCAAATTTGATACAATCACACGATGAAGTAGCAAAACTTAAGAAAAGTTCAATTTCTGTTGCTGCGGCAAATAAAATTAAGAGCATTGGTCAAAGTACACAGGCGTTGCTTGATAGCTTTGTAGACCCAGATAAGCTTACCAAAATGGAAGAAAAATACTTCATTAAAGTTCCTGTTACAGAAGCAGACTTTATAGAAGAAGGAAATCTTCAAAATAACTGCGTAGGCAATTATCATAAAAGGGTTTCAAATGGCAACTGTATCGTATTCTTTGTAAGGAAGAAAGATGAACCTGGTTCATCATTTATTACGGCAGAATATGATTGTCATACAGAAAGACTTGGACAATGCATGTTTGCAAATAACAGAGTAGTAGAAGATGAAGACTTACTTAACTATTGTAAAGTTGCTTGCAGTAGAATTAAGACTGGAATCTTAACTGCTAAAATTGCTTAAACACTAAGCGAGAACGTAATGTTCTCGCTTTTTTAATTTTTTCTTACTTTTTTCGTAAAACCTTCATAATTAACTTGACGATTATAAACACGAAAGGTATAATATAAGTAACGACATAAGGAGGATTTTATGAAACAACTTTATTTTGGCTTTTTAAAGGTGATGCTTAAAATAGCTGATTCTTTAATGTCACTAATTCAAAAAACCCCAAAAATTTTCGCAGGAGTATTTTTATTCTTTGGTATCTTTTCGGCAATAGATATTGGTTTACAGGGATATCTTTTCGAAGCAGCAAAGGTTTGCGGAGCTTTTGCAGTAATTGCAACAGCCGTTTATTATGTTTCTCTGCTTATTTATAAACCAATTGGAAGAAAAGTAGAAAAGAGTTTAAATAATATAAGATTAAAACAGCATGATATTAATTGCGGTCTTTATATGCTTGAATATCAAAAGCAGTTAAATTCAACTGATGATATTGATAAAATGCTTTCTTTTAAAGAACTTCTGGAAACAAACATTTTACTTTCGTCACTTAAATATCGTGTAAAAATGCTTTTTGACGATGCAAAAATTCTTAATTACGAAAATATTTTAGACAGTGGACTTGCAGTTGGTAATGCACTTTGCTTTTCTGGTAAGGGTAATGTCAAAAATAAGGAAAAGGATAAAGAACAAAATCAAAATGAATTCGTAATCGACGCAGACGCATTCATTAAAGAATTTGATGAATATTGTAAGAATGAAGATGATGTTTACAATCAAATTAAGTTCATCAAAGACCGTCAGAAACAAATTAAAGAAAATCTTGATGAAAACAAGGAATAATTTTTCTTTTTTAAAGCGCCTCGGCGCTTTTTTTTTATTGTCTTTATTATAAAAACGTCATATTGAATTTTGTATGATTTTTTAGAAAGGAAAAATAAAAATGAAAGAAGATTTAAAAATGGCAAAACCAATACTTTTATATATGCCATTTTATCTATTATATTTTAAATTAATAGAGTCATTTACAACAAGAAATTTTCATGATACTGGAATTTTTCTAGATACACTTATTCCATTCAACAAATATTTCATCATTCCTTATTTTTTATGGTTTATATTTGTTCCTGTTTTTGGATTTTTGATATTTAAAAAAGATAAAAAAGAATTTTTAAATTTTCAAATACTTCTTATTTTAGGAATGACTTTGTTTTTATTTATTAACACATTCTTTCCAACAAAAGTTGAGCTTAGAAGTCTTTGTATGTATGAAAATGATATTTTTTCAAATATGATAAGATATCTTCAAAAAATAGATACTTCAACAAATGTATTTCCAAGTATCCATGTTTATAATTCAATTGTTACTATGATTTGCTTTTGTAGATGCGAAACAAAATCATTGAAAGATTATATATATAAATATATTAATATAATAATATGTATATTAATTATTCTTTCAACAATGTTTTTAAAACAGCATTCAATTTTAGATGTTGTTTTTGGAATACTTATGTTTAATGTTTTTGATATTTTTGTTAAAAAATCAGAAAAAATAGAAAAATATGTAGAAAATTATGCAATTAACAATTAAAAGAGAGTTTCGCGAAAAACTCTCTTTTTTTCGCTCTTTTTTAAAAAAATAATATACTTAAATTATTATTATTTTAGATTTTCTTTATTTTTTGTTTATTTTTTTTATTTAAAACTTATAAAAATAGTTGACAAAAGATTTTGAAAATGCTAAAATCTTAATATCTAAGATATTTAAACTATAATTTTAAACAGGAAAACGCTGGTTTTCCTTAGAAAGGATTTTTATGAAGAGAGTAAAAAGGTTTTTAGGATTGCTTCTTGCATTTCTTTTGGTATTTAATGTAGTACCATCTTATGCAGAAGAAGACCCAGACAACTCAACGGAAGAAGTAGTTGCTGAAACCGTTGAGGAAGAAGAAAAAGAAGAAATAGTAGAACCAGAAACCCCTGTCGTTGAAGAAAAAGTTGCTGGCGATACTGTTGTAGAAAATAAGGATATTCCAACAGAAAATCCTACTGTTCCAGAAGGAATCCCTGCTGAACAGGTCTACGAAGAAAAAGTTGCTGGTGATAATACTGGTAGCGGCGACCCCCACGAAGGACATACGATTCTTACAGAAATTAAAGATGACTATGAAATTAAGACTTGTTACGAATGTAATGAAGTAATTTCAAAAACGTATGTTGGTTGCGAACATGAATGGGAAGTTGTATACGATATTCCTGCTACATGTGACGAATATTCAGTACTTCTTAAAACATGTAAGAAATGTGGAAAAAATGAAGTCACACAAGGTACAGAATATGGTGAACATACTTTTGAAGCAATAACTACTGTTCCTGCTTCTTGTACAGAGCAAGGTTATACATACTACCGTTGTTCAACTTGTCACAATGCTGATAAGAAAGACGATTACACAGCGCCACTTGGACACGACTATCAACTTGTAGACGAAGAACATGATGGCATTATCGTTCATTTGAAAAGATGTTCTAGATGTAATAATACAATCGTCGTTGGCAGTGACCTTGACCATCACGTACACATTTACAATGGTGTAATTACAAAAGAGCCTACATGCACAGAAGATGGTATTAGAACATATACTTGTGTATCCGCTGATTGCGATGGTAGTGAAGGTGCTACTTATACAGAAGTTATTCCTAAGTTCGAACATCTTTATGACTGGCGTGTACTTGAAGAACCTTCTTGCGTAGAACCAGGTTCTAAAACGCAGTATTGTAGATATTGCGGTGCTGTTGGTGAAACAGAAGAAATTCCAGCCCTTGGACATAAATATAATGAATACGGACTTATGGAAGTAATCACACCACCTGATTGCTATAATACTGGTATTAAAGTTGCTAAATGTTTAGTTTGCGGTTATCATGATGAACGTGTAATGCCAAAAACAAATCACGAATTTACTGAAGAAATTGATAGACGCGAATCAACTTGTAAAACAAAAGGTTATATCACTTATCAATGTGAAAACTGTTCTGATACAAAGGATGTAGAACTTCCACTTGCAGACCATACTTGGACATCAGACTCTAAGGCTGCAACTTGTACAGAAGCAGGTTATACAAGAGATTACTGTACAGTTTGTGGTGCAGAACAGAATAAAGTAGTAGTTCCTATGATTGAACATAACTATGAACTTGTTTCTTCAACACCTGCAACTTGTACAGAAGCTAGCACAGAAGAATATAGATGTACTATTTGTGGCGACACAAAGACAGAACATTCAGTAGAAGCAACTGGTCACAATATGAGTGATTGGACTGTTACAAAAGCACCTACTTGTACAGTAACTGGTATTGAAACAAAGACATGCCAGAACGCAGGTTGCACATATGTTGAGACACGTGAAGTAGAAAAACTTCCACACTCATATGAATGGGTTGTTACAACAGAACCTACATACACTTCAACTGGTGTTAAATCACATAAATGTACAGTTTGTGGTGATATAGATGATACAATGGTACTTGAAAAAATTGACCATGAACACAATTACGGTGAAGGTACAGTAGTAACAGCACCTACATGCCAGACAGAAGGTGTTGGAACACATACATGCACTATTTGTAATGAAACAAGTAACTATGTAATTCCAAAAGTTGGTCATAGTTATGGCGAAGCACAGGTTGACAGAGCATCTACTTGCGTAACACCTGGTCAGTCTTCAAAAAAATGTATCTGGTGTGGCATTGTAGATGGAACATCAATCACTACACTTCCACTTGCAGAACATACATATTCAGATGAATACACAATAGATGTACTTCCTACATGTACAGCAGAAGGTTCTAAGTCAAGACATTGCATGGTTGATGGTTGCACTTCAACTACTGATGCAACTGCAATTGAAAAAATTGACCACATTATGGAAGAAGTTTCCAGGACAGAGCCTACATGTACAGAAGATGGTTCTATTAACTATAAATGTAAAAATTGTGATGAAACATCATCTACACCTATTGAAAAATATGGACACAATTATGTTGAAAACGTAACTGCACCTACATGTACAGAAGAAGGCTTTACAACATATGTATGTTCTAGATGTAATGATACTTACACAGGTAACACCGTTTCTGCACTTGGACACAATCCATCAGAAACACCTGTTGTTGAAAATCTTGTAAATCCTACATGTAAGGCAGAAGGTTCATATGACGAAGTAACATATTGCACAAGATGTAATGTAGAAATTTCAAGAACTGGCAAGACAATTGAAAAGATTGCACATACACCTGGTGCACCAGTTCATGAAAATGAAGTAGAAGCAACTTGTACAGAAGATGGCTCATATGATGAAGTAACTTATTGTACAGTTTGTGGTGACCTTCTTTCAACAACACCTAAGACTGTTGAAGCACTTGGTCATAATTACAATAGCGTAGATACTGACCCTACATGTACAGAAGATGGCTATACAACACATGTTTGTGCTAGATGTAATGATACTTATACAGATTCTATTGTACCAGCACTTGGACATGTTCCATCAACACCAGTTCATGAAAACGAAGTGGCTGCTACATGTACAGAAAGTGGTTCATACGATGAAGTAATTAATTGTACTAGATGTAATGTGGAAATTTCAAGAACACCTATTACAGTAGAAGCACTTGGACACGACGTTGTGGACACAGTAGTTGCGCCTACATGTACAGAAGATGGATATACAAAGCACGTTTGCACTAGATGTAATGAAGAAACTATTGATACAACTGTTCCTGCAACAGGACATACCCCTGCTCAGTCAGTAGAAGAAAACAGAGTTGAACCTTCTTGCACAGAAGATGGTAGTGTAAATGACGTTGTACGTTGCGCTACATGTAACGAAGTAATTTCTTCAACACCAAGAACAATTACAAAACTTGGTCACGAAGCAGGCGCAGTAGTTAGTGAAAATACAATTCCTGCTACATGCACAAAAGATGGCTCATACGACGAAGTAACATATTGCACAAGATGTAATACTGAACTTTCAAGAACAAATAAGTCAATTACAAAGCTTGGTCATATCGAACAGGCACCTGTTGATAGAAATAAAATTGACCCTACATGTACAGAAGATGGTAGTGTAGATAAAGTTGTATATTGTGCAAGATGTAACCAGGAAGTTTCAAGAACACCTGAAACAATCCCAGCCCTTGGACATGACATTGTAGATACAGTAGTTGCACCTACATGTACAAAAGAAGGCTATACACTTCATAAGTGTTCAAGATGTGAATATGAAACAACTGATACACCAACTGAAAAAGTTGCACACGAACCTGCTGAATGGGTTGTTACAGTAGAACCTACATGTACAGCAGTAGGAACAAAAGAACTTCATTGCAAGGTTTGTGATACACTTCTTAATACAGATGAAGTAGCAATTAACCCTGAAAACCATACATTTGCAGAAGAATCTACTATTAAGGTAGCACCTACATGTACCGAAAAGGGTGTTAAGACCCTCACATGTACAAGTTGCAATATCCAAAAAGATGTAGAAGTCGATGCACTTGGTCATACATTTGATAATGGCAAGGTTACAAAAGAAGCTACATACGACGCAGAAGGCGTTAAGACATATACATGTACTGTATGCGGTGAAACAAAGACAGAAACTATTGCAAAGCGCGTAAGACCTAGCGAAGAAAACTCTTCTGATAATAATTCTTCAAATAATGAAGAAAACACTTCATCGGAAGTAACCGCTGCACCAGTAGCGCAGACACCTGTTAATGTACAAACACCTGCGCAGGAAGTAGCACAGACACCTAATCAGAATACAGAAAATCAAGAAACACCTGCACAGACTCCAGAAGCAGCAGCAATGCTTCCAGATGCATCAGCAAAAGTAGACGTTTCTAACGACGAACTTCTTGAAGATGTATTCACAAAGACAGGTGAAACTATTACAGCAGAAGTTACAAGCCTTGAACTTTCAAAAGATGTACTTACTGCAGCAAAAGAAAATAATAATACTATCGTTCTTAAATCTAACGGCTATTCATGGACAATCAATGGTAGCGATATTGAAAATCCACAGGACATCGACCTTGGTGTTGTAGTTGGAACAAATAATATTGCAACAGAAGATATCCAGGAAATTGCAAACGGTAATGACTTCGTTCCAATAGCACTTAACTATGAAGGCGAATTTGGATTTACTGCTACACTTGCAATTGACGTAGATAATAAATACGAAGGTAAAACAGCAGTTCTTTATTACTTCAATAACGGAGTATTTGAAGAAATGGGTAGAACAGTTGTTACAGACGCTTCTGCATCATTTGACTTTATGCACGCTTCTGAATACGTAGTTGTGTTTGAAGAAACAGCAACCAAAGTTAAGGAAGCAGTAGAAGAAACTGTTGAAAAAGCTGAAATTACAAGTGCCGCTTCTGAGACCGTTACAGAAAAGACAAATACTCATGTAATCTTTGCAGCAATCGTTATAGTTTTTCTTATCCTTGTACTTGCAATTCCTGCAATTATATCAAAGAAAAGAAAAGAAAACGAATAATTTTTAAAGGGCTACGAAAGTAGCCCTTTTTATTTTTTTTAAAATTCTTTTCACTTTTCATTAAAAATATCATATTAAATACAATAATTAATATTTTAGTGTTTTTTGAAAGGCAAAAAAATGAAAATTAAGAAAAAATATACTTTTGTTCCGCCTTGTCCTAGATGCGGTTCTTTAAAAACTGGATACAAAGTTTTTTGTCAAACTGAAAAAGAATGTAATGAAGCAATATATAAAGGACTCTTAAATGGTGAACTTGTAGAAGGAACTTTAAATTTTAATGATATCTATGGTGATACAAATCTTTTTTGTAAATCTTGTGGTTCTAGATGGTTTGGTAAAACAGAAGAAAAAAGATTAACCTTTGAAGAAAAAATGCAAGAAAGAGAAAACCGTGGCATTACCGATAAAATTATAGAAGAATATAGCATAATAGAACTTAATTATTTTGAAAGAAAGAAGGTTCAAAAGGAACTCAAAAAACAGAATAAAAAACTTGAAAAGAAAAAGCAAAAAAATAAGCAAAATGGTAAAAAAATACGAATTAAACAATAATTTTTTAAAATACGCTTGCTTTTTTACTGATAATATTATATAATGTATTTATAAAAATGAACTTTTAAGGAGGATTTTATGAAGAAGAAATTACTTAGTATTTTGATGATAGGAACAATGCTTGCGGTTTCAGTTACAGGTTGTGGTAACAAAAAACAGGCAGAAACAGAAAATGAAACACAGACAGTTACAGAAGAATCTTCTGAAAGTACTGAATATGCAATCGTAAAAGATAACATTAAAGTAGGTCAGTACAAGGGTATCTCTGTAAATGGCTATGATACAAGCGTAAGTGAATCAGACGTAGATTCATTTATTGATTATGTATTGCAGTATACAGCTGTATCAGAAACACCAGCAGAAACTACTAGTGAAGATGCAGAAGCAGAAACAGAAGCCGAAGAAACAAAAGAAGAAACTACAGAAGAAACTGCTAGCGAAGAAGCTACTGCTGAAACATCAAGTACAGAGACTTTGACACACGAGCAGCTCACAGACGAGCTTGTAGTTAAAATTTCAGATGGACAGTATTCAAATGTTGCCGATTATCGTGCTTATGTAAAAGACGTTATTAAAGCACAGAATGAATCTTACTACACAGATACAATTAAAAATGACCTATTTGAAACAGTTCTTAAATCATCAGTTCTTGGAACTTATTCAGAAGATGACCTTGCAAGATATGTAAAGTACGCTAATGAATACTACGCTGAATATGCTGAATATCTTGGAATTGACCTTAATACTTTTATTACTGAAAACTTAGAGCTTGAATCAGAAGATAAATTTAATGAATTTGTACAGAACGAAGCACGTGACAATCTTCTTCGTGAATATGTAATTAATGCAATCGCAGAAGCAGAAGGAATTTCTATTACAGACGCAGAAATCAATGACGAAATTAAAAAGTACATTGACCAAGGTTATTTTTCAACAGAAGAAGAAGTTCTTGAATATATTTCAAAGGACGAAATTGGACTTAACCTCAAGTACTACAAGATTCTTGAAATCATCTATGATAACGCAAATATAGTTCCATTTGCTGCAAGTGATACAAACGCAGAAGCCGTTGAAGAGACGCTTGAAACAGAAACTGTAGAAGATACATCAGATGAAAATGTTGAAGTTGTTGAAGAACAGGCAGAAGAAGTAACAGAAGATGCTTCCGCAGAAGCTTCAAACTAAAAAAAATAAGTAAAGCATCGGATTTTTCCGATGCTTTTTTTTGTGTCTGAATAAAGTATTTTATAAAAAAATATTTTTTAAAAAACTTTTTCTTTTTTTTTGTCTAAAATAGACATACTCAATATGTAATATTTTCGTGGAGGAAAAAATAGTGTCAAAAAAGAAAAAGAAAAACTTATCTTTAATTATAATTATTATCATATGTCTAATAGGTATTATTTATTGTGGTAAGAATTTACTTGATATTTATTTAGACTATCATACTTCAGACGTCGAATATAATAATTTAACTGATGAATTCGTTAAAGAAACAAAAAATCCAGAGATTACCGATAAAAATTCACAAGAAATTGATAAAAACACTTATCCATTCGTAGAAATTGATTGGGAAGGACTTAAAAAAATAAACCCAGATATAGTAGCGTGGATTCGTATTCCTGGGACAGTCGTAGATTATCCAGTTGTGCAAGGAAAAACAAATGATGATTATATCCATACAACTTTTGAAGGAAAAACGCCATCAAGTGCTGCAGCAATCTTTTTAGACTATAGAAACTCTGGCAGATTAGATGATTATGTAAGTGTAATGTATGGACATAACATGAAAAATGGTTCCATGTTTTCAATACTTAAAAAATATCTAAAAGAAGATTTTTTAAATGAAAATAAATATATAGAAATCTATACACCTTACTGGTCAAAAGTATATACACCAACTTTTATCTATACATCCCATTTCTTAGATGGCGCATATGATTTTACTATAAGAAATGACGAAACTTATTTAGAATATTTAAAAGCGCGTGATAAACAAAGTTACATTCACCCAGAAAAATTAGATGTAGATAAAAATAGTATAGTTCTGTCTACATGTTACGGTAAATCGGGAACAGAATACAGATGTCTCGTAATTTTAACACCTTCAAGTGACATAGAACCTATCTATTTTGAGGAATAGGAGAAAAAATGTATTACTATGCAGTTTGTAATGAAAACATATGTAAAATAACTACGAATAGTGAAGAATATAATGAAAATTTAAAGAAAAAAACTTGCCATAAACGTTTTAGAAATAAAACTGATGCAGAACATTTTCTAAATATTTTCAATAAATATTTTTCAAATGAATATAATGCCTTTGTTGACTTTGAATTTACTTGTTCAACAAGGCTTGAAGATTTCGAATATCCGTCTATGCAAGGCGAAGTTTTATCAATAGGAATTTGCATAACTGATAACAAAGGTGAAATTGTTGATAATTTTTACCGTACAGTATGTCCAAAATTTAATAAAACACTTACAAAATATTGTATAGACTTAACGCATTTGTCGCAAGAACAAATAAACGCTTCAAAACCACTTCCAACGGTTTTACTTGAAGCGTCAAACTTTATTAAAAAATATAATATAGGAAAAATGAATGCTTACGGCACAACAGATTTTTCGCAATCAAAAATAGATGTACAAAGATTTGCAGATAATCCAAACTACAAAAAGATGATTAAATTTGTAAATAAAATAACAAATATTCAGCGTGAAATAACAAAGTGTCTTATAAATCAGCGTATTGATATAGCACTTTCCGATGCTAAAAAACTTTGTGGCATTTCAGGAATTGTAAAACACAACGCTTTATCCGATGCAAACGATTTATCACGTGTTTTATTTGCAACTTTTTTTAATCCACCTTCTGATAAAAAAATAGTAAATTATTTAGAAGAAAGAGCGCAGCGTATAAAATACAACCAATCGCGTAGAATTAAAAAATTCCAGCGTGATTATACAGATGAAGAAAAACAAGAATTTAAAAATGTTTGTGATTTTATAGCAAAAAGTTGTGATGTAGAAGATATTAAAATACAATCTTTAATAGATGACCTCTTATATCTATCAAAACAAAAGTTAATGTTCAACAACTTTTAAGTAAAAGAAAGGAAATTTTATGGAAATTTTTGCAGAAATTTTTAACAATTTCACAGGTTTAATAATAAGTATAGGTGTGTTTTTCTATTTGTTAAAACAGATTGAAAATGCAGACCCAGAATCAAAATTATACCTTATTTCAAAAAATGAAAGTGTAATTATAATTTTTCAGTTTATAACATCCAACATGATTGTTAATTTTAGATTTGATAACATTATTGACCGCATTTTTTATATGGCGATGCTCGGAATAATGATTATCAACGCACACACCGATAGTAATCAAAAAATAATTTACAGACCTTTCAATTATTGTATATGGATAATTGGCGCCATTTACATGATTTTGAAGCTTTTTATCTTAAAGCAATATCCGTTTATCGATGAAAGTCCGTTAAATACACTTTTATATACTGGAATCTTCATTGCTATAATATATGTATTTACATTCGTACTTCATCTATCTGGTAAAGGCGATGGCTATATGGTTATAGGCATTACTCTTTTCACGCCTTTCATGGCAGATAATACTATTTTTATTAGTTTAATAATAATGTTTTTACTTTATATCGCGTCAGGTCTTATCCAAATTTTTAGTAATTTAGATAAACTTGAAATCAAAAAATTACGTTTTAAAGAAAAACTACCATTCGCACCAGCATATTTATATGGAATTTGGTTAATACTTTTACTCACTAATTTTTTCTCAACTGACATATTTAAGCTATGGTGGATTGAAAATATGCTCTAATTTAAAGATTTAAAAAATATTCACTTCGTTTTTTTCAGCCAAAAGGCTGTTGAAAAATAATAATAAATAATGATGATCTTTTTAAAATGTTATCAACAAATGATAACAAAACAATCTTGCAAAGGGGGATAAAAGAAAAGTATGTTCGGAAAAAACAATAAGACCGAAGAAAAATCGCTTTCAAATGCAAAAAATATTGAAAAAGCAGTTGAAGCGGAAGCAAAAGCCCAAGCTGAAGTCGAAAGAGAAGAAGAAGCAATATACGAACTTGATAATACAGATTCAACATCGCTTCTTCGTGAAATAGTTGAACACTATACAGTTGTTGATAAACGTTCACTTCAAGCAGTTGAAAAGGGAATTATTACACAAGAAGAATTCCTTGAATCTGTTAAAAAGTTCCTTAAAGGACGTAGAAAAAATGACGATGTCATCAATACAACTATTGAAGCTTTCAAAAAGTATATTTGGGGCTATCACGTAATTGATGATTTGATTTTTGATAAAGATGTATCAGACATTAAAATTATGAATGAAAGCAACGTAAGGATTAAAAGACTTGGTAAACGTGAATCTACAAATATCAAGTTTGCAAGCGTTGAGGATTATACATCATTTGTAAAATATGTCGCTACAAAGAATAAAACAAACATATCAGATATCAATGCGATTCAGACGTTCACTGATAAAGAAACAAATCCAGATTTCATCTTGCGTTTCGATATCATGACACAGTTCGTTTCATCAACAGGACTTCCATATATGCATATCAGAAAAATTCCAAAAGATAAATATGATATGGATAAGCTTCAATCACTTGGAATGTTTGATGAAAAGACAAAGAAATTCCTTATCGAAGCGGCTGCAGAAGCTGGTGGAATTCTTTTCACTGGTAAAGGTGCTTCTGGTAAGACAACAATTATGAATGCGATGCTTGAACAAATTCCACATGACAAGTCATGTCTTGTTATTCAAGAAAACGAAGAATTGTTCACAGATAAGCATCCAGAAATGATGTTCCAACACATTGTAACAAGTCGTGGTGAAGCAAAGATTCAATACACACTGTCAGACCTTGCTAGAAATGGTCTTCTTATTGACCTTGATTACTTCGTAATCGGTGAAATTAAGGGCGGTGAAGCTCTTTACTTCCTTAACGCAGCATATACTGGACATAAATGTTGGGCATCTGTCCACGGTGTCAATTCAACAGAAGCCATGGATAAACTTGCAGACTATATTAAATACGAATCTGATTATTCAAAGGCAGACGCTTTGAGAATGCTTCGTGGTATTAAATACGTTGTATTTATGAAGGATTTCAAAGTTGCAGAAATTTCAGAAGTAGTTGGATGGGATGACGAAAAAGAAGACCTTAAATATAAGAAAATTTTATAAGAAGGAGGCTAAAAAATGCCAGAACAATATATAAATTATGGACTTAAAGGACTACTTTTTATTTTCTTATTTTTGACGAGTTATTTCCTTTTCACATATCTTAAAAACAGTAACGTAATAGCAAATAGTTTTAAAAACTTCTACGAAAAAGCAGAAGCCGACGTAGAAGAACGTAAAAGACTTGAAAAAATGCAGCAGATTGAAAGTGGTAATACAGACAAAGAAAGCTTTCTATTAAAACTTGATAAAACTATTACCTATTCAAACATCAGAAGATATATACCATTTCTTAACTCTGGTGTATTTATCTTTTCGCTTGTATTCTTTTCATCAATTGCACTTATACTTGGAACCGTTCTTTCAGACCTTTCAGTTGGTGTAACACTTGCTGTTATTATTGTTCTTACATATGTATCGGTAGTATTATTCCTATCTAATAAGAACTATAAACAAGTAGAAAAGAATATTGTATCTTTCATGAACCTGGTTGAAAACTATTCAAAAACAAATAACGACCTTGTTGCTATTCTTGGTAAGGTTTATCCATATCTTGAAGAACCATTAAAGTCAAATGTTTTAGAAGCATATCAACTTGGTAAACGTACAGGTAATACTGATATGGCACTTGAAAGATTGCAAAATAGTGTACAACACAAGTATTTCAGAGAAATCATTAGAAATCTTACTATTTGTTCACACTATGAAGCAAACTATGAAGAAATTATCGAGGATTCACGTTCTCAGCTTATGGAATATCTCGCAGGTAAAGAAGAAAGAGCTGCTATGGTTAGAAATGCAAGAATAGAACTTATTATTCTTATTGCAACATCAGCAGTTGTTATGTATCTTATGGGTTCATTCATTGGCACGAATGTTATCCAAGCACTTCGCGGATCTTTCTTCGGCGAAGTTATATTAATCTACCTTATAGGTATACTTGCTGTTATAGCATTTAATCTAATTTTCATGGGTAGAGATAAAGATTAAGGAGGCATAAATGGATACTAACCAAATTTCACAAATCATTACAATATTTAAATACATTTTGCTTGGTGCCATTCCTTTCTTTACTCTTTACTTTGTTTATAAAGTAGATTGGAATGTTATCACAAAATCAGCAAATGAAAAACTACGTAGTCAGGTCCTTGGACTACTTGAATCAGATGATGCAATAGAAGAAAAAAGTAGTTACTTTGACCTTGAAAGAATTGACAGATATTTAAGAACACATGGCGGATACTATATGTTTTCATGGCTCCACCCCTTCTCTTTTTTTTTTT